>LUMK01000504.1_pt1 | contig 11162 bp, 9 predicted proteins | sample 729981 | NCBI WGS metagenome assembly LUMK01 (sample SAMN03860265, study PRJNA289734) | marine metagenome | biome: seawater column; feature: ocean; material: water; isolation source: Red Sea water column Station 22 - depth 200m | place: Saudi Arabia: Red Sea | collected 2011-10-15 | depth 200 m
TCTTAAAAGTGTCCGAAGGAGTCTGTGCCGCGCTGGGAGCGTCTTGTGAGCTTAATTTTATTAATGGTTATCCGGCTACAGTTAATTCTGTTCCGGAAACAGATATTTCAGCAAAAGCAGCAATTGATCTGGTAGGCGAAGACAAAGTTGTGCGAAATCCTACACCAAGCATGGCATCGGAGGATTTTTCATATATGCTTGAGGCTCGTCCGGGATGTTATGTATGGTTAGGAATTGGTCCCGGAGAAGGCGAACATGGTTGTACACTGCATAGTCCTCACTATGATTTTAACGACGAAGTTCTTCCAACAGGAGCAGCGTATTGGGCAACACTTGTGGAGAACGAACTCGCAACAGGATAAGTCACTTTAACACTGAAACAATTATGGAAATCAAGGGTATCATAAAAAAAATATCAGAAACTGTTCAAATTTCAGAGCGTTTCCGCAAGCGTGAATTTGTGGTGGAATACGCAAATAATCCGGACTACCCTCAGCCCCTGCAATTTGAGATGGTGCAGGACCGCTGCGTACTGCTGGACTCATTCCAGGAAGGGCAGGAAGTAGAAGTTCATTTTGATTTAAGAGGACGTGAATGGACCAGTCCTCAGGGGCAGGTGAGATATTTTAATACCCTCCAGGCATGGAAGCTGGTTGCTGAACAGGACGCTGCAAAGCCTCCCCCTCCAGATAACCAAAGCAGTAAAACATCTGCGCCTGTTCCGGAGGAAAAACCGGGCTGGCTGGTAAGTGATGCTGCAGATGATCTACCATTTTAGTCAGTTTTATAGTCTTTTTTCTCCTCAAATCAACAGAAATCAATCCTTAAAATGCTGGTAATTTTACATCCAAATACAGATGAATCGTCAGAAGAATATAAACTCACCTGGAAGCATCTTCAGGGCTTACCAGATGTTCGCCTGCAAAAACATCATGTTCAAGGCAGGGGACAGCGCCTGACTGAAATTTATCTAATCGGCAATACAACAAAAATAGACCGTGAAGAAATTGAGTCTCTGCCTTCAGTGGAACGAGTGATACGAATTTCACATGACTTCAGAATTCTGGGTCGACACTCAACAGAAACCAACTCCATTGATTTTGAATACAACGGCATACATTTTAATCAGGAAAACTTTAAAATCTTTGCTGGCTTGTGTGCTGTGGACAACAAAAAAAATGTTGAACGAATGATGCAGGCGTTGCAGGAAAATGGACAGGAATGTACACGGATGGGAGCTTATAAACCTCGTACAAATCCATATTCGTTCCAGGGACATGGAATGGAATGCCTTACGTATGTTTTTGAACTGGCAGGGAAATATGGAATAAAAGTTGTGGCAATGGAAGTAACCCATGAGATGCACATTGAGGAAATCAATCAATGCCTGGAGAAACTAGGGAATCCAACCGGTGTTATGCTGCAAATCGGCACACGTAACACACAGAATTTTGAACTGCTGAAAGCAGTCGGCAGGCAGCATACATATCCGATATTACTCAAGCGTGGATTTGGAATTTCATTGAATGAATCACTGAACGCTGCAGAGTACCTTGCAAGTGAAGGAAACAATCAGGTTATTTTTTGCCTGAGGGGAATGAAAACATCATTCAATGCTCCTCATCGTAATATGGTTGATTTCGCGCATTTGCCTATTGTAAAGCGTCTGACCCGCATGCCTGTCTGTATTGACCCCTCTCACTCAGTGGGCACAAGAGAGAAGTCTCCGGATGGTATAATGGATATTCTTCATTCCACTTCCCAGGGGATCATTGCAGGAGCCAATATGGTGCTGGTGGATTTCCATCCGTCTCCAACAGAGGCATTGGTAGATGGACCGCAAGCGCTCACACTGAATGAGCTGCCAAGATTTATTGAGGATACCAGTATTTCCAGGCAAGCTTATGAAAAACGAGTTGCTCTATGGCAGGAAAAATGATTTCTTCCACAGCAGAGTAATTGTTTGCTCTGCGGCATATCCCCAAATTGTGTTGGCTGGTTCAGTATGTCCAATACATTGGATTCATATTCAAGCCGTAATGAAAATTTGACCACATTTTACTTTGCCAGATATTCACGCGCCATGCGGGAGCCTTCCTCAATATTTACTTTCAGCAGGAAAAATCCACCCAAAATGAAAAGAGCAAGAATAGAGAGAATTCCATAGCGGATATTTCCGGTCAGCAAAGTAATAGTACCCATCATTGCAGGACCGATTACCGCGGCCATTTTCCCCAGCATATTATAAAAACCGAAAAACTCTGCTGCTTTTTCTTCCGGAATAATACGGGTGTAGAGGCTGCGGCTGAGCGCCTGAATACCTCCCTGAAACAGCCCCACTAATGCAGCAAGCGTGTATAAATGCCACATCTCCCTCATAAAATAAGCCAGGAAGGTGATGATTCCGTAACCGATGATGCCAACCAGTACAGATTGTTTTACTCCGATTTTTTTTGCCAGCAGGCTGAATAAAAGTGCGCATGGAAAAGAAATGAACTGCACCATCAGCAGCGCGGTAATTAACGCGCTGTCAGGGAACTTTAAAGTAACTCCATAATCAACTGCCATTCTGACAATTGTATCCACGCCATCCATGTAAAACCAGTAGGCAAGCAGAAACATGCCAACCACTTTCAAATGTCTAATTTCTTTTAGTGTATTTGTTAACTGCTTCCAGCCTAAACCGACTGCGGAAACAATCCCGACACTTTCATGAATCTCTGGTTCTTTTACCCAAATTGCAACAGGTATGGAAAATACTGCCCACCATACTGCAACTGTAACAAATGAAAGGCGGATTGCTGTTGCACCGTCCGGAATTCCGAAGAGGTCAGGTTTGAGATACATCACAACATTAAGCAGGAAAAGGATACCGCCGCCGAAATAGCCCATGGCAAATCCAAGCGATGAGACATAATCCACTTTTTTTTCTGAAGCTACTCCAGGCAGTAGAGAATCATAGAAAATATTACTGCCTGAAAAACCTAAGGCTGCAAGCACGTAAAAAAATACTGCCATCTGCCAGTAACCCTGTTCCACAATCCAAAGACCTCCTGTCATAACAATTCCCAGAAAAGCAAAAATAAAAAGAAACTTTTTCTTTGCCGAACCCTGATCGGCAATTGCACCCAGAAAGGGAGCAAGCATTGCCACAATTATGGATGCAATTGAGTTTGCCATACCGAGATAAAACGTGCTTTGTGTGGGAAGGTCAGGATTAGCCCAATATGCTTTAAAGAACAGCGGGAAAAATCCTGCCATTACAGTGGTTGCAAAAGCTGAGTTTGCCCAGTCGTACATGGCCCAGCTCCAAACTGATTTGCTTTCTTGCGTCATTTTTCTGTTTGAAAGTATGAGTTAATTAGTTGACTTCCGAAGGGTCCGGCGCATTCTGGTTTTCTTTTACTCTTTGCTGAATCAGATTTGAAATTTCCAGAGCTTCGTCGTTAGTCATTTCTATGGCAGTAACCTGATGCATCCTGCCATCAACTGATTTCAGAGCCAGTAAAATTCCGGTGGGACATGTGCCGACCTCCAACTCCATTTTAGCCATGATATTGCTCCATTAGTTTCTTGAATTTATAAGGAAAAATGCTTTGTGAATTTTGAGGATATTTTCATTCATGTACAAGCTGAAATGAAAGCTGTTCTCAATTCTTTGAGTAATTTGATTGATTCTGTTAAGGTTGTATTCACATTTTGCCTCACCTTTCAAGCAGCAACTGCTATTAAATGGAAAACGTCTTTTATCTGGTTTCTGCCCATTCGACCTGCATTGAAGGCCTCTGACTGTCCAAAAAAAACCATGATCTTCTCATAACCGGAGACACTATAGGTTTTTCTGAGTCTGAAAGTTCGGACTCAGGGGAAACATCTGTCCCGGAAACTGATCAATGGACTGTAAAGATTAGGGAATTTCTGGATCAGCAGCAATGGCGTGATCATGCCATCTCTTTTCTGCTGCCTGCGGAAGATGTATCATTTCGCAAAATTACTTTCCCCTTTCAGGAACGAAAAAAAGTTGAACAGGCCCTGCCTTATGAGCTGGAAGAAGAATTGATGAGCGACTTGTCTGAAAATGCTTACAGCACGCAGGTTTACACCATGTCCGAACAAAATTCTGAGGCACTGGTATTACTGATGGGGAAACAGCGATTGAAGCAGTTACAGAAGCTTTGTCTGGAGCGTGATTTGTTAATTCGGAATGTGGATTGTTCCGCGCATGCCCTTTACCGCTCAATGCTGAACGGTGAAACTCGGTTTCCTGAAACAGGCGACGTGTTTCAAATATACCTTGGTGGCGATGAAGCTTTCATGAACACAATACGTGACGGCCGCCTGGATGAGATTAAAATTTTCCCCAACAGGATTCCGTTAATTCTTCAGAAACACCTTGCTTCAGTGGGTAATTCACTGCCCGCATTTTTGCAAAATTTTGTAAAGCATGCTGACAACGTTGATCTTGCTGATGAGGACAATGAAAAAATTGAGTCTTTTACTCAACTGAAACAGGAACTGCACCGTCTTTGTTCGCAGCTGACACTTCATTTACGAATTAAGAATTATATCTACGAGAGTCAGATTGAAATCCATGGAATTTTGGGGCCGATGATCAAATGGGACGGTGTGGTTTTCAAAGTGCGCTCTTTCCCGCTGCCTGAATCTGATGCCTTTGCTGAAAGATCAGGAAACAATGAATTAGTTTCAGACCGCTCATCACATGCTGTTAAATTATATCCGCAAAAGGGAGGGAAAACTCCGGACACCCTTGAAGAGTTGATGAAAGAAGCAAAACAGCGTGAGGAATCAGAAGGGGAACCATCTAAAGATGAAGAATCAGCAGAAAACAAATCATCAGAAAAAATACGCAAAGATCAGCAGTCATCAAGTCAACTGACTTCGGTAAATCCTCAATCATCACTGCTCACATTGCTTGAGAGAGAGCATTGGGGTGTATTGGGTGAATTGAGGGATCAGGCAGAACTGTTTGTTGAATCTCACCAGCTGAGTCTTTATCACGAAAGTACTCCGTGGCGACGTTTTTTACAAAGGAATCGCGGAGCTGTCGCCGTCGCCGTTGGTTTGATGATTATCATCTTTACAGGTATTTTCTGGCAAACAAAAACAAAACTGGACCTGCTTCGACAGGAAATTGCAAAGAGCGACCGTTTGATTCAAACCGAGCTGCGGCGTGCTGTACCAAAAACTTCTGCTTCTGGGCTAAACTCAATGCTATTGGAACTGAAAGAAAAAATTGAGCAGCGAAAAAAATATATTGGCATCAGCAAGGATTTTGAGAGACGGGAGTATAATAATTTAAACTTCCTGAAAAGCATATCTTCTTTACTTAGTGAAGATGCTCCATTTCAGGGGGATAGTATGGAATATGCCCCGGAGCGATTTTCACTCAGCGGAACAATCGACAGTTACGATCGACTCCAATTACTGAAGAAAAATTTACAATCAATTGAAGAATTTAAAAACAAGGAAATTGTAGAAAGCAATCGTAAAAGTCCGGATGGGATCGTTTACAGGATTTCAATTGACCTGAAATAAGCAGCAACTTTTTTCATTCAGATTATTCCTGACTCCTTATAAAATGATGAATTGTTATCTTTGCTTTTCTGAAGAAGCAGGGATAGTTTAGCCATCATTTTGCAATATCTTCACCTTCCAAAATCACTTCTCCAGAAAATTAACCTCAAATTAGGCTTGTGAAAATGATCGTTTTTTGAGATGCTGAATAGGCAAAAATTAATGCCAAGACAAATCTTTAATAGCCTGCCATGTCACTATCGATACAACCGTTAATTGATCTAGCCGATACAGACCGTGATTTACAAACATTCATCTTTTCCAGGTCACAATTAGAAAAGCAAATTGATACCGCAAGTTCTGTAGTAAACCGCCTAAAATTCGAAACGAAAAAGAATTTGCTGCCAGTAAAAGCCAGCTAGAGGAAGCCCGCAAGGATTTGGGCGTGATGGAAGAAAAACTTCTAGAACTGGATATAAATTCGGAAGACCTGGAAAAAGAGATTGAAAAAATAAACGTCAAACTTGATGAATCTAATACTGAATTTCAGCAGGAGACTTCCGGATTGCTGAAAAAACAGGAAAAAGCAGAAAAACAAATTGCCAAGCTGGAGCCTCGCAGAACACGCTTGCTGAAAAAAATCCCAAAAAATATACAGCGTTTTTATGAACGTTGTCAGCAAAGTGGGATTTCAACTCCTATCTGCGCAATCATAGATAAAAGCTGCAGTGGCTGTTACATGGTTTTATTGCCACAGTTGATCAATGAATTGATGTCAAACCCCAATTCCCATAAAAATTGCCCTAATTGCTCACGCATTTTATATTTTCCGGCAGAAGAGGAAGTTGTTGAATCTTAAGCCTGATTTATAACAGTGCGCATGTTTGTGTTTTATGTTGATCATTTGCTGGCTCAACAATATGCAAACATTACCAGGAGTGTATTGCTGCTAATTATTACATTAGCATTTTTGTCCGGCTGCAATTCTTCCAGATCATCCCGCTTTTTATATCCCTCTGAAAAAGAACTGGAAGTGCGCTACCTTTGCCGCTTACCTTATCTTGACGAAACCGCTCCTCATCAGCCCTGGGCTGAATCAACCCCGGTCTTGCTGATAGTTGGTCAGGACAAAGTCATTGTCTATTTTAGTAACTACCGCTCCTTTGCGCTCAATAAAAATACAAATGTCAGTCTTCCTCCCGGTAAATACCGCTGCACTCTTTGAAATAAATTGTCGGACTTCTGTTAATTTTAAGAGGATGCTTCCCTTTTAAGCACGGAGGCAAATACATCGCGATCGATATTTCCTCCGGATGCAATGACGGCCACTTTTAGGCCTTTTATTTTAGTCGATTCCTGAACCGCCGCCGCGTATGCTGCAGCCCCTGAACCTTCACAAACATTGTGAGTACATTCATACAATGTTTGTATGGCATCTGCAATTTCGTTATCAGTGACCTCAACAATCCGCTCAACACCGTTCCATATCTGTTCAAGCGCGGCCTGTTCGGGAACCCGGCAAGCCAGGCCGTCAGCAATTTTAGTACTTACCGGTAATTCAACAGCACGTCTGCTGCTGAAAGATTCCAAGTACGCTCGGGCATGTGCAGAAACAACTCCAACTATTTGAGTCTTTAATTTTAAAGCGTTCCTTACGGCAAGCATTCCGCAAATACCTGAACCCAAACCAATTGGTACATAAGCAACATCAAGATCTTTTACTGCAGTAAGCAATTCCAGACTATATGTTGCGACTCCTGTTACTAACAGTGGATCAAAAGAAGGTATCATTTTCAGCGATTTTTCACTGGCCAGATTTATTGCGAATTCACGTGCAGTCTGAAAATCATCACCATGCTCAATCAGTTTTGCACCCTGTGCCCGCATGGCCTCATTTTTTTCAAGGCTGTTGCCATGTGGGACCACGATGGTTGTGGGAATCCCGTATCTACTCGCGGCAACAGTAATAGATTCATGCTTGACCCAGACTTCTGTACCTAAACGTTTACAAAGCAGCGGCCAGCAATATTGAGGAGTTGGCTGCATTTCCTCGTAAACAACACGCGAGGCAGCTTCTATTTTTTCAAGTGATATTCCCTGCATACTTTTGATTCTTCTTACTGTGCTGAAGCGCCGATCAATTCAGTCATTACTTTGTTTATCAAGCGGAGTCCGGACTTGTCCTTTAGAGTAAGAATAGATTCCGGATGAAATTGTACAGCAGCAACCGGCAGGGTTTTGTGTTGGATAGCCATTATGACCCCATCATCAGTTTTAGCTGTGATTTCCAGACAATCCGGAAGTGATTCAGTTTCAACATAAAGACTGTGATAGCGGCCCGCGCTGAAAGGATTCGGCAGTCCGGAAAAGAAAGATTCTTCATTGTGTATTATTTCGGATGGCTTACCATGAACCGGATGCACAAGTGTAAGCAACTTACCGCCAAAATGTTCCGCTATTCCCTGATGTCCCAGGCAAACTCCGAAAATTGGGATTTGTCGTTTAAGTGCTTCGCCTACAAGCTGTGGTACATTTTGTTCACTTGGATATCCCGGGCCCGGAGAAATAAAGAGCAAATCCGGAGGAATTTCATCCAGCATTTTGTAGGGAAATCCTGATCGCAGTGTGACTACTTTTGCTCCTGTTTGACGCACATAACTGGCGAGAGTGTGCACAAAGCTGTCGTGATTATCCACAAACAATACGGTTTTTTCATCACCGGATTTAGGTAAATCATATTCTTCATCAGCAGGCGGTTTACTGCCGAGTGTCGCGGCCAAAAACGCGGAGGCTTTTATTTGTGTTTCCTTTTCCTCTGTTGGCGGATATGAGTCATAAAGCAGTGTTGCTCCGGCGCGAACTGTGGCAAGTCCGTTTTTAAGATGAACTGTACGTAATGTCATTCCGGTACTGACAAAACCGTTAAACCATAAAAAACCTATACATCCGCTGTACCATCCGCGCGGTGAATTCTCCATGTTTTCAATTGTCTGCATGGCCGCAGGTTTTGGTGAGCCTGTGACGGTACAGGCCCACATGTGCGTCAGTATCGCGTCAACTGCGTCTCTGTCGTCATTTAATATACCCTCCAGGTGGTCAACTGTATGAATAAGTCTTGAATAGCGCTCCAGCAAACGACGTCCAATTAATTGCACACTGCCCGGCAGGCAAATTCTGGCCATATCATTACGATCCACATCTGTACACATTGTGAGTTCTGATTCTTCTTTTTCTGAAGAAATAAGAGTTTTGATGCGATCAGCTGTTTCCATCGGGTCTTTACCTACCGGAACAGTTCCGGAAATTGGACTGGTTTCAAAACGATCTTCCTTGACTCTCACATACATCTCCGGAGAAGCCCCAACCAGCTGCTCATTACCCATGTTGATCAGGAAACTGTATGGACTGGGATTTTGTTCACAAATTCGTTGAAATAATTTTGAGGGCTGTTCATCAAAACCTGTGGAAAATGATTGAGACAGTACCACTTCGAAAAAATCGCCGCGTCGGCATCCTTCCTGGATTTTTGCAACTTTCTTTTCAAATTCACCGCTTTTGTGATCGCAGTGAATTTTTCCATCAGCCTTACCTGCGGCAACAGGGAATTCTGTACCGGTGTTCCACCAGCTTTCCGTCATGCCTTCCGGAGTTTGAATATGATATTCTAATTTGTATGCTTCTTCCTTTTGTCGATCAACAACTACCATTTCCACAGGCAGAAACAGATGACAGTCTGTTTGATCAGCATCACGTTTGTGTTTAGCCTGAATAGTTTCAAATTGAAATACCAGGTCGTACCCGAATGCTCCGTACAAACCCAGATAGGGATCATCACTGCGGAAAAGTTCAAATATTGATCGAATCACAGAAAACACACTCGGCTGGCGGCTTCTTTCTTCTTCCAGAAAGAATTCAGGCATTTGTTTAACTGTTCCGGAAACCTTTTCCACAGAAAGATTTGAATCAGATTCTGAAGAAAATGATTCAAGATGGGGATGATTATTTAAAACAGGCTCAATCAGTTTAAGGAGTCGTGTTCCATTTGGATTGAGAGCATTGATTTCAAACTCACGCTTTGTTGCTATCAGTTCCAACGCCGGATGAACAAATCCCAAATCCCAGCGGGAATAGCGGTCAGGAACTTCATAATTACTGACAAAAAGCGCACCTTTATGGGTGTCGATGTATTGAAATATTTTGTTGAGTGCATGGTCTGCATCCAACGGAGTAATGGCCTTTTCGACCTTAACACCACCCTGCGTTGTGAAAGTTGAATTGTTCATGCTTTAAAGTAAGTTTTTTATGCAGGAAAAATCAGTTTTCCGAATGTTGCTAATAAATTTTTCTACTAACCGCATATCTTTAATTCCCGGATCGCTTTCTACTCCGCTGCAAACATCCACCCCCCATGGTTTCACATTTTCTGCCGCCTCCGCAACATTTTCCGCGGTTAGACCTCCCGCGAGAATCAGACGGCCAAGCCCTGCAGCCTGACCTGCAATTTCCAGGTCAATTTTTCGACCGGAACCTCCATAGTGATGTTTACTGAATGCGTCGAGTAAAAACGTGTCTTGTCCATACTGTAGAATCTGCTCCACATTAAAATCCGCGGACACACGAAATGCTTTAAACCATGGGACTTCCAATTCATTACATTGATTTACAGACTCATCCCCATGTAATTGCGCCAAATCCATTCCTGTTTCACGCATCAAATTGTTGACTGCTTCTGGCGATTTGTTTACAAACACACCAACTGTTGTAACAGAGTCCGGAAGTGCATTAACAATTTCCCTGACTTTTTCCGGATTAATGAAACGTGATGAACCTGACCAGCAATTGAGTCCGATCAAATCTGCTCCCAGTTCTGCACAGGACAAAGCTTGCTCTGGATTTGTCAGACCACAAATTTTAATTTTAATTTTGGTTGTACCGCTTGTTTTCATCAGCTTCTGGATTGGATTTTTTGCATTGAAACGCTATAATGCACAGTTATTCTAAGATACGAAGACTCACAAAATAAGCAACAAAAAAACCAGAAAACAGGATGACTGTTCAAAATTCAGTTTATTATTGGACTTGGGAAGAAGCTTTTCCTTCTACTCATGAAAACATAATACAACTGTTTACTGTAATTATTCAGAATTACCAGTGAAATGATTCTATCAAAATTACAATATAGAAGCATATCAGCATTGCTGCTGAGTTCATTTTTCTTTTTATTGTCAGGTTCAGCTGCGGCACAGTGCTGGACCAGGGGTCTTAGTGAAGAAGAGCAGTTGACTATAACACGAGAGACATTTGAAACAGAATTGTTTGCAGAATCAATTGAGGCGGCAAAGTGTTATCTCGAAGATTTTCCAGTTGGTTCAGCTAGGGAAGAAATGTTGTTTCTGCAGGCAGAATCAATGCGCAGGAGCGGCAAATTAATTAATGCAGTTAAGGTTTATGATGAATTTTTAGATAGTTATCCAAAAAGCAAGAAATATCTTGAAACAGTCATGTTTCAGAAAGGAATTTCACAGGCACGAAGTAAGGAATTTGCTGCATCAGTAAATTCATTAAAAATGTTTCTGCTTAAATTCCTCAAATCCAACCACAGAGATAAAGCTCAGTATTGGCTGGGT
>LUMK01000668.1_pt1 | contig 11076 bp, 10 predicted proteins | sample 729981 | NCBI WGS metagenome assembly LUMK01 (sample SAMN03860265, study PRJNA289734) | marine metagenome | biome: seawater column; feature: ocean; material: water; isolation source: Red Sea water column Station 22 - depth 200m | place: Saudi Arabia: Red Sea | collected 2011-10-15 | depth 200 m
CCGCTTGTCCTACAAGATCCACGGCAATGATTTCTTTATCTGCTGTCTTATCCGCAATAATGGCAATCTCCGTTGGTCCTGCAACAAGATCAATCCCCACCTTTCCATATAAAAGCCTTTTGGCTTCGGCAACGTACTGGTTTCCCGGACCAACAATCATGTCCACTTCTGGATTGTCAAAACAACCGTAGGCAAGAGCGCCAATGGCAGCTATGCCCCCCACGTTCATAATAATATCCGCACCGCATAAGTTTGCCGTGTAAATTATGATGGGATTAGCGCCATTGTGATCCTTGGGCGGGCTGGCGGTAATGACCGTTTTAACACCAGCAACCTTAGCGGTGGTAATGCTCATCACTGCTGAAGCGATGTAATTATTCCGGCCCCCTGGCACGTAGCATCCAACAGTGTTCACCGGAATGAGTTTTTGTCCTGCGACTAAGCCTGGAGAGAGTTCAACCTCAAAATTGTTATTAAAATGTTTAAGCTGATGTTCGGCAAATTTCCGAACGCGATCGTGGGAGAACTGCACATCATCTTTTATTTTTTGATCAAGGGATTTAATCACGTCTTCAATTTTTTCTTGGGAAAGGATAATTTCTCCTTCGTATTTATCAAATTTTCGTGAAATTTCTTTAATGCCCTCTTCACGAGTATTTTCTATTTGTTGTAAAATTTCTTGGACTCGTTTTCGTGTTTCAACTTCATCTGATGAAGGCGTCTTATCTGCTTTTTTAATATATTTGATAGCCATTATATATTTTTCTCTCTAATCATTTGTATCACATCAACATTTATTTGTTTGAGTATATGAAGGATGTCTATGGGCACCCAGTTCTCCCTTATAAGACCTTCATTATGTAAATAAAAATCCATTACACGCATTGTAACAGATTTACCTGTTGCATCATAACCTAGCCAATCTTTAGCTCCATGAATAGCATCAATACTATGCCATCCTGATGTCATAGAGTATTGTCCATCACCAACCTCTACATAATGACCTATTTTCCAATAATCTCTTTCTTTAAAAGTTAATCTAAAAGGTAATTGATGATGGTCTACAAAACCAGAAAGTCCTCTTGCAGTGCCTATACCACAGGGACCGTACCACATCATTTTAGGGTGCCAATAATTCTTTTGCGGGTGACTGATCAGTTTTTCTCTTCAAGGGAGGCAAGTGACAAATTGACATCTAAATTCTCATGCGTTGTTCCATCGCCAGTAATAGGGCCAGGCCACATTTCTTCTATGCCAAGCGATGGCTTGATAGGCCAAAGACCAGCTTGGCGAATAAAATCAACCGTATCAATTAAAACATAGGATTTAATGATTTTATTTTCCTTTAATTGATGTGCTTCACAAATACGCAAATGAATTGTTTTTTGCGTGGCTGGAACATCAAGCCATGAGTTTGAAAATGTTCCCGTTAAGTGACCAAAAAACGACACAAACACTTTGTCCTGAAAGCTTCCACCTAACACTAAACTATCCCTTCTCTCCAGGTCCGGGAATGATTTTAAAAGAGGCTCCCATAATTTTTTTTGAATCGACTCAATTCCTTTAATTTCGTTGACAGGATGAAATCCATTTAATTCAGCTTCTTCATGGTAAGCATTCCTGAGATTATGTTGAATTGAATCAAGTGATGATTCTGCAATATTTTTTAATAATTTCCTTATATGTTTCTTATTTTTAATGTTTTCTTTTGGATCTAAATTTATTGGTTTTAGATTTAGACCAGATGCCACACCAGTTTTAAAGTCCTCTATCTTCATTTTCTTCTTTCCTAATTTACCCACACACTAATTATATTAACTAATTGATTTATTCAATAATTTGAATAATATTCAAAAAAAATGAATAAATTACATTTATAGATATGCCATATAATATTCTGTCTCGTCTAGCAAAATTTGAAGAACTTATTCCCAGCACTGTTCCTTTCGTAGAGGGTAAGTTAAAAGGTCATCAAGATCGAAAAAACTACTCAGTAATTGGACCTGGAGTCAGTGAGGATGCCAAACAAAATGTCAAAATTGCAGAAGCTCACGGATTTAATATAGGAGCAGTCAGTGCTGCCCCGAATAACGGATCAGGACTTCACAGTCACACTACAGCTGAAGTTTTTCTCATTCATTCAGGTTCGTGGCGTTTTTATTGGGGCGCCGATGGCAAAGAAGGCGAAGTTGTGCTTAATAGAGGTGATGTAGCTTCGTTTCCAACAAATATGTTCAGAGGGTTTCAAAACGTTAGTGATGAAGAAGCCCTTATGTTCGTTGTTCTTGGAGAGAATGATCCGGGCGTTATAACTTGGACTCCAAAAATTCTTAAAGAGGCGAAAGAATCAGGAATGTTATTAATGGAAGATAGTTCACTTATAGATATTGAAAAACAAAAAGTTCCTGAAGGAAAAAAAATCACAGAACCCCTTGGAGATAAAGAGTTAGAAAAATTTGATCATTATACATCTGAAGAAATAGAAAAATTCGTCATTCGGCACAAAGATAGCAATAATTATGTAGATGATGAACACTATAATTCTAATTCAGTTATAAATTATTTGGACACCTTTGAAATCCATGGAAAAAACTTTGAAGCTCGAATTCCTCACAAAACAGGATTTGGCCTATCACTACTCAAGGGTAGAAAGGCGCATATTCATTCATACTCTAGAGATCTATCAGAAGTTTTTCATTGCTTAAGCGGAGAATGGGAAATTACATGTGATGAGGAAAAAGTGGTCATTGGCCCTCGTGATACTTTTTCAGTTCCAAAAAAATCAATGAGAAGCCTTAAGCAAATCAGTAAAGATGAAGGCGGTTTGTTCATCATAAGACAAAAAATTTATTAAAAAGGAAGATCATAATGAAGGGATTTGACAGCAAGTTCAAAGATTTACCTGATTATATTTTAAAAATTACTTATCAAATTTGGGAGAATGAAGATGTGGAATCAATCATGCAATATTATGCTGAAAATATTCCTGTACGCTCACCATCAGGAGTAATTTATGGGCCAGAAGCTGTGGTAAAGGCAACAAAAGCGACTCAACAAGAATTCCCTGATCGTCTGTTATTGGGAGAAGATGTAATATGGATAGGAAATGAAGAAAATGGTTTTTTATCTTCTCATCGTATACTAAGCAAAGCAACCCATCAAAATGATGGCACGTACGGACCAGCTACAGGCAAAAAAATTGTTTACCGTGTTATTGCTGATTGCGCGTGTCGTAACAATCAGGTTTATGATGAGTGGCTTGTGCGCGATCAAGGAGCAATAATTCGACAAATTGGTCTTGATCCCAAAAAGTATGCAGCAAATCTAATACAAGAAGAAGGTGGTGCAGAAAAATGCTTAATACCTTTTAATAAAAATACACCTATAGGCGGAGATTATATTTCACCAACTATTTCCAATGAAAATACGGGCACAAGATACGCTGATATTTTAAAGTCAATTATGAACAAAGATATCGGATCTGTTGAAAATAATTATGACAGAGCGGTTCAACAAGAGCAACCAGGTGGATTTACCGCTCATGGAACAGAAGAGGTAAGCCAATTTTGGAAAATATTGCTATCTGCTTTTCCAGATGCAAAATTTACTATTGAGCACATCAGTTTTACTGATGAAAAAGATCAACCCAAAAAAGCTGCAATACGCTGGGCCTTGGTTGGCAGTCACAGTGGAAAAGGAAATTTCGGGTATCCCTCAAATGCACAGGTTTACATCATGGGCATTTCCCATGCTGAATTTGGACCACGTGGAATAAAAAACGAATGGGTACTGTTTGATGAAACAATGATTTGGAAACAGATTTTAATGAAAACAGGGTAACCGGTGAGCTCTTCCATTCTTACAACACATGTGGGCAGCCTTCCTCGCTCTAAGGAACTTTCAGAATTGCTTTTTGCAAAAGATAAAAAAGAAAATTTTAATCAAGAAACATTTAATCAGGTAGTTCAAAAAAATGTTGAAGAAGTGGTTAAGCGCCAACTAAAGGCTGGCATTGATGTTATCAGTGATGGGGAAATGAGTAAGATAAGTTATGCCACTTATGTCAAAGATCGCATTAAAGGATTTTCAGGAGAAAGTGAAAGAAGGGCTCCTGCGGATCTTGATGCTTTTCCTGATTATAAAATGAAGATAGCCAATAGTGGAGGGACGCCAACATACACAAGACCTTGTTGTACTAGTGAGCTTGAAATTCAAGACGTAGAGTCACTTAAAACTGATATTGAAAATTTCACTAAAGCATTAAGTGCTAATGGCCATTCCAAAGCATTTATGAATGCAGCTTCGCCAGGTGTTATAAATGTTTTTATGCCAAATAAGTTTTATCAAAATGATGATGAATATTTAGAAAAACTATCGAATATAATGTCTGCCGAGTACAAGACTATAACAAAAAATAATTTACACTTACAATTAGATTGCCCTGATTTAGCTTTAGCACGGCACATGAATTACAAGGATTTATCGGATGAAGATTTTTTACAACGTGCAGAAAAACAAATAGAGGCGCTTAATCATGCTTTAAGCGGCATTCCACGTGACCAAGTGAGAATGCATATTTGTTGGGGCAATTATGAAGGGCCTCATACCTTTGATATTGGTTTAGAAAAAATATTACCCATTATTCTAAAGGCAAGGGTTAAATATCTTTTAATTGAATCGTCTAACCCAAGACATGCTCATGAATGGAAAGTCTTCAAAGATGTAAAAGTGCCCCAAGATAAAGTTATTGTTCCAGGAGTGATTGATTCCACTTCAAATTTTGTTGAGCATCCTGAAGTTGTTGCTGATCGTTTGGTGCAATTCTCTCAAGTGATACCCAAGGAACAGTTAATGGCCGGGACTGATTGTGGTTTTAGTACGTTTGCTGGATTTGGAAAGATAGATGAAAAAATCTGTTATCAAAAATTACAGTCCCTGGTTGAAGGAACGGCAATTGCTTCAAAAAGGATTTAATTTAATTTTTTCCATTATGGTTAACCACGAGGAATGTTGAAAAGAAATTATTAATGTTGCTCAATTACAAGTAACTCATCATTAAACCATAAACCACCATGTTTTTTAATCGTTTTTTGGATATGGTGAACATATTGGCCATCCTGTTCAGCCTCCATTACATTTTCATTATTGATTTGACAAACATATGTGGCGGCATTCCAAGAAGAAAATATTAAAGATGTGGCAATACCGTTTTCTATTTCATTAGGGAGCGCTCTTAAATTATATCGAACAATTTCAGGTGAATGCAATTTTAATTTTCTTAAAATATTTTTATCTAAGATTCTTTTTAGATAAGCAATAATATCACTTGATAGGGAGGGAAAAGGATTCTCATCAGGCCAGACTTTTTTAACAATTTCCATACCTGAATCATTCCCTGAAGCGTGAACAAGTATTAATCTTCCTTTAGATGCAAGAGCCTGAATCATGGGCTTAACCACGTAATCAACTTTTTTTTGAACGCTTATTCGAGAACGATAAGGTTGGGATGCAATAATCAAATCAAAATAATTTTTAGCACCATCTTGTTTAGGTATAATATGATCGAGACTAAATTCATGATCTTTGCGGTAAATGATAAGTACAGAAGGTGATTTATATGTTGGGTTACCACTTATAGGGTGCCTTTCCACTTCCCAATTATTTTGCAACATCGTGTCTAATTGACTAAGTTGTTGGTTGAATTCAAAAGATGAATTACCTTTAAGCTTAAGAATGTCCCATTTAATATGCTGTTGTTTGACAGAATTGCTTGAATTGAGAGATGCTATTTCCGAATAGTATAAATTGGATGCAACAAAAATCATATTAGGGTGTTCAATAAATCGATCTGGTAATTTTTCTGTACTTAAGCGCACATCTTCCATGCTGATTTCCTTGCCATACACAAGAAAGGGGATGGTAGGAAATTCACGGTGACAATTTCTTAGAACGCTCATTAGCAATGTTCCATCCCCAAGCCCTGCATCTAGAATATTCAAGGAAGGTTTTTTTGGCTTAATTTTTTTGATTTGTGTTGAAATTTTTTCAGCAATTATATTTTTCTCATTTGTTGTTGTCACAAATAATAAATATTTTTGGCGACTATCAAAAAATCTAAAGTTATTATTCATTATTGTGTAGTTTTACGACTAATCAATCTTCCTTGGATTAAATGATTAACAGGTTCGAATTCTGAATCTTTTAAATAATCATCAATCAACTGAGTAGTTAATTTTGCCATTTGTCTTAGGAATTTTTAGTTTTGTTTTTTCCTTTATAAAATCGATGCATCCAAAGGCCATGGTGTCATCCGCACAGAAAATAGCGGTAAGTTTGTTATTCCGTAACAATTTTCCTGCAGCTTTTTGCCCTCCCTCGTAGGTAAAAAAACCATCTGCGATAGTAGTCTTAACTTTTGCGTTTTTCTTTAACTGATCCAGAAAACCCTTGCAGCGCTGCTGGCTCACGTATGATCCAGTTGGACCTTTGATCAGTCCAATGTGCCGATGACCTTTTGCAATGAAGAGTTGAGCAATCATTTCTCCCCCCATGCGGTGATCGCAGGCCACCGAACTTGTCGTGGGGATGTTCCAATTTCGATTGTAGGCAATCACTTGAATACGCCGTTCAGTGCAACTTGCAACAAAAGACTCAGTTGGTTTTGTTGCGGATATGATAGCAATGAGTTTTTCTTTTAAATATGGCAGAATAAGATTGTCATCAAGCTCTTCACCATCATCGGTTGTAATCAAAAGTATCCTGTACCCACTCATTCGAAGAGCTTCATGTAATTCAGTTAGGACTTCAGGATAATATCTATTGGTGACATAGGGTAATATTACGCCCACTAGCCCACCATCCACTGATGAAGAAAAAGAATGCTGAATAGCTTGATGTTTATAACCCAATTTTTTAGCAGCTTCGATGACGCGTAATTTTGTGCGACTTGAGATACTGGCTCCTTTGGTGAAGCACCGAGAGACTGCTGACTGGGATACACCAGCTAGTGTTGCCACATTCTGGGATGTTGGATTCTTTAATTTAGTTTTCATTTATGCCTTTATCCACCGAAATAATATTCAATATATTGCATAATTATTCATAATAATGCAATATTATTAATTAATAAATATTTAATATTTTTTACAACCCGGATGAGTGTACTAGGATAAACAATTACACAATACATTCGGAAACCTAAGGAGGAAAAGAATATGTTTCTTAAAAGACTGACTCTTATTGGAGCATTTATAACTTTGATGGGATCGTCGGTATATGCAGCTGATTGTGGCCCGGCAGGTCAATCCATCCGTATTCTTGCCAGTGACTTTCCAGCAATACACGCTGTAGCTGGCGCTGCGGAAGATAATTGTGGTGCAGCAGCAGCAGAATTCAATCGCAATCATACTACCGAAGCTCGTCAAATCATGAACGCCGCACAAACACCCAATCCAGCAGAATACACTTCTGTCATCGTGGCTAACTCTACTCTCGTTCAACTCATGAATGACGGTCTGGTTCGTCCGCTTAATGATCTGGTAGGGAAATACGGCGGTCATTTGAAGCAAAATCAACTGATCACTATCGACGACAATATCATGGCGATTGCCTTCATGGCAAATTCACAACACATGTTTTATCGTACCGATATTCTTGGACAAGCAGGTGTCGAAGGTCTCCCTGCCACCTATGACGAGGTTTTGGCAGCCGCCGAGAAGATCCGTGCTGCTGGCATTATGGAACATCCACTGGTCATGAACTTGAAAGTTGGCTGGAACGTCGGCGAGGTGTTTAACACTATCTATCTTGCACATGGCGGTGATTTCTTCAAATCGGGTAGCGCTGAGCCGTCCATTAACAATGAAAAGGGTATAGCAGCGCTCAACACCATGAAAGCACTGGTGGAGTACGCACACCCTGATCACCTGACTCAGGCATCGGACCAAACTCAGGGATTGTGGGAAGCAGGTAAGGCTGCCATAGGCTTCATGTGGGGCTCACGCGGTGGCGTAATCCTAGATGACGAAGGTTCATCAGAAGAAGTAGTATCGAATACTGTTCTGTCTGGTGCCCCAACAGTAACTGGAGGTTCGATCCCAGGTGCAACGCTCTGGTGGGACGGTATCACAATTGCAACTAACGTATCAGACAGCGAAGCAGAGGCAACCTTTGCGGCTCTTGTCAGTGGCATGACAACAGAAATGGTATCTAAGCACAATGACGATGCAATCTGGTTGATTGATGGCTTTAAACCTGGTCCGGCTGCAGCTGGTGTTTCTGCGACTGCTTCAGGAGGTGCCAAGTCCTACCCAATGTTTGCACAAATGGGTCTGTTACATAATGCACTGGGTGCTGAACTGGTGGATTTCCTAAAAGGTAGCGAAAGCGCAGAACAGGCGCTGACCGATGTGGAAGCCGTCTATGTTGCCGGTGCTAAAGATGCAGGATACCTATAGTAATTACTTTATAATAAAAGGGCCCTTGAGGCCCTTTTCATTTTCTTAAGAATACTCTACAACAAATGGAAGTATGAAACACAGTACCTTTTTCTGGTTCATTCTGCCGTCTCTAACTGCGATGATCCTATTCATCGCCCTGCCCATCGTCTCAGTCTTCATTCAGTCCCTTCATATCGAGCATGAGCAGGTCCTTATCGTTTCTGAGAGCTGTGATCCCTTCGGTTGTGAGGAAACCACCTCGGTTGATACCGAGGCATCCTCCAAGCTCCGTGCGGAAAAACCACTCGGTCGTTTCAACGGCTTGAAAACGTATACCAACCGCATGATTCTCGCCTTTGACGAAGTGGGCGAAGCTTGGCGCACGACTGACAGTTTCAGGGAATTCTGGGACAGGGTTTTTAACCTGCCATTTTACAAGTCGCTAACTTTCACAATAACCTACACGATTGTCGTAACCCCCTTCGTACTTATTCTTGGTTTTTTTGTTGCTCTTGGAGTCAACAACCTGCCAAAAATATTAAAAGGTCCCACAATTTTTTCCTCACTTCTCCCAATGATAGTCACTCCGCTTGTGGGTTCGCTGATACTTTTCTGGATGGTGGATGGTGACGGTGTGATTGGTGCCACACTACAAAAGATTTTTAATGATAATTCTCTTAGTTTAAAGGCTTCACCCTTACTTACCTGGATCATGCTGATGGTCTATGGTGTATGGCACCTGTCGCCCTTTAGCTTCATCGTCTTCTATGCTGGTTTGCAAACTGTCCCACAGGAAACGTTAGAGGCTGCTATGATCGACGGCGCCACAAAATTGCAGCGCATGCGCCACGTGGTGATACCCCACTTGATGCCGCTCGTGATCTTTATAACGCTCATTCTTTTGATGGACAATTTTCGGGTTTTCGAGCCGATCCTTGGCTTCTCAGCCGAGGCACATGCAACCTCGCTATCCTGGTTAATCTTTAGTCACCTGCGCGAAAGCGCCTTCCCTCTTTACAATGTTGCTGGCGCGACTTCGATGATTACAATCCTGGGCGTCACAATTCTGCTGACACCGGTTCTAATTCGTACCTGGCGCGATTTCAATCGTAAAGGGCATTAAGGAGACAGTTATGGCGACCAAGATAGAATCCCGAATCACTCCACTGACTATCATTTCATTCTTAATGGTAGCGTTATGGCTAGTAATTGCAATGTTTCCATTCATTTGGACTCTTTGGGGATCTTTCAAGGTGCAGGCGGATTTCTTCTCAAGAGCAAACTGGACCAACGCAATCTACGGCGTTCACACAATCAAACAAACTGGTAATTTTTTTACAAGTGGAGGATATTACGGTGCATGGGTGGAAGAACAATTTTGGCACTCTGTCATAAACACCAGCATCGTGGTCTTCTTTACAGTTGTTATTTCTCTTACATTTGGAACACTGGGAGGTTACGCGCTTGCTCGGTCGACTTACCGCTATGCCTTTTGGATTCTGATGGTAGGACTTGTCTTCCGCGCTATGCCCCATATCACTCTAGTTTCTGGCTATCTTCAACCCTTTTTCGAATGGAATATCTGGGGCATTCTGCCCACGACCATCATTGTACTTGTGGCAATTAATCAGCCCTTCACTCTGTGGATGCTCCATTCCTTTTTCCTTAACATTCCAAAGGACTTAGACGAAAGTGCCATGTGCGATGGTTGTAACCGTTTCCAAGCCTTCCGCCACGTAATCATCCCAATCATGTGGCCCGGTGTGATCACTACCGCATTGTTCAGCTTCCTCCTTGCTTACAACGACTTTGCTGTAACCTCGATGTTGCTTTCAGGAGAAAACGAGACTATGATTCCAGCTATTGCAAGCTTCCTTGGTACTGTACAGGTTGAAGGTAAAGTGATGTACGCAGTTGCTGCTGTGGTTTCCGCTACAGCACCATTATTTGTATTGGTGATGTTTTTTCAAAGACAAATTATAAGTGGATTAACTACAGGTGCTGTTAAAGGGTAGATAAAATTATAATAGTACGTAATTTTTCAATTTATTTATTTAATTCTTTATTTAAAAATTCAGCAATAGCTTTCATTCCTTTAAAATCACTTAAACTTTCTGCAATTGAGTTATAGTTAGTATTTGTATTGATATCATAGGTAAATAATTCTCCATTATTATCTTCTACGAATTCTATACCAGCAATTTCAATATTATTATTTTTTAAAACCTTTTTATATTGTTCTATAATTGGATTGGAAAACTTATCGACAATCATAAATTTATTGCCCGTTGTATTGGCAGGGCAATATTGGTCTTCTACATTACATTCATCAGCAGGACATAATTCAAATCCTTTACTCGTATCAACCTGTACAGCATACAGGAATTCACTATCAACAAATTCTGTTCGTGTAATTGTATCTGTCTTAGGTTTAATATATTCTTGTAAAAGAGTTATACCGTCTCTTGAATCTTCAAAATCGTCACTTGTAATATACTTTTCAAAACTAGTATAATCATAGAACAATCTGATACCAAGTCCTCTACCTGCTCTATTGTGTTTTGTGAGAAAAGGAAGATTAAAATTTTTCCCTAGGTATAATAATTGTTCTTTTCCTGTGGCATAAACGGTATTAGGA
>LUMK01000368.1_pt1 | contig 11058 bp, 9 predicted proteins | sample 729981 | NCBI WGS metagenome assembly LUMK01 (sample SAMN03860265, study PRJNA289734) | marine metagenome | biome: seawater column; feature: ocean; material: water; isolation source: Red Sea water column Station 22 - depth 200m | place: Saudi Arabia: Red Sea | collected 2011-10-15 | depth 200 m
GGATATCGACCGGATTGCACCCTCTCTGGAAGTCGGTTTTGAACATTTTCCAGCCTTTCAAAATGCCGGAATCAAGCAGATTATCAACGGTCCGTTTACCTTCGCACCTGATGGTAATCCCTTGATCGGTCCCATCAGGGGGTTGCGTGGCTATTGGTGCGCCTGCGGGGTGATGGCAGGCTTCAGCCAGGGTGGTGGCGTGGGATACGCGCTTTCAAATTGGATGGTAGAAGGAGATCCCGGATTTGATGTTTGGGCTATGGATGTCGCGCGTTACGGAGACTGGGCGACTCTCGCTTATACAAATAAGAAGGTTCAGGAGAACTATTCCCGTCGTTTTTCTATACGATTTCCCAATGAGGAGTTACCAGCCGGTCGCCCTTTACGTACCACACCGATCTATGATCGCTTGCTGGCAGCCGGTGCCCAGATGGGCGAGGCTTACGGTCTGGAACAGGCGTTATGGTTTGCCCCAGAGGGTATTGTCGATGATTTTTCCTGGCGACGGTCGACCGATTTTGAGCATGTGGCGCAGGAGGCCAAGGCGGTACGAAACGCTGTGGGCATGATGGAAATATCGAGTTTTGCCAAGTATACGATCCGTGGATTGGGCGCTCCCGATTGGCTGGATCACCTACTGGCCTGCAGGTTGCCCGTGGAAGGTCGTATGACGCTAGCGCCGATGTTGAATCGCGCCGGTAAGTTGATTGGTGATTTTAGTCTGGCGAATCTGGGTGACGGGGAGTACTTCATAGCCGGTTCAGGTCTTGCTGAAAACTATCATATGCGCTGGTTCACGCAGAACCTGCCTGACGATGGCAGCGTCGAGATCATTGCGCGCGGAGCCGGCTTGGTCGGTCTATCCATCGCGGGTCCAAAATCGCGGGAACTTCTCCAGAGACTTGTGGATGAAGATGTCGGAAAGCAAGCGTTTCGATTTTTAGATATCCGCAAGCTTGACGTTGGTATGGCGCCTTGTCTCATCGGTCGAGTCAGTTTCACCGGAGATCTGGGCTACGAGATATGGATGGAGCCCGAATATCAGCGTTATGTTTTCGATCTTATTCAAAGTCAGGGGGGGGATCTGGGCCTTCGCTTATTTGGTTCCCGCGCGCTGAATTCTTTGCGGGTTGAGAAGAACTTCGGTTCCTGGGCGAGGGAATACCGTCCCGTTTATGGCCCCTATGAGGCAGGAATAGGCAAGGCCGGTGCGGCGGCTGAAAAAGAGAACGGTGGCAAGTTACAGTTACGGGTGTTTGTTGTTGAGGCAAAAGATGCTGATGCAATTGGTGATGAACCGATCCGTTACGAGGGCGAGGTAAAAGGGTGGGTCACATCTGGAGGTTACGCACACGCATCGGGGGTATCGGTTGCGATGGGCTACGTAGCCAAAGAAATTGCTGATAAACAATATGGGTGGTCAATCGATATACTGGGTGAAACCCTGCCTGCGGCACCACAGACTGAGCCACTATTTGATCCTTCAGCTGAACGCATGCGGGGTTAAGCACCATTTGCATTTGCTATTTGTCTTAAAGGTAGATGGCGCAGACAGCTAGAATGACTCTCAGTCGAAAAATTGACCCGGCTGTGTGGTATCGCGCTGACTGGGAGCAGTGTGACGACTGGATTATTGAGCTGACTGATAAGGAAATCCGAGAACTGAAGAATGCCGTCACTCTCAGCCAGGCGGTGCCCATCGCGAATCTGTGTGCGAGTTCTTTCACTCTGCCGGCGTTTGCTTCACGTATTCGCGAATTGCGGGACGAACTTATCCATGGGCGCGGATTTGCCGTGTTACGCGGACTACCGGTCTACGAATGGGATCGTGAATCTTTAGCTCGCGCCTATTATGGAATCGGCTGTCATCTGGGAGTGCCCGTTTCACAGAATGCACAGGGCCATCTGCTCGGTCATATTTATGATCTGGGGCGGGATCCGATGGATCCCGTGAACCGGGTTTATCAAACCAACTATCGGCAACTCTTTCATACCGATTCGACTGACATCGTTGGTCTGTTGTGTCTGCAGCCTGCGCGTATGGGCGGTCAGAGTTCGATCTGTTCATCATCGACGATTTAGATCGAAAAGGTGAGATCCCCCAGGGTGAGGACGAAACCTATGAGATGGCTGTGTTTTACCCCGACGAGGAGCGGGTCACCTGTATTTACGCACGTGATTTTATTGATGCAGCACAACGTCATTCGCACATAGCGCCCTTGACTACAGAGCAGGTGGACGCCTTGAATTTGATGGATGAGCTGGCCGCAAGTGATGACTTGCGTCTGGATATTGATTTTCTGCCCGGCGATATACAGTTTCTGCACAATCATCAGATACTACATGCCCGAACCAGCTACCAAGACTGGCCCGAGCCAGAACGAAGGAGACACCTGTTGAGGCTTTGGTTGTCAACTGCAGATGGTCGATCGTTGCCTGCTGATTTTGAAGCGCGTTACGGAACAATCGAGCCGGGACAGCCCCGTGGTGGTATCAGGGTACCTGGTGCAACGTTGCAGGCACCTCTGGAGCCTTGATTAGGCGCTGCTCGTTTTACCGACCGATCGCATAGGTATCCCGGCGCGGGTCAGCACCTGCACGAATTAGGCCGGTATCCGTATCCACAGTGATGGCGCCCACAACACCCATGTACATTGGATCCCAGTCTTCGGAAAGCACGGCGTCGTGACCAAGTTGTTTGAGTTGTTCAATCAACTCTGGGTCCAGACGACTTTCGAGGTTAAGTCGGCCTGGCAGGTATTCGTGCGGCCAGAACGAATTCGGAAAATTCCAGGTTGCAAATCGAGGTTGTTCGACAGCGACCTGTGGCGCCATCCCAAATTCGACGATATTAAGAAACACCTGCACCATGGCCTGACACTGCGCATCACCACCGGGGCAACCAAAGGGCATGAAGAGCTTTCCATCTTTGAGTGCAATGGCCGGATTGGGCGTCAGTCGGGGTCGTTTCCAGGGCTCTAGACTTGAAGCGTGAGCAGGGTCGAGCCAGCTTTGATACCCCCTGCATGAGAGACTGAAGCCCAGTTCGGGAATAATCGGGTTGGGTGTGTTCTGATCACTGGGCGTTGCTGAAAATGCGTTGCCCCATCGATCGACCGTACAGGTATAGCTGGTGTCTGTCTCTTATAGGGACATCGACAAAGTCAGGATCGCCAAAATAATGCTCTCGATCAGAAAAGGCGACGTTCAGCGCCTCGGAGATGAGATGTATGTACGAACTGCTGTTGTGACCCATCTCTTTAAGGTTGTCTTGGGCCAACATCTGAAGCACTTGTGCGACGACAGGCCCCTGACACCATGGCCCGCAGGTATAAATTGAATAGTTTTTGAATTGCCCAGTCACAGGTGGTTCGTGCCCAACTGAAAACTGACACAGATCTTCGTAGCGGAGTAGGCCACCTTCGGATTCGCTGAAAGCGGCAATTTCATGAGCAAGATCGCCTTTATAGAAATAATCTCGTGCGGCTTTGATTGCGGCTGAACGCCCACTGTCTTTGGCACGGTGTTCAATATCAATCAGGCGTTTAAACGTATCGGCCAATGCGGATTGTATGATCCGATCCCCCACTTGCGGTAGACGTCCCTCTGGCTTGAATATCTTGCCGTTGGCTTCCCAAACCGGACCCGTGGTGAATTGTTTCACTACCTCGTTTTGTACCACTTGTGAAAGTGGAAAACCTTCTTCAGCCAATTCCAGTGCGGGCGTTATTACTTGTTCCAGGCTGAGTGTGCCGTATCGTTCAAGCGCAGTGAGCCAGGCATCAGGCGCCGACGGCACCACGGCCCGTAAAATGCCTAGGGGTAGGTCTCCACCGTGTTCTTGGTTGAAATAATCGATTGATGCGGTACGCGGCCAGCGGCCCAGGCCGCTGATAGTTACAATTGAATCGGTCTTTGCAAGGTAGATTATGATGGGCGCTACGCCGCCAAAATTGGTGTTTTCAGGCAGGACCACGTTGATCGCGATACCCGCAGCGACACCGGCATCAATGGCGTTACCGCCTTCTTCAAGGATGCGGTAGCCGGCAGCTGCGGCTAAGTTGTGCCCATAATGGTCGGTCGGTGAGCTCGGTAATCGGTCATCGTGTAGCGTTAACTCTTTGGGTCGAATAACACGATGATACCTTACCATTTATCGTGTCTTCTGTATTGCCAAGAGAATGGATTCAATTAATCACGTTATCTTTATGGGAATACTCCCAAAAGTTCTTAAGGCATGCTACAGTGACCGATAGGGAGGTGTTTTTGATGACTTCCCAATAGGTAACAAACTGTTTGAGTGCCTGGAAATTGGGTCTAGGTGCAAACTGCAAAGATGAGGAGAAATTTATGGATCGTCGAAAATTTATAACCACGGCTGGTGTGGCCGCTCCAGCCATTGCTGCATCGTCAAGGGAAATGACTATCGTCTCGAGTTGGCCCCGGGATTTTCCCGGCCTTGGTATCAGTGCTCAGCGGTTGGCGGCACGAATTACAGAGGTGAGCGAAGGGCGGATTAACACCACTTATTTTGCCTCCGGTGAAAGGGTGGGTGGTTTCGATGTGTTTGATGAAGTTGCATCGGGCAATTCCCAAGCATTTATCTCTGCTGCTTATTATTGGAAAGGCAAGCACCCTGCGTTTGCTTACTTCTGTGCGGTACCCTTTGGTATGACCACGATCGAGTGGAACGCATGGATCAAGTTCAAGGGCGGCCAAGAACTTTGGGATGAACTTAATAGTGATTACGGCCTGAAATCGTTGCCCGCCGGTGCAACAGGCACTCAGATGGGTGGCTGGTTCAATAAGGAAATCAATTCGACCGATGATCTCAAAGGCTTGAAGATGCGTATCCCGGGCCTGGGCGGCGACGTAATGGCGCTGCTTGGAGCGTCACCGGTGTCCTTACCTGGCGGTCAGATTTATGAAAACCTGGTGTCCGGTGCAATCGATGCCACCGAGTGGGTGGGCCCGTACAATGATTATTTTATGAAGTTTTATGAAGCGGCCAAGTACTACTACTATCCAGGCTTTCACGAGCCAGGTGGCGGAGTCGAAATGTGCTTCAATAAATCATGGTGGAGTTCTCTCTCTGATTGGGAACGTGCTGTCATTACCACGTGCTGTATGGAAGAGCATGCGGCGCAATACGAGGAATGTCAGGCCAACAACGGTGCTTATCTAGTCAAGCTGGTTGAAGAGCACGGCGTTGAACTCAAGCAGTTTGGGGAAGACATTTATGAGGGATTTGGTGAGGCTTCCGCGGAGATGTACGAGGGTGTCCGTGATCACAGTCCGTTAGCCAAGAAGATCAATGACCATTTTCAGGCGACACTTCGTGAGATCGGTGGTTGGCAGGCGAAAGCCGAAGCGGCATATGCTCCACTACGAAACCGCGTTCTTGGAATTGGTTAACTGTTCTCAGAATAATTCAATCTGTTTGGGACGGGGCTTAGGCCCCGTCCCTTCTTTCTACCGGGTGTCATGGTTGTAGCCCAAGGATCAACTGCGAGTATCAGTAACGTGGCTACCTTCTGGGTACGTGTATTCAGTTGGGCTATGCTCGCTGTATTGGCTGTATTTCTTGTCAACAATTACCTGGTAACGACAAAGGATTGGCCGGGCATACTGCCCGTATTTCAAGCTGGAACCGCTGGGTCTTTAGCCTGGGTTCAATTCGCTGCATACTTTGTTGGTCTGGTCGTGGCCGTTTCTTATGTAGCATCCAGCCGTAATCAAACCCTGCGCGCGGATAGCGCACTGATCTCGGATGCGAATATCTTTCTCATTCGAGCATTTTTTTGGGCCGTGCTTTTGATCGGTGTGGTTGACATGGTGATTTCATTTCTCCGCGTGGAGGGTCTATTGACCGCGGTAGCTGGCGAAGAGATGACCAAAAAGTTAGGTCGGCCCGAATATCGTGGTACTTACGTGCATATGCCTCTGATGGCTGCAGGTGTGGTAATTGCAGCCTTTACCCGTACCTTGGGGTTTGTCTGGTTGAGCCTGCTTATTGTTGTAGCCGAGCTTGCGATTGTGATTACGCGATTTGTATTCTCTTACGAACAAGCCTTCATGGGCGATTTGGTTAGGTTTTGGTATGGCGCATTATTCCTGTTTGCAAGTGCATATACCTTGTTGGAGGAGGGACACGTACGGGTGGACGTTTTTTATACGAATTTCGCTGCAAAAAAGAAGGGACTCATTAATGCGTTTGGATCAATTCTTCTTGGCCTGTCCTTTTCTTGGACGATTATATTGATTGGCATGGGCAGTAAGTCAGCGATGATTAACATGCCGCTGGCAAAATTTGAGGTCTCTCAGTCAGGTTATGGTCTGTATGTAAAATATTTATTGGCCGGATTTCTTGCGGTCTTTGCCATCACGATGGCAATTCAATTTGTTAGCTACTTTCTTGCCGCTGTCGCTGATTATCGTGATGAACCTGGCAAACGCCAGCTCGAATCACTACCTACACACTAGGCTCGGTAACCACTGTGGAACTAATTTTTCTAGCCTTGTTGATGATATTGATGGCTTGGGCGCTGGGGTCCGGGTTTCCTGTTGCTTTTGCATTGCCCGGGTCCGCGATCATAACAATTGTTGTCGCAGCGGCGTTTGGTTACTTTCTGGCGGGCGATGCTAGTGCGTATTTTGCCCAGGGTGGGCCGCAAGAGTGGCTTACATCTGGAGTAACTAATCTTCGTGGAGTGTACTGGGAGGTTGAGCGTGACACGCTGATTGCAATTCCGTTATTCATATTTATGGGCATCATGTTGCAGCGATCTCGGATCGCTGAAGATTTGCTGGTGACGATGGCACAGTTATTCGGGCCAGTGCCTGGAGGATTGGGAATTTCAGTCGTCTTTGTCGGTGCATTATTGGCTGCGACCACCGGTATTGTGGGTGCAACTGTGGTAGCCATGGGGCTTATCTCGCTGCCTGCGATGCTGAACAATAATTATTCTCGGCCACTGGCGACGGGGACTATTGCAGCGTCCGGCACGCTGGGGCAAATTATTCCGCCGTCCATTGTTTTGATCATCCTTGCGGATCAACTGGCAAGTGCTACGGATCAGGCAGGCACTGGTCGCAAGACGATGTTTAAGGAGGCAACTGGCGAGTTGTCGATGCCGTCAGAGTTTGGCGTGGCTTCAACCAGTGCCGGGGAGATGTTTTTGGGAGCGTTTGTGCCAGGCTTAGTTTTGGTGGCACTCTATATGGTATTTATCTTAGTTTGGGCCCAAATACGACCAAAAGCCGCCCCAGCAGTTCGATATGGTGGCGAGTTTGATTTCCAGTTTTTTATTAAAGTCTTTTTAATTCTGGTGCCGCCGCTCGGGCTAATTTTCCTGGTGCTAGGTTCCATCATCTCCGGCATTGCGACAGTCAATCAGGCTGGTGCGATTGGTGCGTCAGGCGCATTGTTCATGGCGGGTTATCGGCTCAAAGCCGGCCAGAAAGGTGCCTACTGGCCAGCAATTCTGGGGCTGGTTTCACTGATAGTTATTTTCGTTCTGCTATCCAATTTCGAGATTAACGTTAAGAATATTCGCGGAAGTCAGGATATTCAGATCATTGCAATAGCTGGAATTGCGACTGCTGGGCTACTTTATGCATTGTTCTGGAGTGCTTGGCGTGCTTACAAGATAGACAACACGCTTCAGGGTGTGATGGTTGAGACGGCCAAGACGACTTCGCTGGTGTTCATCATCCTTCTTGGTGCCGCGATGTTGACAGCAGCGTTCAGGGCATTTGGCGGTGAGGACCTGGTACGCGATTTCTTGAACGGCATGCCTGGCGGATTCTGGGCCAAATTCATTATCGTGATGGCGGTAATTTTTATTCTGGGATTTTTTCTTGACTTCATCGAAATCGCAGTGGTCGTCGTTCCAATTATTGCCCCCATACTTTTGACCGATCCGTCCGCCAACGTTACTGCGGTGTGGTTGGGTGTGATGATCGGATTGAATGTGCAGACTTCTTTTCTGACACCGCCATTCGGCTTTGCTTTGTTTTACTTAAGAGGTGTGGCGCCAGCGATCGTAAAAACGATCGAAATGTATAAAGGTGTTATCGCCTTTATTATTCTACAGCTCGTCGCTATAGGCATTGTGGCTGCAAATCCGAGCTTGGTAAATTATCTGCCTAACCGAGTGTCGATGACCTCACCCACAGCGCCGCCACCCCGCAACCCAAAACTGCAATATTGCATTGAAGAATATGTTAACGACAAATTTAGCGGTAATAGTGCGATAATTCTTCAGTCGGTTGAGACAGCACGCAGTCTCGACATGAGCTATCTGCCGAAGAAATTATCAGCTGCGATTGAAAAGAGTTTCGACCATGCTGATAATGCAATTCCTTTGCTCGATGAAGTATTTCGTGCAGAGGCAAGTGTTATGGATAACGCGGTCGCGTATCGTCCCATACATCGTAAGGTTCGCAGGATCGAAAACAATACTCGTAAACTTAACGAAGAAATTGACGAATTGATTGTCGTCAACAAGCGACTAGATCCGAACGAAGATGCGGCTCAGAAAAGCGAGTTAGATGCGCGGATCTCGGTGCTTAAACAGGAGAAACAGGAATTAATTTCACAGATACCGGCAGACTGGGCTCAGGTTCATAAAGAATTTTCGGTTCTGACTAAAGCAGAGCTAACAGCGCGAAAAAAATATCGTCGGACTGTTGACAGTGCCTATTCTCCCGTGACGGATCTAATTGAACTTTTCGAAGCAACGGACGACTTTAACAAGCTTGAGAGCGAGTTGACAGGCCTGCACAATCAAATTGTAAATGGCGCTAGCCCAGAGGATATGATCGACCCGCTTAAGTCTCTTGCCAAGCAATTTGGATCAATCAAAGGGGCCAGTAAAATCAAATCGCAAATCAGTAAAGCAAGACGTGCACTGAGCAAGAAAAAGCCAAAACTAGATAAAGCGATTTCCCACTTAGACAATGCGGGGGTGATATACCGTGAGCAGCGTCTTTGGAGGGAACGGGCTATGACCGAACTGTTGCCCGATATGAAGATATATGAACAGGCTATCCGCGGCACTATCGGGTTGCGCCTACAGAAACGGCTAGCGAAGACCGAAGCGTTGTATGTTGCGGCGTGTACTTCGGGCCATCGTGATATTTCGCTTCACTTTTGAGTTAATCAAAGAAAATATTTGTCAACAGGAGACAGATGATGGCATCAACAGCATCGTTACAGAGTACTCATGAGTTGCGAACTGATGATAGCCTGGAGCAGGGGCGAGTAGATCTAGCGGTCGCACTGCGCTGGGCTGTGCGTCTGGGTCTTTCAGAAGGTGTAGACAATCATTTTTCAATGGCCGTGCCGGACGAAGAGGGCCGGGTCCGCGGAGATCGGTTCTTGATCAACCCTTACGGCTGGCACTGGTCGGAGATTACTGCATCGTCACTCGTCCTTGCAGACGCCGAAGGCAACGTGCTCGAGGGCGAAAATACGGTGGAAGACACGGCTTTTTTCATCCATAGCAGGATTCACACGAATGTGCCGGGTGCCACAGTGGTTCTGCACAACCACATGCCGTATACCACCGCCTTGACTTTGCTTGAAAATGGGCGCCTCGAGATGTGTGAACAGAATGCCCTGCAGTTCGACGGCCGGATCGCGTATGACGACGAATACAGTGGTCTCGCCCTTAGCAGGGAAGAAGGTGATCGGCTTGCTGGCCTGCTGGGCGATGCGAACATCCTATTCATGGCAAGCCATGGCGTTACTGTCGTCGGTAAATCGGTTGCGCGTGCGTTTACAGATCTTTATTACCTGGAACGAGCGTCTATGTTTCAGGTGCTGGCAAGGTCCACGGGTGCCGAATTAAGGAAAATTCCAGATTCTGTGCGGGAAGCGACTCGTGAACAGATGCGTAAAGAACTACCTTTAATCGGAGAACGTCACTTCAGTGCATTGCGGCGAATGCTCGATCGGGAAGAACCGGAATTCCGTGGTTGATCAGCAACTGTCTCGATGTTTGATTATCAGCATATCCGCGTTGAGCCAATTTCACCCGCCCTGGGTGCTCTGATCCATGAGGTAGACTGTCGGCACAATCTACCAGATCAGGTAATCGAGGAAATACGAAAAGCGTGGTTACAGCACCTTGTCGTATTCTTTCCGAATCAAGACCTTGAACCTGCGGAGCAACTGGCATTTGCCCGACGGTTCGGTGTTCCTGTTGAGTATCCAATGGTTCAGGGAATAGCTGGCTTTCCCGAGGTGGTGCAGGTCGTAAAGTTGCCACATGAAGCACACAATTTTGGTGGAATTTGGCATTCTGATACCACGTATTTAGAGCAGCCACCGATAGGGGCGTTGTTGTTGGCACGAGAGCTCCCACCGGTGGGTGGTGATACTTTATTTGCAAACATGTACCTGGCTTACGAGGCATTGTCGGAAGGCATGAGAAATATATTGGATAGCTTGATTGTTGTTCAGAGTTCCGCAAAGGCAGGTGCGGCGAAGAGTCGGGAACACCGGTTGACAGATACGTCGGTGGGAGCGGCGCAGGTGCTAGAAGCTGAACACCCAGCTGTGCGTATTCACCCAGAAACTGACAGAAAGGCGCTGTTCGTCAACTATGGTCACTCGATCCATTTTAAAAATATGACCGAAGCCGAAAGCAAGCCGCTGCTTGATTATCTTTTTGCCCACCAGACACAGTCGGAATTTACTTGTCGCTTCCAATGGGCTGTGGGATCTATGGCCATGTGGGACAACCGATGTACGCAGCACAATCCAATCAATGACTATCATGGATTCAAACGAGTGATGCACCGGATATCGATCAACTAGAGGCTTACCGTGACGCATGCTGCGTGCCAGCGATGGTAGTCTGTGCGACGCGATGTATTTTAAAAACCACTGGCTGGTGATCTAAGCGAAGAAAACGGTAATCCAAGATGGCTCGAGCAAAATTCTTTTACGGCCATTACATCGTTGGCGCTTGTATGGTGACGCAGATGATGTATTTAGGTCTGTTTTTCACCTTTGGTGTACTGTTCCCCGAATTCGAAAAAGAGTTTGGT
>LUMK01001181.1_pt1 | contig 11052 bp, 11 predicted proteins | sample 729981 | NCBI WGS metagenome assembly LUMK01 (sample SAMN03860265, study PRJNA289734) | marine metagenome | biome: seawater column; feature: ocean; material: water; isolation source: Red Sea water column Station 22 - depth 200m | place: Saudi Arabia: Red Sea | collected 2011-10-15 | depth 200 m
ACAGATCAAATACGTTTGATTTCACTTTTTCAAAAAATTACTAAAACAACTGCTCGTGATTGTTTGGACGATGAGAAGCAAAATAAAATTATTTTTGTAGTGAATGAAGGCAAGATGGGTCTTGCCATCGGCAAAGGTGGCTCTAATATAAAATCTCTACAAAATATTCTCAAAAGGAATGTCAAACTGGTCGAATATTTTGATGAACCAACTAAATTTTTAAAAAATGTCTTGAATCCTAAATTTGTTAACGAAGTGAAACTTGATACCAAGCAAGATGGCTCTTCACAAGCAACAGTAATTGTTGATCAGGGTAAGAAGGGTTTAGTTGTTGGGCGTGAGGGACGTAATGCTGAGAGGGCTAGACTATTTGCCAAAAGATATTTCAATATATCAACTGTACAGATAACCAGCCCTGCTGTAACACAGTTGGAGATGTAGGGCTTGGCAAAATCACCACTTGGTTTGTTTGCTGGAAGAAATTTGCAGATAAAAAAGAAACAACAACGATGGGCAATTTCAACATACAAACGAAGAGAATTAGGTTTGAATAAAAAAGCTAACCCACTTGGTGGTGCACCACAAGGAAGGGGGATTGTTCTGGAGAAAGTTGGAGTGGAAGCGAAACAGCCAAACTCTGCTGTTAGGAAATGTGTTCGTGTACAACTAATAAAAAATGGAAAAACTGTAACTGCATTTTTACCACGAGATGGTGCAATGAACTTTATCGATGAACACGATGAAGTACATATTGAAGGAATGGGTGCAACACAAGGCGGTGCTATGGGAGATATTCCTGGTGTGCGATACAAAGTATTCAAAGTAAACGGAACATCACTAAAACAATTAGTATCTGGCAAGAAAGAAAAACCAAGGAGATAGAAAGATGGCAACACAAGAACTTCTTTTGTTTAGAAAATGGAGTGCATCTGAAATAGAAATAAAAGATCCAGGTCTTAAAACTGCTATATCTCTAAAAAAAATAATATATCCAATGGATTTTGGTCGTTCTGCATTAAAACGATTCAATAAAGCTGATGTTAACATAGTTGAACGATTAGCAAATAAGATGATGCATTTTGGAAAGAAATATGCAAAAAACACTGGTAGGATGGCTGGAAAAAAAATTCATACGTTTAATGTTATTAAAACTGCTTTTGAAATAATTCATCAAAAGACGGGAAAAAACCCAATCGAAATTCTTGTTCGTGCTATCGAAAACTCTTCACCAAATGAGGATACTACAAGAATTGTTTATGGTGGAACTGTATACCATGTTTCTGTAGATGTGGCACCAATAAGAAGAGTTGACCTGGCATTGAGATTTATCGCTGACGGAGTAAAGGAATCTACATTTTCTAATCCCAAAGCAATAGAGGAGTATTTAGCTGAACATCTAATTCTGTCAGCTAATAATGATCCAACTGCACCTTCTGTTAAGAAAAAGAACGAGTTGGAGAGAATAGCTCAAGCATCAAGATAATTTAGCCCGGCCCGGACTCGAACCGAGGTCAAAGGCTCCAGGGGCCCCTATGCTTGCCACTACACTACCGGGCTTCAAACAAAATTCAAAAAATTAGAATATAATCATTTCATTCTTGATTCATTAATTGCAGTAGCATAATCACAATTTGCTTTCATTCTCATGTATGCAATTAATCTATAATGAATAGAGTACGTTTTATCTTCTTTGAGTAATATTCCCTTCTGTAATAATGATGCTAACCCTCTTGATATATCTAAAATTTTTAAATTATTTTTTTGGCAAATTTGATCACGCTTTGTTTGATATTGTTTTACACTAAATGCAACGTCATCAATTTCTAAAATTAATGGCCAAACAATTTTTTCCCAAACCACTCTTCTATTTTGTGTGGCTGCAGCATACTTGCCTTTCTCACTCAACATTAATAACATGATTTTACACTATTATAATTCGTGTCCTATAGTGAGATTGCAAAATCATTAGAACTTTTAGAAAAAGATTGGGATATCGATTCTGTGATCAAGGATTTTCATTTAGGGAAGCGTGATGATGTTTCTGAAAATTCTATCAAAATAGGAAACGTTGTGTTTCACATTCCATTTCTGACTAAAATAAAAAAATTCATTCTCTGGAAATGTTACTGGCCAGATTGTTCAAACTGTTGTGAGAGACAAGGAAGACTTCCTTTAACTTCTGATGATTTGATAACAATTGGAACAGGAATGAAATACCAAAAAACATCTGATTTCATAAAAAATGAAACAATCATAGCTACTTGGCAGGAAGCAAGCCCTGGTGGCGGTTCTACCACACTAACTAGTATCAATCTGAAACGAAAAGAAGATGAAACAGAAGCGGATGACGGTACTCACATCAAATGCAGATTTCTAGATGAAGAAGGAGCTTGTAATATTCATCCAACTCGACCTGGAGTTTGTTACCTCTATCCATTTTCAACATGGTTACAGAATGATAAGGGTAATGCAAGAGTTCATGCTACTTTTCAGTTTACTGGAGATTGCCCAGGTTTTTATCTGGACGATTCAATTTATCCCATGAAAGAAGTTTTACAGCAATATTCTGAAATAATATATGATTACAATGTAAAGTCTAGCGGAACAATGCGAGAAGGGTTAGGTTCTATAAGTTTGGGTTAAGCTTTAGCGACTTTCATTAAATCTGCCATTTTAATATTCATTCCAAATCTATCTTCATTCTTTTTCATGTATCTGAATATTGATAAAAAGTCTGGTAATGCTTTAATGAAACTGAAATCATGATGAATTTTTGCTCTTACAAAATTAAACACTTTAGCATAAACCTTGTAATGTTTCTCAACTGCTCTTTCATATGCCTTAAAGTCATGCATATTTTCTAAGAAAATGTCTACACATTGCATGGATGGAATAATTCCTTCACCTAATAATGCATATACAGTTCCAATTGATTCTCCAACACCAACTACTTTTCCAGAGTAATACGGTTTACATCTATCAGGAGTTGCTAATCTAATTGGACGTCCTTTAGTTAGAATTTTTTTTCCTCCATGTTTTTCAAAAAATTCGTCAGTTGCTTTGACGTGATTTTTGTTATAATCACCTGCACCAATATGTGCATGTTTTTCTCCTAATGGGAAGTACCAAAAGTAACCTGACATGCCAGGAAATGGTTCAATGTAAAAATCGTCATATGGTACACCATTTTCATATTCAACTTTGTATTCATAGGTAGGCAAAAAGAAATCTTCTTCAAGTTTTGGCAGATAAACTCTATGGAATCCCGTACAATCTACGATCATGTCATATTCTTTTTCAAGATCCTCTAATGGTGGTGCATCACCATAAATTACATTACAATCTTTTATGAAATCTTTAATCAGTCCTAATTTATTATACGTACAAAGTCCTTTCAAAGTGATATCAAATTTCACATCATTATTCATCCTGACATGCATTGCTTTTCCATCATGTATCAAGAAATCATCAAAATTTCTACCAGTTTTCTTACAGAAATTATCTAATTCTCCTTTAATTGTACCCCATGCACAAATTGAATCATGATTTTCTTCAGTCATTCTTTCATATCCAACAATTTCATGGTCAGAATTTTTTAGTCTAGCCATAAGATAGCTACCTGCTACCCCCATGCCCATAACAGCAATTTTCATTACGAGTCAGCTTGATTTTAACAAAATAAATATCATTTCTATTCGATTAATATGGCTGGTTTGAAAGGTCTAGCGGTCTTCGCTTTATTTTTAGGATCATATTTTTCGGAGTCTGATTCTGAAAAAACACTTAGTTCAACATTATAGTCGTTTTTTACAAGAGATGTTAGTTCCGAGCTAATTATTTTGTTCTCATCAATTTGATAGAATATCATTAACTATTTTTTTTACAAAGTCAGGATCTTTTTTAATCTGTTCGGTTTCTTTATTTGCAATTAATGATTTTATAATTGCTCCAATGTTTGTTTCGCCATCTAAGACATTTTTGAGAATTAAACTATATGCCTTAGATTTCCATTTATCTGCAGTGTAAATTGTAATTTTTTTTGGTGAGATTTTAGTTACTTTCAGAATGCTGTTAATGTCGTCAATAATGGATTTTAACAATGTTTCAGTTTGAATTGATGTTGGATCAAATTCTACTCCAACAGATGATGGCCATGGCGATTTTGAGACTAATTCTGTGTTGCCTAATTTTTCCCATATCTCTTCTGCTATGTGTGGTGCAAATGGTGAGAGCATTAAAATTCTATTTGAAAAAATTTTGTGAAGAATACCAGAAATATTTGTTCTTTGTTTAGATTTTACTCTTTTTAGATACCATTGTAATTCGGAATCAAAGTCATATAGAATATGATGTAAGGCCTCTCTTAATCTAATTTTGTTCATCGATTCACTAACGTTAGACGCTAAATTTTGTAACATACTGAGTATCCATTTGTCTTCTGGTTCTAACTCTGAAATTTCTTCAGCCTTAATTTTTGTACAATCTTCATACATAGATTCAAGTTTATTTTTAATTCCATTGATGGCTTCAACGTTAAAATCAGCATCCTGTAATAATTCTGCAGAAATTAGAATTGTTAATCGTATTGGATCAGCTCCATACTTTCTTACTGCTTCTCTTAGTGGAATAATATTTCCCATCGATTTTGACATTTTCTTTCCTCTCATTAGGACAGAACCATTAACAACAATTTCTTGTGGCCAATTTTCTTCTGGAAAAAGCGCAACATGGTTTAAAACAAAAAATGTTAGGTGATTTGGCACAAGATCTCTTCCAGAATGTCTAGCGTCAACCGGATAGAAATAGAGGAACTCTTTTCTAATTTCCTCTAATTTTTCTTTTGTAATCTTTATTTTATTTGCAATTTCTGCTGGATCATTCTTACCATAAAATACATAATCAAAAAATTCGTCAGTTAGTTCATTACCATCAATTTCTTTCTTGTTGACATATTTTGAGATAATATAGAATGCCATGTAAATAACAGAGTCAGCTAAACTTTCAACTAACCATTCTTTGTCCCAAGGAACTTTCGTCCCTAATCCATGTTGTCTCGCACATGCTCTTTCTCTAAGCCAATCCAACACTTGATCAAATTCAGGGCGTATTTCGTTAGGGAAAACATTCATTTTTTCAAAACAAGTATGTGCCTTATCTTTCCAGTCTTTATTTGAATAATCTAAAAACCATTGGTTGCTCAATAATTTTACAACACATTCTGCACCACAACGACATTTTACGGGCGTGTTTGTTAACTCTAATAGAATATCAGCACTCTCAATTTCTGTAATCCATTCTTTTATCTCATCTTTGGCTTCAGAAATTTTTTTCCCTGCAAATTGTTTTGTATTATCAGCAAGAATTCCCTCATAGAATTCTTTTGAGTAGATCTCCTTTGTGGCGTCTTCTAGTTTTGGGTCATCCTGGTCTGATATTCCCATTCTTTCTACGATATCCTTCGCAGGAATATCGCCCAAACCCTCTGTTTTAATCATAATAATTGGTTCAATATTTTGAATATTTTTCAAGAGATCACTGGTTATTGATTTATTTTTTCCAGACTTGCAATCTAGTAGTGCCTGATAGTCAAACGGAGCGTGTGCAGGAACTGACATTACAATTCCTGTCCCATTGTCACTTTTTACAAAACTAGCAGGTAGAATTACAATTGAATCATCATTGTGTGGAGCCTTTGTACTTTGACCAACAAAATCACTTCCATTAACATCTTCTATCACCTCAATTTTTTTTTCAAGAAATTCTAGTTTTCGTGCACATTCCGGACTAGCAATCCAAATCTCATCATTTACTTTGATTTTTTGATATGTAACTTGTGGATTTATCCAAATGTTTGTTACACCAAATAGAGTTTCTGGTCTTAGAGTTGCAACTGGAATTTTTACTCCGTTCAAATCAAATTTAATGATAACATATTCGGTAAAATCAGGTTCCACATCTCCAAGTGTATCATGCTGTGAAACTGGGTTTTGATCTTTTGGACACCAACCAACAGGATGTGAACCCTGTACAATGAGATTTTTTTCTTTTAGGTTTCTAAATTGCCATTCTATGAATTTTTGATAAGCAGGATCAATTGTAGTAAATTCTCTTCTCCAATCAATGAATTCTTTAATCCTATCTTCAGGCACCTTGTATAACGTTTTGAATCCTTCAATCAACTCAGTATCATTTGCTTCTACCCTTTTTGCCATACCAAGAATTGGTGTACCAGTGTAATGGAATCCCATTGGGAATAACACATTGAAACCTTTCATTCTCAAATACCTAGAATGTACATCGGTAATCGTGTAGGTTCTACCGTGACCTATGTGCTGTGGTGAGTTTGGGTAAGGATATGCTACAGTTATGAATTTTTTTTCTTTATCGTTGTAATCAGTTTCATGATCATTGGTCTCTGACCATTTTTTTTGCCACTTTTTATCAATAATATTCCAATCCATTTTTCATACCTCCAAAACCATTGCTTTTGCTTTTTCTATAGCGTTATTTTTTTTAGATTTGTCTTTTCCTCCTCCCTGTGCAAATCTTTGGGTTCCACCACCAGCTCCACCGAGTATTTCAGATACAGCTTTTGCTATATCCCCCGCTTTTTTATTCTCTTCAACTTGTTCACCTGAATAAATTATTGCTCTAACTTTCTCTCCATCTTCAAAAACACCACAATAAACCATCCATGGATCCTTTTCGATTAGTTTTTCTCCTAAACTGATATGAAAAAATTCGTCATATTGTTCATTCATTGTAGAACAAAAGTTTGGTTTTCCAGACTCTGTCACATCAACAGTTATTCCATCAACTGTCTTTGTACCAACTTCACTTTGTATTATATTGTCTACTAGAATTGGGAATCTTTCTCTTAATTCTTGTTTTTGTTCACGCCTTTTCTCTTTCATCTCCATTTTTTCTTTTAATTCAGCTGATTTTTTTAGCATGCTAGCATCATGTTGTTTGATATAATCAACAGCAGTTAGACCAGAAACAAATTCAATTCTAACTACACCATCTTGAATCCTTTTTGTTTTTGTAATTTTTATCAATTCAATCTCACCAGTCTTCTTTACATGTGTTCCACCACATGCTTCTACATCGAAATCTTCGATTGACACAATTCTAACTGATTTTACTGGAACTATTCCACCCTGATATATTTTAAATCCATATTTTTGTTCAGCGGTTCCCCTATCAAAGTTATCAATGGTCACGGACATATTTTTCTCAACTACAGAGTTAGCTAATTTTTCAATCTTTGAAATTTCATCATCAGTCAAGGCAGAATGGTGTGTGATGTCTAGTCTTGCATGGTCTTCTTCTTTAAATGCAGAATGTTGCCAAACCCATGATCCTAAGACGTTTCTTGTGGATGAATTGAGAATGTGAGTGCTCGTATGATTTTTTGTAATTCCATCTCTTCTTTTTGAATCAACTAAACAAGAAACTGTAGTACCCTCCTTTGGGGTTCCATTTTTTAGTTCATGCACGACAATATTTCCATGTTTGTTCACATCAACAACCTCAAATTCACCAATTGTTCCATGGTCTGGTTCCTGTCCACCGCCTCTTGCATAAAATGAAGTTTTATCTAATATCACATAATTGTCAAATGACTTTAGTACACTTGCATTGAATTCTTTTGGATCATCTGAATAATACAAAAGTTCAGTCTCTGGTAATCCCTCTAAAGACATGCTGTCTTGTTCTTTTTGTTTCTTTGATTGATGTAATTCAGATAATTTACTGTAAAATGTAGACGGAATATCAGAAATTACCTTCATTTCCTTTAGATAATCTGGTGTTATGCCATCAGATTCGTAAAGCCTAACCAGGTCATCAACACTAGGTTTTTGTTCTAATTTACTTACAATTTTTTCCATTCTCAGTTTTGAGTTATCATATCTGCCTGATTCAATTCCGATTATCGTCTTGATATCCTCACGTGTTCTTTCCAGTTCAGGATATGTGTTTTTAAGATAATCAATTTGTGTATCAATCATTTCGTTTATGTCAAATTTTAAAGATAGTCGATCCATTGTAGAGATAATTCTGCGAAGCATTATTCTAAGGTTGTATCCTCCACCAACATTACTTGGAAGAGCACCATCTGATATTGCAAAAATTAGTGTTCTAATATGATCAATAATCAGATAAATTCCTTCGAGCGGTGTTATGATTTTATTTATTTGGTCATCTGTAAGATTAGCTGATTTTATTGCATTCTTCCTAACATCAGATAAATCACTGAATTGTTCTAAATATTTTGCAATTTTAGTAAAGTATGTTACCAAAAGCTTGTTTTTCGTATCAATTCCAACTTGTTGTAATAGATTGTCAGTAATAGGTCCAAAACAGCAATCATATGCAGTTGGTGTACCCATTGTAATCCAAGCAAATCTTTCTAGACCTGCACCCATATCGATGATTTGTTGATCCAATGTTTTGTAGTTGGTTAAATCTCCTTGAAATTCAGTGAAGACAGCATTACCAAGTTCTAATCCTTTTACAAAAAATTCTAAAGAAGAGCCGAATGAACCACCACCTTCCCAAACATCTTCTACAAAGACAACTTCCTTTTTATCAACTCCAAATTGTTCTGTCATCAATCTATAATCCAAATCAACGCATTGGTCTTTCCAGTATCCATCTGAATTTGGAATACTGTGTTGTCCAATCATACAAAAGCTTGAAAAATGTCGTCCAGTAACACCAACGTTTTCTAAATCTTTGAATCTCAAACAAGTTTGTGGAACAACTAGTGGATTAGCAGGAAACTCAAAGACAACTTTACTTCCCATCACTCTCTGAAAGTCAACAATTGATGCAATTGTAAAGTATAGATCATCACGCCATCTACAGACAACCGGATATCTATTAACAGATGTATGCCCATTTTTTACAAAGAACGATTCAACTTCTTTCCATGCTTGTGTATAATCAAATCTTTTTTTCGTTGGAGGATTTCCAATAAACGAATACGTATCATCAGAATGATCAGGACAATTTACGCGGTTTTCATCTACTGTCCAATAGAATCTCTTGCATGTAGAGCATGATTTACGCTCGAATCCTTCATTATCAAACAACTTTACCTTGTAGTATCGCCCAGGTTCAGCAGAAAATTTTGCGAGTATGTCTTTTTTATCCATTTGAACTGTTTTCGGTTAACCGATATTAAGAATTGCCGATACAATAAATTAAATAGAATATACCCAGATTTAGCTCATGTTTGGACTTCTTGGAAAAAAAGGTCTTAAAGAGGGAGATTTTGTTTTTGCTAGACGACCAGATGGAGAATACAATAACATAATTTTTGGTGCGGTTACTGGTGTTGACGGTAAAAAAATTGGTGTTAATGGAATTTTAATTAATCCAGTTGGTCTAAAGAATAAAGTTGAACAGGGTAAAGCAGGTCCACGATCTGTTGAAATTTTAAAAAATCCTAACCCTGATAATTGTATTCAATTGTTAATTTATCGTATTGAGCATGAGGACTTTAACGAAGTTGTGGATCTTGATAAGGAACAAGTCTTACAAATCCCAAACCGAGTTTATGCAACTATGGAGGGATGGATTCGTGAGGGTATATCTGAGTTGACAAATGCTGTATTTTCGCGCCCACCAGGAGATGAGAGAGATGAAGCAAGTATTATCACTCCCACCAGGAGATGAGAGAGATGAAGCAAAGCGTATTCTCAAACAGCGGAGAGATACATTATTTGATAAGCCATTAAAGAGGACATTGTATGCAGTTTGCAGAAGTCTGAAGATCCTAAATTAAATCAGTTGTAATTCTCCATAGTTTTATATTATCGACTTCGAAAAAAACGGTACTATGGAATATGTTTACGCTGCATTGATGCTTCATAAGCTAAAGAAGGATATTACTGAGGAAAATGTCACTTCAATAGTAAAGGCATCTGGCGCAGAAGTAAACGAAGCAAAAGTGAAATCACTTGTAGCATCTTTAGCTGATGTTAACATCGAAGATGCAATAAAGGCTGCTCCAGTTGCAGCAGCACCAGCAGCGGCAGCAGCAGCACCAGCAGCCGAAGGTGGTGAAGGCAAGAAAGAAGAGAAGAAAGACAAAGCAGCAGACGGCAAGAAAGAAGAAGCAGCAATGGAAGGACTTTCATCCTTATTTGGTTAATTCTGTATCATCAATTTTAGATCCAATCTGACATTCATTGTTAATTACTAGACTACTATCCTAATTGTATTGGTTGAATTTTCAACTCCAGTAGAAGCATTCATCCACATCCTAGATCTTTTTGGCACAATGGCATTTGCCGTTACTGGTGCGTTCAAGGCTATTGAAAACAAGGCTGATATTGTAGGCATAATTATTTTGGCTACAATTACTGGTGTTGCAGGCGGTACAATTCGTGACGTTGTGTTAGGAAAGTCATTACCAAATTCATTAATTGATCCATCATATGTCATAATTACTGTAATTACTGGCATTATCATATTTCTTCTACATTCACGACTGCGTAAACATTGGAATCTTTTCCTAAAATTTGATGCAATAGGTCTTGGTGTTTTTACTGTAATAGGAGCAACATTTGCATACAATCTATTTGGAATGAATATTCTTATCATAATACTTGCTGGTATGCTTACTGCAATAGGCGGTGGTATACTTCGGGATGTTTTTGTCAATCAAACTCCAATAGTGTTCATAAAGGAATTCTATGCCAGTGCAAGTTTTGTTGGTGCAATTGTATTTTATTTTGTTTTGATGTTTAGTGACCAGCTTTACGCTGCAAGTATTTTGGTATCTATATTCTTCTTCAAATAGTTCTTTCGTAATCTCATCTGTTTTTAGTAGTCTTTTTCTATATTTTTTTTGTAGACAATTTTTGCACATACAATCACCGTCACTAATTTCATCTTTTGATAATTTTGGTAGGCTAGCGCACCAACACGTGGTAGCATCTTCCTCACATGTAAAAGAACTTCCACATTCGGAACATTTTTTTTCCAATTTACTGTGTACCCACAATCATTAATTCACTGTAATTATATATCATAATCATC
>LUMK01000110.1_pt1 | contig 10978 bp, 11 predicted proteins | sample 729981 | NCBI WGS metagenome assembly LUMK01 (sample SAMN03860265, study PRJNA289734) | marine metagenome | biome: seawater column; feature: ocean; material: water; isolation source: Red Sea water column Station 22 - depth 200m | place: Saudi Arabia: Red Sea | collected 2011-10-15 | depth 200 m
GTCCAATAGTGATATTCTGAATGGAGTTGAATGGAATGCCGGGAAAAAGATAACAGCCTTTTGTTTCACGTAGAATCCCCACCACCTGATCAGCATCAGCAATGTTCCCTTTGTCACTCATCAGGATTTGAAGCCATTTTTGAGGTGAAAGCTGAATTGTATTAGACTGAACTTTTTGAATGTTTTTAAAAGGGATGAGTGTATTGACCGGTATGTCATCAACAGTGTGTCGAACAAGTGTTCCGGAATGATCTGTGTATTCAATTATCTGAAAGTCAGAGTCTAAACGAATTCTGGGGAATCTTGGAATATGATGATTCAGCAGCAGCTCAGGTTTAGAAATATTAAACCGCATTTTGTTTACAAGTTCAAATTCAGGATGAAGTTTGAGGAGTGGAGCAAATTCTTCATTATTTTCTGCTATTGCCATTGCACAGCTTACATTTTTGTCAGACTCATTCTGAACCTCATTCAGAAAATCCAGTAAAATTTCCGCTGATTCAAATTCTCGCGGTGAAAACATAACCCAATCTGGATTTTGCTTAACAATCTTATCCACTAAATCCACTGACGCATTGGACAACCTCACCTGCTCAGAATCCGAATCACCATATAATTTACAGCTCAACTGAAATGAGAGGTACTTTTGCAGTTGTTTAATTAAAGTATTCCAGTTCTGGCCGGTAAAACCGATGCCTGCAAGCTGCATGTAGCGGATTGATTCAGACGGATTGAGAGGGAAATTCCAGTACAGGGAATGATAACATGCTTTGGTGATGAAGTAAATTTACTTGACTTCTTAAAGGTCAAAAAAGGAGAATGATCGGCTTACAAAAACATAAACATTTTTTTGAAAATTTGTCAGTGAATGATCAATCAAAGGGAATATTCTTCGCTTCGCTGGCGGTGCTAGGAGGAGGACTTTATGCCATCCCATACCGTCTAAGTCTGGAGACAGCAAATGCTCTTCCAGTTATATGGGGAGTTTTTTTGTGTGCTTTTTTATATTCCCTGCCTGGGGCATGGATGGCGCGTCGACAGACAATATATACATGGAAAATTGCAGGCATTGCTCTGGCAACCTCACTGGCAGCTGTACTGGGTAATTATTCTATCTGTCAGGCCTTGAATCTGTCTTCACCTACACTGATGGTTTTGCTGATGCGCAGTGAGGTTATTATGGCGATGGTTCTTGGATGGCTGTTTTTGAAAGAGTTTGTGACAGTACGGATCGGCATTGCTGTGGCGGTGATCATTGCAGGAATTATGGTGATGAAGCTGGATTCACTCAGTTTTGAAATAAAGGAATGGTCTGCTGTACTTTGGGCTTTTTCAGCGGCATTTGGTTTTGCATTGATGCAGGTTCTCGCTAAAAGCATCATTCATGAAGTTCATCCACAGGTTTTGAATGTTTTTCGTTTAGCAATTGGACTTGTGCTGCTCTGGGGTGTGGAGGAAGTAAGAAATGATGTTCCATCTCTGCTTTTTTCAGAATGGATATGGATTGCAATGGCCGCCTTTTGCGGACCATTTTTGGGCAGGGTAACATTCACATATACCTTACGTTACATGACTATTTCAATGGCGAATATCATAACTTCTTTTGCACCTGTAATGACGCTCTTGTTTGAGCTGCTTGTTTTCGGAACAATGCTGAGCTGGTACGAAGCTTTAGGGGGTGCAATAATTCTGACAGCAATTATCTGGATTTTTCTTCCTGGACTTCGGCGTAATGTTAAACTGGCTGCTGAATGAACTGGAAATGCTGCATAAATGTTGTTTTCAAACAAATTTAATAAAGGATAACAAGTGGAAATTTTAGTCCTTGGAGGTGCTGTTGTGGGAGTTAGCAGCGCGTATCAACTGCTGAAGGATGGTCATCAAGTAACTGTTATAGATCGCCATCCTCCCGGAACAGGTGGCGCCAGTTACGGCAATGCCGGGCTGATTGCCGTTGGACATTCGGTTGCCTGGGGTTCTCCAAAAGCTCTTAAAATCTGGTTCAATACATTATTTCATGATCATCCTGTCTTCAGGATGAAGCTGCGATTTGAACCGCAATTGATACGTTGGGGAATGAAATTCATTGCCCAGTGCACAAACGCCAAAGCGGTACGGAACTCACTGGATAAACACAGAATTTCTATGTATTCCCAGAAAATTCTTAATCAGGTGGTGGAAGAAACAGCAATAAACTACGAACAAAATAGAAATGGGTTGCTCTTTCTTTATCGGAATCAGCAGGCATTCGAAGAAGGAATTAAACACAGCCATTTGCTGCAGGGGGCTGGACAAATTTTGGAAACTGCAGGAAAAGAACGTCTGCTGGAAATTATTCCGGAATTGGAAATTTCAGAAGATCATATTGTAGGTGGTATTTATTCACCAACAGATGAGTCTGGAGACTCAAAAATTTTTTGTGAACAGCTGATGGAAATATGCAGGAGTATGGGAGGAACTTTTGAATCTGATGTCACTATAGAGAGGCTTGAAGCATCTGGAGATAAAATAAAACGTGTTGTCACCAATCGGGGTGTTTATACTGCAGATCGTTATGTACTCTGTTTAGGAGCGTGGAGTCCATTACTTGTTCGGGCTTCGCTTGGGATACGGCTTCCCATTTATCCTGTTAAGGGTTACTCCATCACAGTTCCGGTAGAAAAAGATAATACACCTCCACGGATTGGAGGATTACATGAAGAAGATTTTTTGGGATTTTCATCAATGGGTGACCATTTCAGAGTCAGTTCAGTATCAGAATTTTCCGGATACGACGTAGGACATACACCTGAGGATTTTGAACATATTTTTAACCGCGCGAAAAAACTTTTCCCAAATGCGGGGAATTACGATAAAGCAAAATGCTGGTCCGGATTACGTCCGATGACTCCGGAAGGAACCCCTATTCTTGGAACAGGACCACACTCTAATTTGTTCTACAACACCGGACATGGTCATTTAGGCTGGACTATGTCACATGGCACTGCGCGTATCACTGCAGATTTAATTGAGGGCAAAACACCTGAAATTTTAGTTGAACGGATGGGAGTACGTTAAAGACCATATTCATTCCTGAAGAAGCGCAGCGCAGACCAAGAATCCAGAGGTGTTGTTTTAATCTTCCCCTCACCCCGACCCTCTCCCCAGGGGGAGGGGGGACCGCACTCGGGGGGTGAGGGTCAGGCGCTGATCTGATATCTGGATCCCGAATCATGTCGGGAATGAGTGCGCCTGGGAAGGCGCTTAATCAACACGGTGCAAGTCCGTGTGATGGTAAACCACAGCCATGTAGCTGAAGGTAACTGCGTCGCCTTGAGGCTGGGTGGGAAGCAACTGGAAGCGAAAAGGTGGTCCGTAGGAGCACGAACCCGATTCGGCGGTATGTTAGCGACGAGCTTGCTCATTCGTGGTGAAGTCTGAAACTCACTGATCCCGTTGCAGTGGTAGTAAAAACGGGGATCAGGCGCATAACGTGGTTGGGGTCGGAACATCAAGAAGGTTAAGCGAGATAACCAGGGAGGCCTCTGTCTGAGGTGACAGGCGGAGGAGTCAGAACCCTGATAGTACCGCAATGTAGTGGAATCTCTGAACAAGGTAAGGATATTGTGACACCATCGGGAAACCAGCTGGAAAACAGGGAACACAAACACGAGCCTAAATTTAGAGAAACACCTCATGAGAAACAGGAGAAGCAAACTTCTGAATAGGGAAGCGGGGTAGGAAGCTGGATGCGAGAAGTAGAAAGAGTTGTTCCTGAGAGAGGAGTTCCCAAAGTGTCTGAAAAGGCTAGGCCAGGAAAAGAAACCACTCCAAGCCATTGGATTTGGGTAGAAGCAACTATTTGGACTGAACGCATGTTGGCGGCTCTGGAAAACGGAGTCAAAGGAGGTAAATGGTTTAGCCTGATGGACAAAGTCTATGCGATGAAAACCCTGCAAATCGCCTGGCAAAAGGTGAAGCGCAATAAGGGGGCATCCGGAATAGACCACATCAGTATAGAACGATTTGAATCGAAAGCGGAGAGCTATCTTCAGGAACTGAGCGAATCGCTGAGGGAGAGAAGATATAGTCCCATAGCAGTCAGAAGAGTGTACATTCCCAAAGTGGATGGCAGTCAGAGACCGCTGGGAATCCCCGCGGTGAAAGATCGATGATTTGAATCCTACTATGAAAGGTTGGTTTGTATACTTCAAACATGCTCATTATTATACCTTTCCCCAAATAGACGGCTTCGTCAGAAGACGCTTGAGGGCGATATTACGAAAACAAAAGAAAAGAGCCGGATTCGGGGCTAATCTTAATGATCATCAACGCTGGCCTAATCGCTTCTTCGCCGAACTCGGGCTTTTCACTATGAAAGAAGCACGAATTGCAGCGAGCCAATCCCGATGAGGAAACCAGCAACTGGAGAGCCGTGTGCGGGAGAACCGCATGCACGGTTCGGAGGGCAGGGAGGCTGTTGCCTTCCTGACCCCTATCAAAAATTATATTATCAGTAAGCTCTAATTACACAGTGTTACTGAATCCAATTGTGAAAAAATTGATGCTGAGTGAAGGACTATGCAGATTCTTTATTTATAATCCATACCCGTGCATTCCCCTGCAAATCAGGCAGGAAACAGGAACTTTCCCATTCTGGGAATTCGCTTTGAAGTGAGGTTAAATCAGTTTGCTGGTCATAACCAATTTCCAACAGCATTTCTCCGTCTTTTTTCAAAAATCCAGGCGCTTGATCTAACAGATAGCGATAAAAAAACAGGCCATCCAGCCCACCATCCAGTGCGATATGTGGTTCAAACTCAGACACATCAGTTTGCAACTCAGCTATTTTTTCGGTTGGGATGTAAGGGGGGTTGCTGACAATAAAATCAAGTTTTGATGGAAAATCTATTCCTGAAAATAAATCATTCTCAGCAAGTTCCAGTTTATTATTACGGTTTTTCAGCAGGTGTTCGTGGCGCCGGACGTTCCGAGCCGCAACCTCCAAAATTTCTGTAGAACAATCCACTGAAATTATGTGAAGGTTGTTAAGTTCCGAACAGAGAGCCAGTGGAATAGCAGCTGTTCCGGTGCCCAACTCTGCTATGAGGCAAGTGTTTCCGGGATGTTTGTTTTGCCATTTGCGGATGTGGTCAACAGCAGCTTCAACTAAAGTTTCTGTGTCCGGACGTGGTATTAAGGTCGCTTTACTGACTTCTAAATTAAGTGACCAGAATCCCTTCTCACCAGTTAAATATGCTATAGGATTGCCTGTTGAACGCTGACGCACAAGCTCCTTGAAAGTGGACTGTTCGTCACCATTCAATGGCTGATCCGCTTTGAGAAATAAATCTAAACGGGAACATCCCAGTACATGTGCCAGTAGAAGTTCCGAGTCTAATCTTGGTGAGTCCGGATTGGTTTCTTCAAGTTGTGCTGTTGCTGACCTTAATAAACTCGAAATTGTGGAGTGTTCATTGCTCACTGTTGCAGGTTTCAGTCTTCTATTGACTGATTATATTTTTTTTAGTAGGAGGCAGCAAAAATATTACTTGGGCTATATCGGAAAATTTATAAACTGTTTTTCAGAGATTGATGAGCGTTTTGAATAATCCTGTTTGTATTTACCCAATCAAGACATGCATCCGTAATTGACACACCATATTTCAGGTTTGCTGAAATCGGCTGGTTTCCTCCGTTTATGTTACTTTCGATCATTGTTCCGATAATTGATTTATCACCGTCTTTAATTTGATGAATTGTATCTCTTAGTACAAGTTCCTGCCGAGATGGATCTTTCCCGGAATTGGCGTGATTACAGTCAATCATGATAGACGCAGGTAATCCATCAGCAGCTAACAATTCAGCAGCTTTGTGAATTGATACTGCATCATAATTTGGACCATTGTTTCCGCCGCGTAAAACCAGGTGCACATTATGGTTACCTGTCGTTTGAATCACAGAGGAGAGGCCCTCATTATTGATTCCGAGAAAATGATGTGGCTGCAATGCAGATTTCATTGCGTTTAGCGCCACACTTAATCCGCCATCGGTACCATTTTTAAAACCGACAGGCATCGACAAACCGCTGGCCATTTCCCTGTGTGTCTGGGATTCAGTCGTTCTTGCGCCGATCGCGCTCCATGAAATCAAATCTGCCAGATATTGCGGAGTGATTGGATCAAGCGTTTCCGTGGCACAAGGCATACCAAGGTTATTAATGTCCAGCAGGAGTTTTCTAGCCAACTCAATGCCTTTGTTGATTTTGTGGCTGCCGTCTAATTCCGGATCATTGATCAAACCCTTCCAACCGACTGTGGTGCGTGGTTTTTCAAAATAGACACGCATCACTACCAGAATTGTTTCTGAAACTTCATCAGCAAGTTTTATCAGATTTTCCGCATATTCAAGCGCTGCTTTTGGATCATGAATAGAGCAGGGTCCGACAATCATCAGCAAGCGGGAGTCTTTACCTGTTAAAATGCTTTTGATTACATCTCTTGCATTTAGTACGGTTGAAGCAGCAGCAGCAGAAAGAGGCAGGAGATTTTTGAGTTTTTTTGGTGATGTTAACGGTGAAAAGTCAACAATGTTTAGATTTTCAGTTTGTTTCATAAAAAAAGTTTAAACAGAGAAGAAACAGGAATTACAAACAACTAATTCCTGCATTGATCTAAAAAAATATTGTTACCTGAGTCAGTCTTAATACATAAAGAGGAGAAAAACAATTTCTCTGGAGATTGTATCAGGCAGGTGGTCGGAGCGACTGGATTTGAACCAGCGACCGCACGCCCCCCAGGCGTGTGCGCTACCAGGCTGCGCTACGCTCCGACGTAATATATATCATGGAATATGCTTTTTACTTAATTGTCAAGCTCTTTGACTATCTGCAATGAGGCTGCTGATCTCTTAGTTGCTGATTAATTATCTTATCCAACAAGATAAGACCCTGTCCCAACCGCGATTAAAGTATTACTGTCATTATGTAATTCCATTCGTGTAACCGAAACTTTATTGCCTGACCGCAAAATAGTTCCGGTTGCAATAAAATAATTTCCTAATCCGGGACGTAAATAATCCACGCGTAAATCTATTGTACCAATTTTTGCAAACCTTTGGGCAATTTCTTCGAATGACTGCCCCTCCATTTTTTTCATGATACCTGTCCAGGCGACCATACCTCCTGTTACATCCAGCACAGAAGAAATAACGCCGCCGTGCAGATTCCCACGCATAAAATTACCGATAAGTTCTGAACGCATTTCGAAACGAATACCAAGACTGTCTAAATCAAGTGTCTCTATTTTTATTCCAATTAATTGATTAAATGGAATCCTTTCTTCAGTAATTTCACGTAGCAGTTGAAAAAGTCTCTCTTTTGGCATGTCACTTCTGAAAATTGTTTGATCTATAGTTGTTTAGGTTTTATATAACTCCTGTTTAAATAACGAGAGATGTGATCAGTCCAATCATACCTCCGAAAACGCCGCCCCAGACTACCAGCCAGCCGAGGTGCTGCTGAATCATGCGCTCAATGATTTCTTTTACCATGTCTGGAGTGAGTTCATTCAGCCGCTCTGTGACTATAGCGTCAACTTTTTCCAGAATATCTTCGCTGGCAGAAAACTCTTCCTGCTTCTCACGCAGGGTTTGCTGAAATGCTTCTGATTCAGTAATTTTTTGCACTAATGTCTGCAGTTTTTCCTTAAACGGCTCACGCAGAGACTCCAGAGACTGTACGCCACCGGCCATCGATAGTAATGGTCCAAAACTGGAGTTTTGAATAATTTCCAATAACGAATCAAATGCAGGATTCAAATTTACCTTTTTGAAAACCTGTTTAAAATCCGGAAGAAGTTTTGAGCCCTCCTTACCTGAGAAGAATTTTTCTACATTTATCCGATCAAAGAATTGAAGCATTATTAATTGATGGATGCCGGTTTTGAAATCCTCAAAATGCAGTTGTACTACTCCTGAACCATATATGCCTGGAACACGTTCAAACAGCATGTAAACTGCAAGCCAGTTAGTAAGGGCTCCTGAAAGAGAGAAAAGTCCAATGTTCAAAAGAGTTTCACTCCATGGTTCAGAAAACCAAAATCCTATTCCAACCAAAGCAGCTGCTATTATATTGGTTCCAAGGCGTTTATCAAAGATTACTCCGGCAGTTCTTGAATCAGTAAGTAACAGTGTTTGGCTCATTTATTGATAAATAAGTTGGATTTAAATTTGAAGCTTTTTGAATATGAACAGTGTTAAACCATCAAAAAAGTTTAACCTGATTCACAACTGGAGGCAAGTACGGGAGAGTCTGAAATTAAGGATAAAATACGTTCTGTTGTTCGCTCAACTTCAGCAGCTGAACTATCTGAGATATGGAGGGTGCTGTCTGTATCAAAAACTTCCACGTAACCGGATTTAATTACCATACCAAACTGTGAGAATTTAGTTGAGCATCCCACAATCAGCGCGAGCGCATCTAAATGTCTGCCCTGACCTTGAGCGCTTTCTTCACGGATATAGTGCAAATTGTCTTCAAGGAACATGGAGACACGTTCTTTCTGGGGTTTGTAAAAATTTTCTGAAGGATGTCCGCGATCACAGCCTAATGTTTGAGATGAGCGCGCTGCTGCCATTACACTTCCGGAAGGGATTAGAGTTGTGCTGCTGAAAATACCCATTATACCAGGAGGGGCTGGAACTTTAGGACATTTGTGTCTGGCCCAGACAAATTCCAGGCTGCAGAGTAGAAAAAGCGATACCGCAAACACAGCCCTGACAATTGCACCCATTTTCAAATTTTCTCTCCTGAAAGCGTATGGGAGGCGGTATGGTTTAAAGCTGTAGTCTTTTTTCTGCTAGAGAATCTGACTCAGAAAGAGCTTGGTCCGCTCATGCTGTGGATTGTTGAAAAAATTATGTGGATCATTGCTTTCTATAATTTCTCCTTCATCCATAAAAATAACACTGTCTGCCACCGCAGTTGCAAATCCCATTTCATGAGAAACCACAAGCATTGTCATTCCGCTTTCAGCCAATTCGATCATTACATCAAGAACCTCCTTAATCATTTCCGGGTCCAGTGCCGAAGTAGGCTCGTCAAAAAGCATGATTCTGGGATTCATACATAATGAGCGGGCTATGGCCACACGCTGCTGCTGTCCTCCTGAAAGCTGTCCTGGATATTTATGTGCCTGCTCCGGTATTTTTACCCTTTCCAGATATTCCATGGCACTTTCTTCTGCTTCTGCCTTAGGTGTTTTTCTGACCCAAATAGGTGCCACAGTACAGTTTTCAAGAGCAGTCAGATGTGGAAAAAGGTTAAAATGCTGAAAAACCATGCCTACTTCTGAGCGAACGATTTCAATGTTTTTCAGGTCACTTGTAAGTTCTGTGCCATCCACAACTATGCTGCCCTGCTGGTGCTCTTCCAGCCTGTTTATACATCGTATGAGCGTGGATTTTCCTGATCCGGAAGGTCCGCAGATCACAATTTTCGCACCACGTTTTACTTCAAGGTTGATATCTTTAAGTACATGGAAATCGCCAAACCACTTGTGCATGGATTCAATTGTGATCATGATTTCCGATCCGTTTGCTTTAGTTCGTTCCGCAGAAGACATAAGGTTATTTGAATTTTAGTTTTTGGTTTTAATGTCCTGTATGGAGTTTCTTTTCCAGGTAAATAGAATAGCGTGACATGCCGAAACAAGTTAGGAAGAAAAACAGGGCTACAAATATATAAATCTCGTTTGCAAGTCCAGCCCACTGGGCATCTGCCAGCGATGCATCTCCTAATCCCAGCAAATCCAGCATTCCAATAATCAATACCAGGGTCGTGTCTTTGTAAAGACCAATGAATGTGTTGACAATACCAGGGATTGAAATTTTCAATGCCTGTGGCAGAATAATCAATCTATTAGCCTGCCAGTATGTAAGGCCCAGAGAATCACCTGCTTCATGCTGTCCTTTTGTTATGGCCTGTAGTCCGCCGCGAATAACCTCAGCCATATAAGCCGAAGCAAACAAGGTTACAATTATCAGAACTCTTGTCAATAAATCAAAAACGGTGCCCGGAGGAAGGAAATAATTAAGCATTGTTGAGGCCACAAAAAGCAGCGTGATCAAAGGTACTCCGCGTATAAATTCGATAAAAAGCACACATAATATGATAATTCCGCCAAACTTGTCTGTATCTACCGATTCCAAACCGTAACCGCCCACAAGCAGCCAACCGGTGATGAAAGGAAAAACTGCTGAATAAATCAAGCCATATTTTCTATATGGCAGCTTCTCATAGAGTAAAGGAATCAAAGCAAACACGAGCAGTATAAAAGACACATTAACACGCCAATGAAGGTGTCCGGGATAAAATCCATAGGTGAAAAGAGAAAAACGATTTTCAATGAATGCCCAGCAAGCACCTAATGCTGGTGAGGCCATCTGATCCCAGCATTCCTGACGATTTCCAGCAGTCCAGATTGAGTTAACAAATGCCCAATCAAGAAAAGGTGGAATTATGGACCATAAAAACCATATCGACAGCAGGGTCAGTACGGTGTTAAGAGGTGAGGAAAAAAGATTTTGTCTAACCCAGGCCACCGGCCCTGTTGTTTTAACAGGAGGTGGCATATCCGGGTGTGTCCCCGGCATGTATTTTTGGTGTGCTTGATTACTCACAAAAATTTAAATCATTATCGCTCAACCAAAGCCATTTTACGGTTGAACCAGTTCATAAAGGCTGAAATGACCAAAGAAAAAAACAAATAAGTTAAAAGAACTATAATCATGGTCTCCATCTCCTTGCCGGTTTGCATAAGTGTGATTCCACCAATTGTTGCAACAACATCCATGTATCCAATTGCAATTGCCAGAGAAGAGTTTTTAGTCAGGTTAAGATACTGACTGCACAGTGGAGGAATGATCACACGCAGAGCCTGGGGGATAACAATAAGCTGCAAAGTCCTGTTAGGCCTGAGTCCAAGCCCATGTGCTGCTT
>LUMK01001291.1_pt1 | contig 10977 bp, 10 predicted proteins | sample 729981 | NCBI WGS metagenome assembly LUMK01 (sample SAMN03860265, study PRJNA289734) | marine metagenome | biome: seawater column; feature: ocean; material: water; isolation source: Red Sea water column Station 22 - depth 200m | place: Saudi Arabia: Red Sea | collected 2011-10-15 | depth 200 m
TAAAGCTCCGCTTGGTTTAATCATAGTGCCTATTCTTTCTGTAATTCCAGGCTGCTGTGGCTTTGACCATTTGTTTGAAAGTGAAGTCATCGTGAATTGGTTTTAGAATTTGTTATTAATGCAAATTGTGAAATTTGCTTTACATGGAATGAAATTTTGCTGACAAATAAGCATGGTTAGGAGGAATTGCTCTAAGAAATTTATTATAAATAAGATCCTTGTGTGTTTGTGAGGAAAAAACATGTTTTTGGCGTTATTTGTATAACAATAATTTCTGTTGTAATAATTTTTGGTGATCAAATAAATCCTGAATATGCAAACACTGATCAGCTGGTTGACATTTCTGATGTTTTCCACATTCGTCTGGCAGATCCTGAATTATATGAAAATGGAATATACCACGAATCTTTTGTTTTGGAAAATGGAGTTTATGAGTTTAGGTTTACGCCAAACGGTGACAGCCCTAGATCACTATCCATCACGCTAGTTGGTAATTCAATTTTATTTTCTGAGGACTTTATACTGAAGGGAACACCCCATGAAACTGATATCTCTCTCTATTACACTTGGGACTATCAGGGGGTAAAAAAAATACAAGTCTTTGAAGACCAACAAGTTGACATTAAAATAAACCCCAACGGGAATTTAGTCGGACCTGTGTCTGTAGAACTAATTCCAATAAAATAAAAGGGTCGCACATCACAAAAAAGTGAGAGAATTGGCTAACAAGGAGAAAAAGAAAATGCGTACCACCAATTATAGGATTTATTTCAATTCCGTTTGTAGCTCTTGGAATTGCATGGACCTTAAAGCCAGAGTTGACAACTTAGTATTTGAACCACGCTTGGTTTTCCAAGTAGTTAATCTCTTTCAAAATAGATTCCATCTTTTCCGAAACAGCCATCACGGACTGGAACTGCTCAAACATGTCTTGTTCCTCTTCTCTACTAAGGACTTCTTTTTCTGCTCGCTCAAAAAAATCCTCCTCCTTTGACAAGTGATCATTTAGATATATTGAATATGTTCTTAAGAATCGAGCTACTGGTTCCCCAGAATTTTCATTGTCCTTCCAACATTTTACATGGTACGCAATCTTGGTGGCTATTCTCCTGCTAAATTCATGCTCAATCAATAACGCCCGAATCTCTTTCTTTAGGTGATCATAACTAGCAACACATGGAAAGTACGCATCCTCTTCTCTGGAATAATGAATCGAATCCAAAAATTCTGATGTAAGAAACGTAATCTTGTCTAAATCAGAAAATGGAATGGTTTTTCCAGCATAAATGTCTGAAGAGCATTTTGCAATAATCTTATCCAGTCTTTTGATGTGCTTATGGTCATTTCTGAGTGTCTCTGTGGCGCCCATGTCCAAAACTTGGTCAGGCAGCTTATAATCTGTATATGTCCAATTGAATACAAAGCAGTCGAATCATTAGATCAAGGTACCTTGACAGATTCTTGTTTTAAAGAGTGAAAGTGTTTGACCAACATGAATCTAATTTTTTTGGCTTTGTTTGACGACTTTGCTTCTTTCTTTAACGATAAAGTTTTGTCTAATATTGATACCAGCGATTTATCTGGCTCGAATGTTAGAGACATACTCAAGTCATACTTTGAAAAAAATCCTCTGCCTGAGCCCGGTTCTGAACAGTTTGGCTCAAATTTTCTTCTAGAAGGCATTACAAACTTGCAGGGAACATTAGCTAACCTTTCATTTGGTGATTCATTGGTAGCATCTGCACCTATTTTGCTTCTTGCAGCTAGTGTTGTAATCATACTCGGAGTTTTAGGTGAGGCGTTCTTCAAAAAGACGGGAATACCAGACATCTTGTTCCTTATGGTGTTAGGAATTATTATCGGACCGGTTTTGGGAATAATTCAGCCAGCAGCAGTATTAGAAATTGTTCCGTACTTTGCAGCTGTAGCATTGATTATCATCATGTTCGATGGTGGATTGAATCTTCATATTGGCAAGGTTCTGAAGACCGCCCACTTTGCTGTCATTCTTGTACTTGTAGGGTTTGCCATCTCAGTTGGCATTGTTGCTAGTCTTGCTCATTATGGTTTAGGATGGGAGTGGATAGACAGTATTTTGCTTGGCTCAATAGTTGGTGGTAGCAGTTCTATCATTGTGTTCGGCCTAGTGCAAAAGATTCGCATATCTGATGATGCAAAATCTATGCTAAGCTTCGAGTCCGCACTGACTGACATTTTTGCCGTCATTATTGCATTCGTTTTGTTTGAGGCAGCGTTGTCTGGAGAATTTAGTCTTGATCTGTTGGGCGTAACAATAGGAAAGGCAATACTAGTTGGTCTTGTGCTAGGTTTTGGGGTTGGCATTCCCTGGATGTTTGTAATATCAAAGCTGAAAAATGCGCAGCATAGCTATATGCTAACAATTGGGATGGTATTTCTGCTCTTTTTCTTAGCTACTTCGTTTGGCGAGTCAGGGGCACTAACAGCCCTTGTATTTGGATTAATGCTTGGAAAAAAGACATACTTTTCACGCCTTCTCAAGGTGAAGTTTCCAGAGGATACTATAGACAACTCATTACATAACCAAGTCACTTTTTTGGTAAGGGCATTTTTCTTCGTTTTTGTAGGCTTGCTAGCAAGCTTTGCTCAATTAGAATATGTTATTTTTGGCATAGTAGCTGCAATTGCAATCTATATCGGTAGAATAATTATTACAAAATCAGTTCTAGTTAGGGGTTTCTCTAAGCTTGACAAAAAGGTAACTTCTGTTATGATACCGCGTGGCTTGGCAGCTGCAGTATTGGCCACATTCCCGTTGTCCATGGGGCTTCCAAATGCAGAAGCGTATCCACAAATAATATTCTTTGTTGTCTTAACATCTGTTATAATTACCACAATTGGTTTAGGCGGTGCAAAAAAAATTGCTCCACCAGAAAGTCAAGATGGTGGTTTTGTTAAAAGTGAAAAATAAAAAAAATTATATGGTGAAAGAGTCTTTAAGTCCCTTGTACCGATTTCTGATTGTTACTTCTGTAACGTTAGCTGCCTCTGCAATATCTCTCTGTGTTTTATCTTCACCGTTTTTTACACACGCAAGATATAACGCTGCGGCTGCAAGCCCCATTGGATCTTTACCTGCAGACACTTCATTTTCTTGTGCTGTCTTTAGGACTTTGGTTGCAAACCGTTTTGTCTTTTCTTGTATTCCAATTTTGCTTGCAATACGTGCTATACATTGTACAGAATCCGTAACTGGCATTTTAAGATCTAGTTCTTTTACAAGAAGTCTGTAACACCTAGCGATGTCTTTTCGCTTTATGTTAGCAGCCTGCTCAACATCTTTGAGGTTTCTTGGTGTTGAAGTATCTCTGCATGCTGCATATAATGCAGATGCCATTAGAGCAGAGATTGATCTTCCCCTTACTAGACCCTTATCTAGTGCTTTTCTATAGATGTAAGCAGCTTTTTCTATTACTGCGTCAGAAATGGAAAGTTTGTCTTTCAGCCTATTTAGTTCGCTAAATGCTTGTCTAAAGTTTCTGTCAACCGGCTCATGAACTTGACTTCTGCTATCCCATGTTCGAAGTCGTTCAATCGTGCTTTTCATTGTGGAAGTTAGTGGTCTGCCAGATGCATCCTTGTTTGCTGGATTTATAATCGTAGCAAGACCCATGTCATGCATTGTAAGACTTGTTGGTGCACCGGCTCTTGCCCTGTCACCGTGTTCGTCTTGAGTAAATGAACGCCACTCTGGTCCAGCCTCTTGTAACTTCTCAGTTAAAACAAAGCCACACTTTGAGCAAAATGTTTCTCCCGATTCATTATCAGTTACTAGTTTACCTTTGGCACATCGAGGACATTTTTCATTTGAGTTTCCTGCTTTTTTTACCATATTACTCACTTATCCTTGGAGTTAGTTTCGTTTGTCTTTATAAACCATGTACTTAAACTGTGATTTTGAACGCGTAGATATGGCTAAAATTAGGAAAAATACCAGGTTTTGTATGAAATACAAATATCCTCTGTCTTTTGGATTTTTGTTCTGTGCCTTGTTATCATTTTCTTCAGTTGGTGATTCGTATGGACATGGTCTTGGCTCTGAGGTCTTGCCGCCCGAATTGCTTGGATCTAAAATGGTTACGCTTGAAGTTTCATCTCATGACATTCCTGATACCGACACAAGAGAGATCTACTTTAGCCTGTACGAAACTGATACTGGTATTACGGTAAAAGATGTAACATACTCGATTACAGCTGAAAAAGAAAACAAGTTACTTTTTGATGAAACGTTTCAGAGTGATGATGGCATAGTTATGCTGAAATTAATTCCGACTGAATCACAGCAAATATTAGTAGAGGAACAAGATACTGATTTTTTTGGCTCATGTAAAAGGAAATGCGTTTGCTACAGGAGGTCTTTATAATTTTAAAATAGTTATATCCACAGCAGAAAGTTATTCTAATACTATTACTCCACCTCTTGACTATGATGTTGGAATATCCATCCCGGATAAAACTTATCATGATATAAACGACGTAAATTTTGGACAACAACAGCTGGGTATTATAACATATTATAGTCAAATAGAGAATTTCAGCTATGATGCTAAGAACAAAACAGTGAGTTTTTCAATTCCATTTGATTGGTCCATTAAAAACATAGAACAAACATTAGTTATGCACCAAGAACTGCTAATTCCAAAAACTTTTGGTGATTTGATGGTAAAAAATATCTCAGTGAATGCAAACGGGGTTGAGATGCCAGAAAATTTAGTCACTATTGATGATTTTTCAAGAGAAAATAGAATCGTTCACCTTGTTATGGGTCAAAATGATCTGTTGAATATTTCTAATAACCCACAAAATACTAATGAGAAAATAATATTTGAGTTCTCACCGGCACAAAATTATTTACCGCTTAGTAATATAACTGAAAATGGACAGTACAGAATAAACTTAAGTTGGCAACCTCAAAATGTGCAATCTGGTTCATGGACTACTTTTATGGTAGATGTAACAGATGTGTTTTTGATAGATAAACCGGTTTCGGTTAATTATGATTTATCTATAATTTATGGAGACAAAACAATTTTTCAAAAAAATAGTACTAGCACTGGTTTAAAAACTGAACATGACATAATAGAATTTCTTATACCAGATGATGTTACCGGACCTATAATTTTACAGTTTGAAAACTTGGACGGTAATGATATTGCTGATGTTGCTCTTCCAGTGGTTGTAAACAGAATCAGCGTTAATGAAATATCAATACCCACTTGGATAAAAAACAACGCTGAATGGTGGGCAGATGATCTTATTGATGACTCTGCATTCCTGCAAGGAATTCAGTATCTCATAAAAGAAGGAATAATGGTTGTCCCGCCTACTGAAACGTCTGAATCACCGGAATCACAACAAGTTCCTGCCTGGATAAAAAACAACGCAGGCTGGTGGGCTGATGGACAAATAGATGACAATTCGTTTGTTTCAGGTATTCAGTATCTAATCAAAAACGGAATTATAATAGTCTAGTTAGTTTTTGTGTATTTTGCTTTAAGATCATCTTCAAAGAAGAACTTTTCCCCAAAGGCAGGTTTTAAATCATCAAGCCAGATCGCATTTTCATCATATTTCGCAAAGAATGGAACGCCTACCCATTCTGATTCTCTTCCTTGTAACAGATGTAATACAATTACTTTCTGTCCATTAATCTTTGACACGCCAAGAACATGTACCTTGCCTGGAGTAGCTGACATGCTTGGTCCTCTAACGGTTCTTGCCAAACCACTAACTTGTCTAAACGCAGATCGAAATATCTTTTCTGCCTTTACTAGAGGCACTCCAAAATAATGTTGGGCACCGGTATCTCTAACAACAAACATGTAGTATGGTATACACCCCAAAGAAACCTGTTTTTGCCACATCTTCGCCCACATGTTTGCATCATCATTTATGTGAGCAAGTAATGGGGACTGAGTTCTAATTTCAGCACCAGTCTTTCTTATGCGTTTCACTGCTTCCTTTATTGGATCTGTTGAAAGCTCAACAAGATGGTTAAAGTGAGCCATTATTGCTAGGTGTGTCCCGCTTTCTACTATTTTTTCAAAATTTTTCAGAGTTTCGTCAGCATCAGAGTCGGTCAAAAATTTGTATGGCCAGTAAGAGACAGCCTTGGTTCCAATTCTAATTGTTTTAAGATTAGGTAATTTGGCATCAAGCAAAGCGTCCGTATAAACAGAGAACATGCTAGCCTTCATTATCATAGGATCTCCACCTGTGAACAAAACATCCGATATTTCTGGATGCTCCTTCAGATATTGTACTAATTGTTCGCCCTCTTTCATTGCAAACTTCATCTCATCCATGCCAACAAACTGCGGCCATCTAAAGCAGAAACTACAGTAAGCATGGCATGTTTGACTTTGGCTTGGAAAGAAGAGACAAGTTTCATCATATTTATGCTGCATTCCGTAAAGTTTTGTTCCATCCTTTAGTTGTGGAACATTCAGTTCCATCTGACCTGCTGGGTGTGGATTTAACTGTAAGCGAATGTCGTTTGCAACTCTTTGAATTTCCTTCTTGTCCGCTCCACTCCTCAAGGTGCTTGCCATCTTATCATAGTGCTCAGGAATCAACATACCCTTCTGGGGAAATGTTAGAACATACATGGGATCACTTGGAATGTTGCCCCAATCAATTAATTGCTCAACAACATAATTGTTCGTCTTAAAAGGAAGTACATTACCAACCACTTCCATCACAAATTGCTCCTCTTCTGACATTTCCTGAATTTGTGGAATTGTACGAAAATTCATCAAAGTATAAGATTTGATCGAAGTAGTTTCGTTTATTGACCAAACCGCCTGCTGTTCTGTCATTACTTATTTTATCATCTATAATTGTTAAATCTTGGCTAAAAATGGTAAAATAGCCGTGAATTTTATTTTCTAGGCAGGCGGAATTTATAAAAAATTTTGATTGTTATTTAAATAACTACTGACTGATTGGTATAATTTCGACATTCAGCCTAATTTCCCATTAGTGAATAGAGAAAATGGGTTTTGGGCTTGGGTTTGCTTGCTTCGATATATCGTTGGTTAGGTATATGGATGCGCGGTAGAACGTTCAGTTATACGCGTCCGCATGTAGCAAGATTTACACGTTCTGCAATGCTGGCTTTTTTTGCAATTGGATTAGTTACTTCAATTAATTTATACACTCAATGGGTGGACATGACTGACTCGGTTAATCCCACCTCGGACGAAGCTCTCGAAACATTTGCAAAGATCCTAAACACAATCAACATACTTGTCATTGGATACACGGTTTCCCAGCTGATACCCATCGCACTGAATATGGCAGAAAAATCAAAACTTGAAGATGAGGACTTTGAAAAATATCTCAATGATTGTCTAAGCGGAAATAACCAAACAGGAAGGAAGCTTGTGCTTGGCTCAAAGCCTCAAGAAATCTATCCCATTGATCTGTGGAGAGAAGAAAAAAGACAGCGAGGATACGATCCAATAATACCTGCCTCAAAGCCGGCAGGTCACGCTGAGTTACAGGAAGAACGTGTTCCCAAGTCAGCTAAGCAAGTTCTTCCTATTGGAATTTTTGTTGCCACTGTTATTGGCGTGGTTGGATGGTGGGGTGTTGATCTTTTTGTCTTGGCTACTGCTACTGGTGGCATGGCACTGGGTGTTGGATTAGCACTAAAAGAAACATTGGAAAATTATTTTGCATATATTTTGATTAGAAAAGACAAAGTGTTTACTGAAGGAGACAGAGTACAATTAGAAAGTGGCTATAATGGATATGTACATAGAATAACTCCTAGAGTCACCTATATCAGACATGCACTCAACGAGTCGCTAGCAATTATTCCCACGCGGCAATTGGTTACCGCAGAGATTGTTAATTTCACAAAGGAAATTAATTTGGTGCCGTCCATAGTTGATGTTGGAGTATCATACCTCAACGATCCAAAACAAGTTGCATCTATTCTGGTTAAAATTGGAAAACGTGCGCTAATTGAGGTAAAAGACTCGAAGGGCAATCATGTTGCAGTGCAAAAGCGTTGTCCTTATCTTGACGAAAACAAGCCAAGCTGTGGTTGTGATAGAGACATTCATGTAGATATAGAGCAGCCTACCGTACGATTTAACAAATTCAACGATTCGTCTCTTGATTTTTCTGTTTGGATTTATGTTAATTCCTACGGAGCACAATTCAAAATGAAAAGTGCGATGCGACTAATAATGTATGAAGAGTTTAAAAAATACGACATTAGAATACCATGGCCAATTAGAACTGTTTACCAAGGAGATGAAAAGAGAGAGGCAGATGAGATTGCAGAGTATGAAGATAAACGTAAACAAGTTATTGATGAATTCGGCATTGGAGACCTAGCTCGTGGCGAAGGAGATTAGAAATTTCTGAAGACTTAAGAATCTGTTTTGATTCGTTGAAACATTGGTTAAATTTACCGTAATAGGAGGAAGCGCATCTAAGGATTTAGCGAAACGTTTGGCGCGAAAGCTTAGGGCAGTTTACATAGAAACTGAAACAAAAATTTTCCCAGATGGCGAAAGTAAGATTACGTTACGAAAAATTCCAAAAAAGAGTGTTATCTTAGTTATACAATCTACATATCCACCGGTAGATACAAACCTGTTGCAGGCATTATCAATAATTTCTCAGGTTAAAAAAATCTCCTCAAGGACCTTTGCAATTATGCCCTACGTGGGCTACGCTAGGCAGGATAAACAATTCCTCAGTGGAGAGGTAATTACTATGTCGGTAGTTGCTAAAATGCTACAGTCAGCAGGGGCAAAAAAAGTGATTGTTGTTGATATTCATAGTAATACTGCATTAAATCACTTTAATATTCCCACAGAAAATGTTTCTGCCATTCCGGAGCTTGTTAAATATTTCAAAAAATTGAATCTCAAAAATCCGCTTGTAGTATCACCAGATGCAGGAGGCTCTTCGAGATCAAAAAAATTTGCCTCTCTTTTAAAATCTGATTTTATCGTGTTAAAAAAACACAGGGATAGGAAGACCGGAAGGGTAAGCATCCAAACTACTAAGGTAGATGTTCAAGGAAAAGATTTGATCATAGTTGATGATATGATCAGCACCGGTGGCAGTGTTATCAAAGCTGCCCAATTTCTAAAGAAACAAAAATGTAAACGGGTTTTTGTGGCATGTACCCACGGACTACTTGTGGATGATGCAGAGAAGAAAATCAGGAAAGCTGGAGTATCACGGATAATTAGTACTAATACAATTCCCGGAAACACATCAAAAGTTGATGTATCTGGAATTTTAGCAAAATCGGTTCAATGATATGATGGAACTTGTTTTTTTGGGAACTGCTGGTGCACAACCAACACTTGAGCGTTCCACTACGTGTGTATGCCTGATAAGAGAGGGAGAAATCTTGATGTTTGATGCGGGTGAAGGTGCACAAACTTCTTATCTAAAATCAAGTCTTGGCTGGAATAAAAAAATGAAAATTTTTGTTACTCACTTACATGGAGATCATGTTATTGGAATTTTAGGATTTTTACAAACAATGACATTACAAAAAAGAGTCGAGCCAATAGAAATTTACGGACCTGAAGGTATTGAAGAATTTATTGCAGCAAATACCAAAATTATGAATTTTGGGCTATCTTTTCCAGTTTTAATAACACCGATAAATGAAGGGATGATTGTAAGTGAAGAAAAGTATGAGGTACATGCTTGTGAGGCTGAGCACTCTGTTACTACATTTTCTTATCTTTTTAAGGAAAAAGAAAAACCAGGAACTTTTTATCCTGAAAAAGCTTCTGCGCTTGGTGTTCCAAAAGGAAAGATGTGGCATAAGTTACAACAAGGGGAAGAAATTACAATTGAAAATAAATCAATAAAACCTTCCCAAGTGTTAGGACCAAATGTATCTGGAAAAAAGATTGGTGTGTCTGGTGATACTCGTCCTACAAAAAAACTAGAAAAATTTTTTAGAAATTGTGATTACCTAATATTCGATTCAACTTTTTCAGATGAATTGAGAGAAAAAGCAATTCAATCTTGCCATTCTACAGCGAAAGAAGCTGCTGTGTTTGCAAAAAATGCTGATGTTAAAAATTTAATTTTAACTCATTTTTCTGCTAGGTACAAAGATGAAAAGGTATTATTGAACGAAGCAAAGTCTATTCATAATTCTGTAATAACTGCTAATGATCAATTAAAAATTGATGTTGTTTAGAACAGACATTATTCTTCATAAGGAACAAGCCAATCTACTACATCCTGTATGTTTTTTGATTGTAACATTATCTTTATTGGCCCCAAAGGAGATAGACCGCCCTCATCACATAGTGCTATGACATTAGCAAAGGCAGCTTGCTTATTAAGATAAAACCAGGTCGAATCATCTACGATGTTTTGCCTTAGATTGCGACGATATACTTTTTTGATGTTTTTTGCTCGTATTATTTCATAGATTTTTGACAGGGATTCATAATTGTTTGAATTTGCAATTAGGAGATTTCCTACAATCTTCTCATCCATGTCAATCAGAACGTTTGATACGGCTGTTCTGATTTTGTCAATATCCTCTGATGGATTTATTGCGCAATAAGCAGATATTTTACAGTCAACGTCTAAGGATCTCAACTTTCAATCCATTTTTCAATTACTGTGTATGCGCGTTCAGTAAGTTCATCTAGTGTAATATTGTCGTTAGAAATGGTCTCATCTGCAATTTCTATGGATTTGCCGATTCCAACACCAATCTCTCGTTTGTCACGCTCTTCAAATTTTTCCCTTGTTTCAGGATCATCTGAACGCCCACGAGCCCCCAGAAATTTATAGCGTGTGTCAGCTGATGCTTCTATCGATAACAATTTTACAGAGCCAACATTTTTTAAAACTTCAATCTCTGCAGTTGATCTTACACCATCAATAATAATCACTTCAGATTGGGAATTTTTTATTTTTTCTGTAAGTAGG
>LUMK01000584.1_pt1 | contig 10951 bp, 10 predicted proteins | sample 729981 | NCBI WGS metagenome assembly LUMK01 (sample SAMN03860265, study PRJNA289734) | marine metagenome | biome: seawater column; feature: ocean; material: water; isolation source: Red Sea water column Station 22 - depth 200m | place: Saudi Arabia: Red Sea | collected 2011-10-15 | depth 200 m
TCAGGTCTTGGAATGAAAATTGTTAAAAGATTTTGTGAAAGGCATAGACTCACAAAGAAAGATACAGACCTAATTAAATGGTTAGTAAAAAATCACTTAAAAATGTCAATTACTTCACAGAAAGAGGATCTTAGTAACCCTAAGATCATAAATAATTTTACGGAAATTATAGGGAATGAAGAAAGATTGAATTATTTATACTGCTTAACAGTTGCTGATATTTCAGCTACTAATCCAAACTTATGGAATTCTTGGAATGAATCCTTATTAAATGACCTGTACTTTAAAACTCTGAATACTATAAATTTTAAACAAGAATCATTTAGGTTTTCAAAAAGTGCAGCTGAAAAACAATTTTCCTCAAAGACAAAGTCAGATCAGTTAAAAGTGAGGGAATTATGGAAAAATTTCTACCCCTCTTATTTTCAAAGTCATTCACCTGAATTAATAAAAGATCACAGCCTAGTTATTACAAAAAGAAAATCAGATACCGTGGTTAAGGTTTTCCCTAAAAATGAAACCTTTAATACTGACTCTCTTTTGGTCTACACAAAAGACAGACTAAATGTTTTTAGAACTATAGTTGGAGAATTAGACTCTCAAAACATAAATGTTTTAGAAGCAAGCCTGTATGGAACAAAAAATGGTTACTGTTTGGATCATATTATTATTTCTGACCCTAAAGGTGATCCACTACAATTAAATAAAGACCAAATTCGAGACATTGAATTACGAATTACTCGTTCTTTAGAAAAAGATAAGCTTAAACCTAAACTTGTTAAAAAGAAGCTACCCAGACATTTCTTAACTTTAAAGAAAGATACCCAAATAGAAATCAACCATGACATGGTAAATAGGTGGACACAATTAGATATAAAAACTGCTGACCGTCCTGGCTTGCTATCTTCTATTTGTAGTGTTTTTGCAAAAAATAATGCTTCAATAAAAAAAGCTAGAATATCAACTTATGGAGAAAGAGCAGAAGATAGGTTCTGTATTTCTTCTCTAGAAGAAACTCCTTTTCTTAAAAAATCAGAATTGGACAAGTTAATATCAGAATTAAAGGAATCTCTTGACGTTGAAGCTGTATAAAATAATTCTCTTACAATTCTCAGATATTAAACTTTTAAAAAGTTGACTACCTCTAAATGGAGACTATCATGCTGCGGCTCAATAAAAAGATAATCTACTAGGTAAAAGATGGCTACTTGGTTTGCTATAGGAATGGGTTCTAAGAACTCTGAAGGAGAGTGGTTGGAAGTCTATTATCCAAAAAGCCTTATAAACCCTTCGGAGTCTGTTATTAGTAAAGCCAAAGAACTGATAGGATATAAAAATGGTAATTTTACTAGCTCTGTACCTAAAGAATTACTAGTAGAGCTTAATGATCTAATTAAGGATTTTTCAAAGCTTAGTGACGAAAAAAGGGTCTTAGTTATGGACATCAGATGGTCCTAAAGACCCTAAGGAACTAAATGATATTCTTTCCAGAAAAAGAATTAATAATGAAACTTTACACATCCATTCTCTAGATAAATTTCCGTGTATGACAGATTATGTTATTCCGGAAGGAGTAAGGATAGCTGATAGCCATAGAGTGAGATTAGGTGCATATTTGGGTGCAGGAACTACAGTTATGCACGAAGGATTTATTAATTTTAATGCGGGTACTCTAGGAAAAAGTATGGTTGAAGGAAGGATTTCACAAGGGGTGGTTGTTGGCGAAGGAAGTGACCTTGGAGGAAGCTCTAGCACTATGGGCACTCTTTCTGGGGGCAATGAAGAGCTTATTTCAGTAGGTAAAGATTGCTTGCTCGGAGCAAATTCAGGCCTTGGAATTCCTTTAGGAGACAGATGCATCATTGAAGCAGGTTTGTATATTACGGCGGGAACTAAGGTAGAACTAATTAAATCTAAAGACGAAGTAAAGGAAGTCAAGGCTTCAGAACTTGCTTTTAAAGACGACCTTCTTTTTGTTAGAAATTCCCTTACTGGAACAGTTCAGTGTAGGCCGAATACAAAATCAGTTAACTTAAATGAGGATTTACACTCTAATAATTAAATATGTCAAAAGTATTAGAGCTAACAAAGGAACTCATCAAAAAACCATCTGTTACACCTTTAGATGAAGGTTGTCAGGATTTAATAGCTTCTCGCCTAAAAAAATTAGGCTTTGAAATAAATCATTTACCTTTCGGAGAAGTATCAAATCTATGGGCGACCTTTGGAGAAGGTGAAAAAACTCTTACTTTACTAGGACATACTGATGTTGTCCCTACAGGTCCTGTTGAAAAATGGACTAATGGCCCTTTTGAACCAACTGAAAGAGATGGTTTGTTATATGGTAGAGGAGCAGCAGACATGAAAGGAAGTGTTGCCGCATTTGTGGTTGCTGCCGAAGAGTTTTGTAAGACGAATCCAAATCCTGACGGGAAACTTAGCATTATGTTAACGAGTGATGAAGAAGGTCCTGCAAAGGGTGAGAAAATAGACTGGTGTTTGGTGGGTGAACCAACAGCTGAAAAAAAACTAGGAGATGTAGTTAAGATAGGAAGGAGAGGTTCAGTAAATGGAGTGATTAAGATACAAGGAATTCAAGGTCATGCTGCATACCCTCACAATGCAGAAAATCCTATCCATACAAGCTCTAAAGCTTTAAATGAAATTGTGGCACTTCAGTGGCCTGATGAAACAGGAAAATTTCCAGATAGCATCCTTCAAGTTTCTAATATTAACTCAGGAACAGGAGCGCACAATGTCATCCCTGGAGAATTAAGTTTAAAACTTAATGTTAGATATTCCCCTTCTATATCTCCTCAAACTGTAATTGATGCCGTGGAAGGAATTCTTCAAAAATATAAACTAAACTTTGATTCAGAATGGGAAGACAGTGGCTCTCCATTCCTGACGACCTCTACTAAACTAATAAATTCAGTTATCGAATCCATATCTAATGTAACGGGCATAAATGAAGTAGATCAATCTACTGAGGGAGGAACCTCTGACGGTAGATTTATTGCCCCTACAGGTAGCGAGGTTGTAGAAGTTGGCCCATTGAATGCTTCCATTCATAAGATAGATGAAGCCGTGAGTATCCAAGAACTAGAAATGCTCCCAGATATTTATCTAAAAGTGATAACAAAACTCCTAACTTAATTTTTGCTGTCTTGAATTTTGAATTTTATTACTTGTCTTTGCTTATATTTACCAAATAACTTAGAGAAAAAATCAAATACTTTAATCGTAAGGCCATACTTCTTGTGGAGTTGTCTGTAAGCTCTTATCTTGAACTCCTCTTCATCTATTAATTCAGCTTGAGCTGAAATCCACTTCCCCTGTAAATTACCCCTAGCATCGCATATTGCAACCTTTACTGAAGAAAAGTTTCTTATCCTTTTAACTTTTCCTGCTTCTCCTGCTGAAAAAATGTAAAAGTCATTTTTGTCTCCATCTTGAGCAAACCAAACGGGGGTATTAACAAGACTGCCATCCTTTTTTTGAGTTGATAGATTAACGTACTTTTCTTTATTGGAAATCATTCATCTGAAATAGCTTTGGCTTTAACTCCTTTTATGAAAAAGGAGAGAACTATGAGCACTGCTGCTATTCCTAAGCAGTAGTAAACCAATTGCGTGAAGATTGGAGACATAGACTCTAGACCTGATGCAGTTGCTTCACCACCTAAGAGACCTGCTAATACACCTCCAAGCGAAGATGCTAAAAACCAGATACCCATCATCTGACCAAGATACTTTTTTGGTGAGTATTTTGAAAAAGCTGATAAGCCTACAGGTGAAAGAGTTAATTCTCCGAAAGTATGAAGCAGGTAGGTTAACAATAGCCACTGAACTCCAACAGGAGAAGATACTAATGCAAACTTAACAGCAAAGATCATTACAATGAAACCAAGCGCCATCAGAATGAGACCTATACCAAATTTAATTGGCATATTGGGGTCTAAATTCCTTCTACCAAGAAAAACCCAAAGATAAGCGAAAAATGGGGCAAACATCACCACAAATAAAGGATTTAAAAACTGAGTCCAACTAACAGGCGCTGTAAAAGAACCGAAAGTTAAGCTGACATAATCTCTGGTAAAAATAGTTAGAGAACCGGCTGATTGATCAAACCCAGACCAAAAAGCAGCTGCTCCAATAAAAAGAAGCAATAACATTAAGACATTTTTCTTCTCGTCTGCAGAAAGTCCTGCAAAGAAAAGAAGATAAATAAAGTATATTATTGAAATTATTACTAAGAAATCTCTGAACCTCTCAGCGAAATAAACTGGATCAATTGTCCAAAAGCCTGCCATACCAGTAATGACAATTGCAGCTACCAAAAAAACTACCAAACCCAGTCCTCTTATGTAGTTTCTTCTAGTTTCTTCTTTAATCTTATTAGGATACTTTCCTGCTTCACCTAAATGATGTCTAAAAAGAATAAATTGAGTTACACCAAAGAGCATCCCTACTCCAGCAGCACCAAAACCAATGTGCCAACCTACCTTCTCTCCCAGCCAACCACAAACAGCAAAACCCAACATAGATCCTATGTTTATGGACATGTAGAAAATAGTAAATCCTGAATCTCTCCTTGTATCATTTTGACTGTAGAGCTGTCCTACTATTGAAGATATGTTTGGTTTTAAAAGACCTGTCCCTAGAGCTACGAATACCAAACCGAGGATAAAGGTTTGCTCCAGAGGAATTGCTAAAGTGAAATGGCCTAAAGTGATTATCAAAGCACCTATTAATACTGACCTTTGGTAGCCTAAAATATTATCTGCAATCCAGCCTCCCGGAACAGCTAAAAAATAAACCATCCCAGCGTAAATCCCGTATATGGCATTGGCTTGAACATTTGACCAATCCATTCCGGGATTTCCTGTAACTCCTATGGTCATATAGAGAACTAATAGCCCCCGCATCCCATAGTAAGACATCCGCTCCCACATCTCTGTAAAGAAAAGTGTTCGAAGACCTATAGGGTGACCAAAAAAAGCTGTGTTGTTTGAATCTTGTAAATCTGTAGACATAAAGTTACTTTGTAATACTCTAGAATAATCAATTATCCTTTTAGGACCAAACTATTTATGCAACCAGCTGGATTTTTAAAAAGAATTTTAGCCTTAGTCTATGACTCTCTATTGATAGGTGCAATAGTTCTAGTTCTAAGCTTATTACTTGTTTTTGTTAATAGCGGATACCCAGAATCTGGTTCATTTGTATCTTTTATACAATTCTTTATTTTAGTCTTCGCTGGACCAATTTTTTATAGCTATTTCTGGATTGCTAATAAAGGACAAACCACAGGCATGCAGGCTTGGAAAATCCAACTAGTTACCATAGATGAAACTGAACTTAATATAAAAAAGACTATGCTAAGGTGCTTAATTTCAACTATTTCTTTTGCTTGTTTTGGAATGGGCTACCTCTGGATTCTTTATGATAAAGATAATCTATCTTGGTCAGATATACTCACCAAAACCAAGGTTATAAAGACGAATTAGAAAACTCTTCCTAAGCTCTCTTTAATAACATTAAAGAAAACCCAATAAGTAAAATTGCAGGCAAAAGGACTGAAACAATTGTTGGTATTTCTGATACCACAGAAATACTACCTAATAATTTCTGACTCAGGTCTACTGTAAAAGCCACCCCTATTGCAATCAAGATTCTTTGGCCTGTTTTCTGCTCCCTCATAGGTCCAAATAAGAAAGACATAGCTAATAAAACTAAAGAAAAAGTAACTAATGGTTGCAGAACCTTTCTCCAAAATTCCAAAGATAATTGATTCTTTCTGTACTTCGAGAAAGTTTCTTTTGACTGGGTATACAAATTTGTTAAGGAAAGGTACTTGGGAGACAACATTTGATTAAAATCTATACTCAGTTTTGGTAATGAAACTTGAGGGGCATTACTAGAAACATTATTACTTAAGCCAATTATCTGTCCGTTAGTTGCTTCCCACATACCCTCTTTAAAAAAAGCTTCTTCTGCAAAAATTATCTTAGAGATTTTTTTGTCCTCATCTAATTCATAGACCGTTAGATCAAGAATGTGATCGCGTTCAGGTGTTGAAAGAAAGAAACTAATGTTTTCATCATTTTTATTCCAATAGCCTTGGTCATAAGAAATTCTCTCTTGTAACTGAGATCTAGTTTCTTCCGCAGATTGGGACAAAGAAGGTATAAAAAACTGAGAAGAGAAAAGACCAATAATCATTATTAATAAAACTGGTCTAAAAGCTGCAATGGCAATTGATGTTAATGATTTTCCAAGAATTTGAGCGCCTATAAGTTCACCTTTATCTATTAAGGATCCCATACCAATGATTAGCCCTATTAAGCAAATGTAAGAAGTTAAATCATATATCCGATAGGGAAAGCTTTTAAGACAGTAAATAAAAATAGCATTTAGTGTATAGGATTCAGTCAGATCAGATAATTCATTCAAAAAAAGAAAGATTAAATCTATACCTGATATTGCAACCAATACTATCAGTAACGAAATAAGAACTTGGAAACTTATATTTCTTTCAATTAAATCCCCCAAAATATAGTTCATTAATCAGTCCTCAGTGGCGAAAATTTAGACATCAGAATTAAGCCCAAAAGAAGAAAAGATAAATGAACTAACAATAGGCTAGGAGCAAAAGTTATCCGTCCTTCATCTAGCCAGCCTTTTACTAAAAGCAGTAATCCCAAATAGACTAAAAAAACAATAAGACAAGGTAGCACCTTAGAATACCTCCCCTGTCTTGGCTTTATTTTGCTAAGCGGCAAAGCTAGGAAAACTGCAATTAATGTAAGTAAAGGCAAAGACATTTTCCAAATGTTATTAAGTCCGGATAATTGAACTTCATTTACATTTTTTTGGTTTGAGGTTTCGCCTAAGAAAAAGTTTTTTCCGGCGTTCATTGATAATAATTCAAAGTTCATTTTGACTTGATTTTTCCCATCCTTAGAAAATGATTGGCCATCTTCAAAAAGAACTAAATTTGGATCTTCTGAGGAAACAAAAGATTTTTTAGCAGTTAAGAAATTCTCAGATTTTTTTGATTCTGAGATTGAAAAATTAAGAAAGATATCAGAGAAAATTTCATTGTTCTTTTCCTCAGCATAAAAAACTGAGCCGTCTTTCAAAATTATAAATTTTCCAGGTTGGATGGAATTAAAATCCTCTTTAAAGGAAGTTTGTTTATAAATATTATCTAAATTGGATTTGAAGGTAGGAGTTACCCAAAAAGAAAACAAGCTTGTTAATAAAGCAAAAAATAAAGAAGCTACAAAAAATAACTTAAGTAATCTTGAATTTGAGTAGCCATTTTGTTCGAGAATTATCATTTCATTATCTGAGCACAACCTGCCTATAACAAGCACCATGCTAAGGAAGAAACTAAAAGGAATAATAAGTTCTAAGAATTCAGGTAACCTAAATAATATTACCCAGAAAACTAGTTCTAAGCTTAGCTCTCCTCTTGATACCTGTTCTAAATACTGGATTGATCTTGAGGCAAGAATTACAAGTAGAAAAACTAAACCTACTGCACCTGTATGTGAGAAAATATCTTTCAATAAGTAGCGTTGTAAGATCATGCTTTTCTATAATTTAAGTGATTTATTTTGCTCTTGAAATATAAATTCGACAAGAAAAGGGTAATATTGTTTCAATTAAAAAAGTTTAAATACTAAATTACTAAGATAAAGCCTGAGTATAAATGAATGTAAGGAGAGCTGTATGAAAAAGCGATTAACTATAAATCTTAATAAAAAAAGCACAGTAGAACTGCCAAAAGTAAGTTCTGGCAGCTTAATAGTTGGGGTATACGAAGGACCTTTTACTAAAGAACTTAAAAAAATTGATGAAGTTAGTAAAATTAGGTCAAGGAAATTACCTTCCTGCTCTAATGGGGATTCGTGCCCAAAGAACTTATTTAGTGGGCTGTGGTAAGAAGGGGAAAAAACTAACAAGACAGGATGCGATTAAGATTTTAACTAAAATGGTGAGCGCTGCGATTTCTAGTAAATCTTCGAGTGCATTTATCTCTCTACCTAAATTAAATGTAACAGGAGAAGGAGATGATTGGATAGTTCAGCAATTAGCTTATCTTTGTGAAAATAACAGTTACACCTACGATGCTAAGTTAAATAAGAAAAATCAAAAAAAGATTTCCTTAAAAAGAGTTTCTCTAACTATTGATTCTCCTATACCTGACACAAAATTAAATCGAAACATCAAAATTGGACAAGCTATAGGGAGAGGATCAAATGCTGCTAAAGACTTAGGCAATCTTCCTGGTAACGTCTGTACCCCTTCCCACTTAGCAAAAGAATCTAGATCAGCCGCAAATAAATACTCTTCATTAAAATGTACAGTTCTGGGTGAAAAACAAATGAAGAAATTAGGAATGGATTGTCTTTTATCAGTTGGAAATGGAAGTGCTCAAGAATCTAAATTAATCACTTTAAATTACCAGGGAGGGAAAAAAGGAGATCAGCCTTATGTGATAGTTGGAAAAGGAATCACTTTTGATACTGGTGGAATTAGCCTTAAACCTGGTGGTGCAATGGATGAGATGAAATTTGATATGTGTGGAGCTGCTAGCGTTATAGGGACCTTACAGGTCATGGCTGAATTAAAAGTTCCTTTAAATGTTGTTGGTATGGTAGCAAGCGCAGAAAATATGCCTGGAAGTAAGGCCACAAAACCCGGAGATGTAGTCAAAACAATGTCTGGTTTAACAGTTGAAGTTTTAAATACAGATGCAGAGGGTAGATTAGTTTTGGCTGATGCACTCACTTATGTAAAAAGATTTAAACCTAAATCTGTTGTAGATATAGCTACCTTGACTGGTGCCTGTATTGTAGCTTTAGGGCATTCAACCTCTGGACTTATGAGCAATGATGAACGGCTAGCTCAAAAGCTACTTAAAGCTGGAACAACTTCTAACGATAGAGCATGGCAACTACCAATATGGGATGTTTACCAAAAGGATCTGAACAGCAATTTTGCTGATATAGCCAATATCGGTGGAAGAGCTGGAACTATAACAGCAGCATGCTTTCTTTCTAGGTTTACTGAAGATTATAGTTGGGCCCATTTAGATGTTGCTGGAACAGCCCATTTAGGTGGAGCAGCTAAAGGAGCTTCTGGAAGACCTGTACCACTCCTAAGTAATTATCTGCTAGATCAGTCTTAATTACTAAAAATGCTTCAGACTAAATTCCTGTCAGCAGGTTCAAGTAAAAAAGAAGCTCTAAAATACACTTGTGAATTAGTTTCAAGTATCTTCTTAGAAGATTCCAATTATCCAAGAGTAGAGAAGATAGATATTCGTTGTGAGTCAGCAAAAGAGGCAGAAGAACTAGATAAATTGTTATGGGATTACCCAGAAGATATTATCTTGCCACATAATTTGACTCATAAAACTCAAGAAGATGTATTTATTGAAATAGGTTATCCAGGTAGTACTTTTCTTAAAGAGGATAAGAAAATGTTACTAAATTTAAATCCTGATTTACCTAATCAAACCGCTGAATATCTCTATTACTATCAGTTAGTTATCTCCGATAACTCTAAAATGAGAGAAAGAGCTGCCAGTACATGGCAAGAATGTAAATCAATGGGACTTAATCCGAGTTTTATCGAAAACTAACAATGAAAAAAACTTTCAGTCCTAAAAGTATCGAGCAGAAGTGGTATAAGGAATGGGAAGTATCTGGTTATTTCAATGCAGACCCAAAAAGCAAGAGACCTTCTTTTAGCATCATGATCCCTCCTCCCAATGTAACTGGTTCACTGCATATGGGGCATGGTTTTCAAAATACATTAATGGATGCTCTTATAAGGCATAAAAGGATGTCAGGTTACGACGCTTTGTGGCAAGTGGGAACCGATCATGCAGGTATCGTTACGCAAATGGTAGTTGAAAGAGAGCTTGAAAAGGAAGGCCTTACTCGTGAGGGTTTAGGTAGAGAAAAATTCATAGATAAAGTTTGGCAATGGAAAGATAAGTCTGGAAATAATATAACCAACCAATTAAGAAGGTTGGGCGCTTCCGTTGATTGGTCAAGAGAAGCTTTCACAATGAGCCCTGAAATGAGCACAGCAGTCCAAGAGGTTTTTATCCGCCTTTATGATCAAGGTTTGATCTATAGAGGTAAAAGAATGGTTAATTGGGACATAGTTCTTCAAACAGCGCTCTCAGATCTAGAGGTATCAAATGAAGAAGGAAATGGAAATCTTTGGTTCTTTAAATACCCTCTGGTAGATAAAGGCCATATAACCATAGCTACAACCAGACCAGAAACTATGCTTGGGGATACAGCTGTAGCTGTAAACCCAAAAGATAAAAGGTTTAATAAACTAATAGGAAAAAAGGTAGCACTTCCTCTCTCAAATAGAGAAATACCAATCATTGGGGATGTCCATGTTGATCCTGAATTTGGAACTGGATGCGTAAAAATTACTCCTGCACATGACTTTAATGATTTTGATATAGGTAAAAAACACAAACTTCCTTTTATTACCATTTTTAATTTAGATGGAACTTTAAATAATGAAGTGCCCCACTCCTTTCAGGGATTAAAAGTACTAGAAGCAAGAAAGAAGGTAATACAAGAAATGGAAGGGCTCAAACTTTTAGAAAAAATTGAGCCCTATAAAACAAAAATACCAAGAGGTGATAGGAGTAATTCTATTCTCGAACCATTGCTAACCTATCAGTGGTTCTTAGATGTTAAGAAGATGTCAAAAGTAGCTATAAAAGCAGTTAAAAAAGGAGAAACTGAATTTGTCCCTAAAAATTGGGAGAATACTTACTTTGCTTGGATGAATGATATTCAAGACTGGTGCATAAGCCGACAGATTTGGTGGGGGCACAGAATTCCTGCTTGGTTAGATGATGAAGGAAATATTTTTGTTGCGGAAAATATAAAGAAGGTAAGGGA
>LUMK01000674.1_pt1 | contig 10879 bp, 9 predicted proteins | sample 729981 | NCBI WGS metagenome assembly LUMK01 (sample SAMN03860265, study PRJNA289734) | marine metagenome | biome: seawater column; feature: ocean; material: water; isolation source: Red Sea water column Station 22 - depth 200m | place: Saudi Arabia: Red Sea | collected 2011-10-15 | depth 200 m
ACGCTCTCACTGCCGTTAAATCAATGTAATATCGATCCACCTCAAAAAAGCGCCGAAGGTTTTCCCTTGTGTCGCTGCGCCCAAAACCATCTGTGCCCAGGGCATAATATGGCCCCGGGACATAGGGGCCAATTTGTTCAGCCACCATTTTAACATAGTCTGAAACGGCTACGGTTGGGACTGCGTGTTCGCTCAAACGTTTTTCCAAATGAGATTTTTTTTGTTTTTTGTCTGGGTGTGTTGTGGTCCACCTCCCTGTTTCTTCGGCCTCTCTCCGCAGCTCACTAAAGCTCGTTACGTTCCATATTCCAGGTTCGATATTCCAATCTTTTTTTAGCAGTTTAGCTGCCGCCAACACTTCGCCCAAAAGGGGTCCGCTACCCAAGAGACGAATTGTTGGGTTTTTTGTGGTGTGAATTTTATATAAACCCGCAATAATATCCTCCGCAACACCTTTTGGTCTTGCCGGATGAACATAGTTTTCGTTCTCAATGGTAAGATAGTAAATAATATCTTTTCCTTCTTCGAGCATTTCCTGCATTCCACGGTGAACAACCGTTGCTATTTCATGGGCATATGCAAGATCATATGCTTTTATGTTTGGTGTTGCCGCCGCCGCAAGGTGGCTATGCCCATCTTGGTGTTGTAGTCCCTCACCGTTCAATGTTGTTCTTCCTGCTGTACCACCCAAAAGAAATCCACGCACCCTCATGTCGCTTGCTGCCCAAATAAAGTCCCACACTCGTTGAAACCCAAACATGGAATAATAGATATAAAAAGGTAGCATGTGTTGCCCGTGCGTACTGTAGCTCATTCCAGCGGCAATAAAAGACGAAATCGAACCTGCCTCATTGATTCCTTCTTCAAGAATTTGTCCGTCTTTCGTTTCTTTATAATACAAAAACTGATCGGAATCTACTGGATCATACAATTGTCCTTGATTTGAATAAATTCCAAGCTGTCGAAACAAGGGGTCCATCCCAAAGGTTCTAGCTTCGTCTGGTATTATAGGAACAATGCGCGCTCCAATTGTTTTATCCTTCGTGAGCAACGTAAGCAAGCGAACATAGGCCATCGTGGTAGAGATTTTTCGTTTGCCGGTCCCCCTCAAAAGCTCTTGAAATATAGATATGTTGGGAATTTTTATCGGGGGCACGTTGTCTTCTCGTGAGGGAAGTGGCCCTCCCAATTTTTTCCTACAATTGTTCAAATATTTATATTCTTTACTTTTCTTGTCGAACCTGTAAAAAGGCGCTTTCATCGCCTCATTGTCTCCTAAAGGAATGTTGAACCGATCTCTAAATTTCAACAATTCTTTATCGTTAAGTTTTTTCTGCTGATGAGTAATGTTCCTGCCTTCTCCAGCTTCTCCCAGACCATATCCTTTAACTGTCCGCGCTAAAATAACCGTCGGACGATTTTTGTGATTAACGGCCTCATCATACGCAGCATATACTTTTGCGGGATCATGGCCCCCGGCCCTCAGCTTCCCAAGCTCTTCATCTGTATAGTCTTTTACCATTTCAGTCAATTCTGGGTATTTACCAAAAAAATGTTTTCTTACAAGAGGGCCGCCATCCACAACATATTTTAACAGGTCTCCATCTACTATTTCTTCAATACGCCGAAGAAGCACGTCGCCGTTTTTTTTCTCAAAAAGAGTGTCCCAATCAGAGCCCCAAATTACTTTTATTACGTTCCACCCCGCGCCGCGAAAGGCGCCCTCTAGTTCTTGAATAACTTTGGCGTTGCCGCGAACCGGACCATCTAAGCGTTGCAAATTACAATTCACAACAAAAATCAAATTATCAAGGCTCTCTCTCGATGCAAGTGTTAGACCCCCTAGGGCTTCTGGTTCATCCATCTCTCCGTCACCAAGAAATGCCCACACCTTTCTTCCTGTGTCTTTCATAAGGCCTCTGTTTATCATGTATCGCATAAAACGCGCCTGATATACCGCCATTAATGGTCCCAACCCCATAGACACCGTAGCAAACTGCCAAAAGTTGGGCATTAACCATGGGTGTGGATAGGAAGAAATGCCGTCGGTTGAAAGATCTCTGCGAAATGCGTGTAAATTTTCCTTGTTAAACCGCCACTCAACGTACGAGCGGGCATATATTCCTGGCGACGCGTGGCCTTGAAAAAAAATGAGGTCTTTACCTTTTGGGTGTTCGGGCCCCTTAAAGTAGTGATTAAATCCAACCTCATATAATGTAGCTGCAGACGCATATGTTGAAATATGCCCCCCAATCCCTGGTGTTTCCGTGTTCGCCTTTGTGACCATTGCCATTGCGTTCCATCTCACTGTCGATTTTATTTTCCGCTCCATTGCCCGGTCACCGGGAAAGTCCGGCTCGTCAGAGGGCAAAATAGTGTTCACAAATGGCGTGTTTGTGTTGAACGGTAGTCTTGCTCCTCTTGATTGCGCAAAAGAAATGAGCGCCTCAAGCAAAAAACCCGCTCTTTTGTTGCCGTGTTCTTCTAGGGCGTCTTCTATTGACTCTAGCCATTCTTGGGTTTCTTGGGGGTCAATGTCTTTCGTTTTTTCTCGCTTTCGGCCTTGACATTCTCTTTGTTTCTCCGGCATATTAACGCTCTTTAATTTCAATTCCGTTTTTTTGAAGATGTTGCTTTGTTTTGCTACATACGGGCGCGTCCGTTCTAACCCTTATTGTTTTATTTTCTTGTTGTTGTATCTTGCGGGCCTTCTCTAAAATTTTTCTTCCATCCTTCATTATTATACGGCTTTTTCTATTAATTACTATTATGATCTCTTTTTGTTCGTTTTCTATCAAAACAGTTCTTGTATTCAGACCGTATTTTTTTGGGTCTATGTTCATTTTTCAGTCGTACCCGTCACCACTATAATAGGTCCGCACCCCGTTCTCTTTCCGGCGGCTCCAGAGGGTTGTGATTTCATGTCGTCCTTTCCCTGGTGTACAACAATGGCCCGACCAATCACGTTGGTTTCTGGCGGTCCGCCAATTGACCATCTATTATGTTGATCAATAAGCGTTAATCTTCCTTTGCCGCTATCATCAACTTTTATGTTTCCTATGTCGCCACTATGAAACGGGTGCTCTCCCCATTTTCCATGGTTTTCTTGCGTTGGGTTCCAGTGTCCGCCAGAGCTCATCGCATCATCTGCGCTACAATCTCCAACTCCATGAAGGTGAACTGCGGCTGGGCCTGGCTCAGCGCCGTTTAAACTTATCTCAATTTTTACTTTTCCGTTTTTTTCTGAAAAAACAGCTTGTCCGGAAACTAGGCTTTTACTTTTGGGTTCTATTTTAGCTTCCGCCCGTTTCCCCTTGCGAGCATCACACCCAAGCAACAAAAAAGTGACAACCACAAAAACAATGTGTTTTGTTTTAATCAACCGTGCTTATTCCTTCAATTAATTTTAATGGGTTTGTAATGTTGTTACCACATCCATAGGCTTCTAGCGAAACCCCAAGGTAGTGCCACAACGACGCAATGGGGGCAAGGGCCTCTGATTTTGTTTGTGTTTTTTGATTGTCGTTTCCAACAAACCTATCTGGACCAACAGTAATTCTTTAAAGGGTGTTTCTGCTATAAGAAAACTTGTTCCTGAGCGATTAATGTGGCCGTTTATTTTTTTTATTCCATCACAATTTTGTATTCTATCTATTATAATTAGTTTTTCGATCTCTTTCTTTGTTTTGTGCTTCAAAAAAACCTGTGGAGATAGGGTGTTTTTATGAAACCGTTCCGGCCATAAAAAAAGGGCCTGGCTAAGCGTAGCTTTTTTATGCCCAAAAGACCGGCTCTCGGCGGTAACGTTAATTTGTTTTGCTAGGGCTGCGCTACAAAAATATATTTTCATTTTTGTGTCGGCCTAGGGCCAAAGAGCGCTGTTCCAATTCGAACCATTGTGCTGCCCTCTTCTATACCAATTTCAAAGTCTGCGCTCATACCCATTGAAAGGTCTACCAATTGGTTTTCACCAATTTCACAATTGATTTTTTCTTTAATTTTTCTAAGCAAAGCAAACGAGCTCCGTGTGTCTTTTTTGTCTTTTGATCGCGGGCCCATCGTCATTAGCCCTTTTACATTAATGTTTTTTAGCGTCGTACACATTATCATATCATTAACTTGGTCTGGCCAAAACCCGTGCTTTTGTTTTTCTTTTCCCGTGTTAACCTCCAAGAGAATTGGGGTTGTTTTGCCTATCGTTTTTGAGCGTTTATCTATTTTTTTTGCTAGCCTTATGGAGTCCACCGAATCTATCGTGTCAAATAAATCTATGCACTTGTTAACCTTGTTTGATTGCAGCGTACCTATAAATCTTTTTGTAACGTGTGGCCGCTTTTCAATGCTCTCAAATTTTTTTTGTGCTTCTTGAACCCTGTTCTCTCCTATGTGTTTTATTCCGGCCAAGCAGCTGCGCTTAACAGTGCCCGCGGAGCGTCCTTTTGTTGCCGCTATAATAACAACGGGGCGGCTCTGGCCACCCCGTCGACTTGCAAAATCTATTCTTTGTTGTATTGTTTTCAGGCGCTCTGAAAAATTCACTCGACTTCTTTTTCTTCTTCGATTGAAAGTTGTGCGCTATCTTTTTCTGTCGTTGGTTCTTCACTAAGAACCCGAGTAATTGTGGAAATGCTTGCTCCTTCATCTAATTTAACAAGACGCACGCCCTGGGTCACCCGCCCAATTGATCGGATAGCACCAACCGGTTGTCGCATCAAAACTCCTGAATTGGTAATAACTATCAAATCATCTGAGTCCACAACTTCCATAATGTTGACCATTTTGCCCGTTTTGTCTGTGCACCGCATTGTTAATACGCCCTTACCACCGCGATTTTGAGTGCGATATTGAATAACATCTGTTCGTTTGCCATATCCTTTTTCTGTTGCTACTAAAATTGTTCCCTCTCTCTTAACAACGAGCATACCAATAACGCGATCATCTTTCGAGCTTAGCCGAATGCCCTTTACACCCATTGTTTTGCGGCCGCTAGAGCGAATATTGTTTTCCGAAAAACGAATTGATTTCCCGGCGCGGGTACCTAAAAGAATGTCGTGTTCTCCATTGGTAATTCGCGCCTCAATCAACTTGTCTCCTTCGCGAATTTCTATAGCATAAATACCGCCTTTTCTTGGGTTTCCGTAAGCAGAAAGAGTCGTCTTTTTAACTATGCCATTTTTAGTGGCCATAACAATGTAATGATCATCATCAAATTCTTTCACGCTTACAAAAGCCTCAACTTTTTCTCCCGGATCACACCCAATCAAGTTTACAACAGCGCGGCCCCTGGTGGCGCGGCCACCTTGCGGAATATCATACACTTTAAGCCAATAACACTTTCCGCGGTCGGTGAAAAAGAGCATGTAGTTGTGTGTGTTTGCAATAAAGAGATGTTCAACAAAGTCTTCATCTTTACTCATGGCGCCTTGTACGCCGCGGCCTCCGCGATGCTGTGTTCTGTAGGTGTTAAGGGCCGTTCTTTTAATATATCCCTGGTGTGTAATTGTTAACACAACCTCTTCTTCTGCTATCATGTCCTCCATAGAAAACTCGGTTGAAACGGGTATAATTTCTGTTCTTCGCTCGTCCCCATATTGATCTCTTATTTCTAAAAGTTCCGTCTTAACAATATCCATTCGCTGGACTTTGCTTTCTAAAATGCCTTTCAAGTGTGAGATTGTTTTTATCGTTTCTTTATATTCTGAAACGACCTTATCAACTTCGAGGCCCGTAAGTTTTTGAAGCCTCATTTCCAAGATGGCCTGTGACTGAACTTCTGAAAGGCCAAAGCCGTTCATTAGTCCTTCTTTTGCTTTTGCGGGGTCTTTGCTTCCTCGTATAACAGCAATTACTTCTTCAATATTATCAAGCGCGGTTTTGAGGCCTTCAAGAATGTGTGCTCTCGCTTCTGCTTCCTTTAGCTCAAATTCTGTTCGGCGGACAACAATTTCGTGACGAAAATCCACAAAATTTGTTAAAACTTCTTTCAGGGGCATTATCTTTGGGATTCCATTTGAAAGCGCCAGTAAAATAATTCCGAAGGTGTCTTGAAGTTGTGTGTGTTTATAGAGTTGGTTTAAAATAACCTCGGGCACGGCGTCTCTCTTTGTTTCTATCACTACGCGAATGCCGTCTTTATCTGACTCGTCTCTAAGGTCAGAAATTCCGACAATTTTTTTCTGTTGAACCAGGTCCGCTATTTTCTCTACCAAGGTTGCTTTGTTTGTTTGGTATGTCACCTCAGTAATCACAATGCTGTTTTTGCCGTTTTTAGCCGTCTCAATGTGGGCCCTCGCCCTCATTTTTATTTTTCCGCGCCCTGTTTCATATGCCTGCTTTAGCCCATCTATTCCCATTACGTGTCCTGCTGTCGGAAAATCTGGGCCTTTAATGTGCTCCATTAAACCATCTGTGGTTATTTCTTCATTATCAATTAATGCCGCAAGGCCGTTAATGGTTTCTACTAAATTATGTGGTGGTATTTTAGTTGCCATTCCCACCGCTATGCCCTCTGACCCGTTTATTAACAAAGCGGGAACGGCCGTTGGTAGGACCGTAGGCTCTTTTAGTGTTTCATCAAAGTTTAATCCCCAGTCTACCGTGTTTTTTTCTAGGTCTTTTAGCATTTCTCCGGAAAGTTTTGTCATTCTTGATTCTGTATATCGCATTGCGGCGGCATTATCACCATCAATAGAACCAAAGTTTCCCTGGCCGTCTACAAGCTCATACCTCATAGAAAAGTCTTGGGCCATTCGAACTAGCGCGTCATATACCGAACTATCACCATGTGGGTGATATTTTCCCATAACATCGCCGACTATCCGTGCGCATTTTTTAAAGGGCCGATTCCAGCTCGAGCCTAATTCGTTCATTCCATATAATATCCTTCTGTGAACGGGTTTGAGGCCGTCTCGAACATCCGGGAGCGCCCGCGACACAATTACCGACATAGAATAGTTTAAATAGCTTTCGCGCATTTCATCCACAATGTCCCGCGGTAGTGTGTTGTCTCTGCTATAATCAACCATAAAGCTTTTTCTCTCCTTTATACGTCCAGATTAACTACAAACTCTGCGTTTTGTTGAATAAAACTCCTGCGCGACTCTACATCGTGTCCCATCAAGTCTTGAAAGGTTTCTGCGGCTTCCACGGCGCTTTCTACCGTAACGCGCATAAGTGTTCGACGTTCTGGGTCCATTGTGGTTTCCCACAGCTGGCCTGGGTTCATTTCCCCCAATCCCTTATATCTTTGTATTCCAACCTTCGTGTTTTTATTCGCTTTTTTCATCCGCTCTATCATAAGGTCGCGCTCATTGTCATCAAAAGCATATGCTTCTTTTTTCCCCTGGGATATGCGATACAGCGGCGGTAGGGCCATATATAAATAACCGCCATCTATTATTTCTTTCATTTTCCGGTAAAAAAAGGTTAAAAGGAGTGTGCGAATATGAGATCCATCAACATCTGCGTCTGTCATAATAATTATTTTATGATAGCGAATTTTTCCAACATCAAAGTCGCCTGGAGACCTTTCTCCACTTTCGTCTTCTGACCCGCCAAAACCGGTGCCAAGCGCAGTAATGATAGACTGTATTTCATTGTTGGAAAGAAGCTTATCAATTCTTGCTTTTTCGGAATTAATAACCTTTCCCCTAAGGGGAAGGATGGCCTGCGTTCTTCGATCTCTTCCTTGTTTTGCCGACCCCCCCGCCGAGTCTCCTTCTACCAAATACAGCTCGCAAAAGTTTGGGTCTTTGTTTGAACAATCCGCCAGTTTTCCTGGAAGTGAAGAGCTGCCCAGCGCGCTTTTTCTTCTGATGAGTTCTCGTGCTTTTCTTGCCGCGCTTCTACTTCTTGCAGCCAAGAGCGCTTTCTCAATTATGCGCCTTCCAACTGATGGGTTTTGCTCAAGGAAGTCCAAAATTCCTTCATATACAATTGTGTCAACAACTCCTTTTACCTCTCCGTTTCCCAGCTTTGTTTTTGTCTGTCCTTCAAACTGTGGTTCTGCAACCCTTACGCTTAGAATTGCCGTTAGCCCTTCTCTAAAATCTTCGCCCGAAAGTGTTACTTTTTCGTTTTTCTTCGCTTTAATCAAATTGTTTTTTGTGGCGTAGTTGTTCATGGCTCGCGTCAATGCTGATCTAAAACCTGACAGGTGCGTACCGCCTTCGATCGTGTTGATGTTGTTAACAAAGGTGAGGATTGTGTCATTATATGTTGTTCCATATCTCATTGCCACATCAACGGGAACTTCCCCGTTTAATTTGTTTACTGTAATAATTTTGTTGTGGAGCGGGTTGTTTTGTTCATCTAAATATTTTACAAAATCGCTTAGACCGCCCTTAAAATTAAAGCGGTCTGTTTCTCCTTCTTCTGTTCGTTCATCCTTTAAAACAATTTCTAACCCACTATTTAAATAGGCAAGTTCTCGCAGCCGTTCCGCAATAATATTATATTCAAAATCAATAGTTTTAAAAATCGTTGTATCTGGATAAAAACAAACCTTTGTTCCTGATTTTTTTGCCTTTCCTGTTGCTGACACTTTATTTTGTGGTTCACCAATTTTATAGTCTTGTCGGTGAATTTTTCCTTCTCGCTTCACCTCCACCCACAACCATTCCGAAAGGGCGTTTACAACAGAAACCCCAACCCCGTGAAGCCCCCCTGACACCTTATAGGAGCCCTTGTCAAATTTTCCACCGGCGTGGAGTACCGTCATGACACCGGCCATTGTCTTCAACTGTAATAGATCCGTTTTGGTTGAGAGTTACCACAACCTTATTACAGTACCCAACCATTGCCTCATCTATTGAGTTGTCTACAACCTCATAAACGAGGTGGTGCAGGCCTCGCCGCCCCACATCTCCAATATACATGGCGGGGCGTTTTCGAACGGCCTCGAGCCCTTCTAAAACTTTGATGTTTTCTGCGCTATAGCCCATGTTAACTTTTGTCTCGCTCATATAAAACGGATTTCCTTTATGGTCTTTTTGCCAATTCTACTGTTCAGCTTATCAATTATTTCTTTCTTCTTAAAAACAAGCTCCTGGCGCCAAGACGAATTATCAACTTTTATTGTAAGTGTTCCGTGTTCGACTTTCTCTGCGCTTGTGTTCTCCGCAATTTTTTCCCCCACAACCTCATCCCAGATTAACAGGGCGGTGTTTTGTTTTACGCCCTTATCAAGCCCAGATTTTTTTAGAAATATTTTTATTGCGGTTTTTAATGCTTGCACGGTTATTATAATAGCGCCCGACTATTTGTGGGTCCTTTTCATTTTTCTATATAACCGATAAGTGCTTGTGAAACTAATCATTCAAGCGAATCGGCATCAGTAGCATTGTTAGGTTTGATTTTTCTTTTTGGTTGGCTGGATAAAAAAGGGCCGCACTAATCGGCGTCTTAAGCTTAACAATGACCTTGTCGCTTTCAACGTGTGATAAAATGTCTTTTAAATAAGAGGCGTTATATCCAATAACTAAATCGTCCCCATTAAAATCTCCCTTTATTTCTTCTTGGGCCTTGGAAGACTTCTCTGGATCCTCTGTTGTTATTTGAATTTTGTCTTTTGTAAGTCGAAGTGCAATTTGATGCGTTGATCTGTTAGAAAAAATTGACACTCTTCGCACAGCAGACAACAACATGTTTTTATCAACTGTGAGCTCTTTATCGTTATCCTTAGGAATAACGCTTTCAAAATCCGGAAATCTTTCATCTATTATTCGCGTAAAATAGATATCTGACCCTAAAGAGGCTGTCATGTGGTTTTCACCCAGCCAAAGTTGAATTGCTTCTTCTCTTTCTAAAACGCCAGACAACAAATCTAAAAACTTTCTTGGTACAATAACATCCCCGGTATACTCATCAGCTTTGTAATCGCTACGATTATAACACACAAGTCGATGCCCGTCTGTTGCTACTGCGGTCAAGTTGTCTTTATTAAAACGAAACAACACCCCCGTTAGGGCTGGTTTCAGCTCATCGCGGCTTACAGCAAAAGAGGCCTTCTTTATCATGTCTCTTAACGCGTCCGTAGAAAGGCCTGTTTTTTTACGGTTGTCAACCTCAGGAACAACGGGAAACTCTTCTGCTGGTTTTCCCATAATATCATACGCGCCAACATCGGTAACCATTTCAATCTTATTGTTTGTGTTCGCGGTTAATGTAATCCTAGTGTCATCTGGTGATTCGTTTGTTATATCTAATAACGTTTGATGGGGGATGGCTACGCTTCCTGGCTCTTCGATGCTTGCTGGAAGGTTTGCAATGATGGTTATTTCTAAATCGGTGGTTCTAAGTACCGTACCCGTTTCTTGCGCATCAAAAAGGACACTATTTAAAATCGGTAAGGTGGAGCGTGTTGGTGTTGCTTTAGAAAGTTTTTGAAGAGCGGCTTGGAGCTCTGTTTTCGAGGTTGAAATTTTCATGCTTCTTCCAAAGAATAAATGTGGATTTAATGGAAAATTTGTTTGTTAAAAGGTTAAACGACATTACCGAAATTGGTGTGTTTTAACAAGCCTTTTTCCGTCAGGAAAACTGGTTTTATATTTATTATGAAAGATTAAAGATTAAAGATATTATTTATTATAGTGTGGAAAAAGTAGAAGAAATAGATAAAAGACAAACAGAAAGTAAAGCAGATTCGATGTTTAGGGAAAAAAAGTCACCCGGAGCTTGATGTGGAAAACCATAATCTTTTTGTTGAAAAACGTTAAGTTTTGCTGTAAAAACAAGTTTAATAGCCGGATTTTATTTGAAAAAATTTATTGTGGATATTATTGTTGAAAAAAGGGCTAAGGAAAAAGAAAACAAAAATTAATTGAAAACGTTGATGTAAAAATTTTTACTCGCCCGACCCACCCAGGCATTAAACCAGTCG
>LUMK01000177.1_pt1 | contig 10866 bp, 8 predicted proteins | sample 729981 | NCBI WGS metagenome assembly LUMK01 (sample SAMN03860265, study PRJNA289734) | marine metagenome | biome: seawater column; feature: ocean; material: water; isolation source: Red Sea water column Station 22 - depth 200m | place: Saudi Arabia: Red Sea | collected 2011-10-15 | depth 200 m
CCATTCCTGCGTCGAAGTCTGCACCGTATTCTTCGACGGCCTCATAGTAGGCATCCTCGGTCAGCAACGTGCTGGTTTCGAGTTCAGTCATCCCAGGGTCAGTAACCACATAAGCCTCGAAGTACAGAACACGCTCGATCTCGCGCACGGTCATATCGAGTAACACACCCAAACGGGATGGCAATGACTTCAAAAACCAGATATGAGCTACCGGGCTAGACAATTCGATGTGGCCCATGCGTTCTCGCCGGACTTTGGACAATGTGACCTCAACACCGCATTTCTCACAAATAACGCCTCGGTGCTTCAAGCGTTTGTATTTACCGCATAAGCACTCGTAGTCACTGATCGGTCCGAACAACTTTGCACAAAAAAGTCCATCGCGTTCCGGCTTGAAAGTCCGGTAATTTATGGTCTCGGGTTTCTTAACTTCACCCCAAGACCAGGAGCGTATCTTGTCTGGTGATGCAAGTCCGATCCTAATCGAATCAAAGTCTTCTTCTACGACATTGTGCTTTCCGAACTGGCTGAACATACGTGACAAGTCATTCATAAAAATTCCCCGAGCTTTAAATCTGTGGTGGGCATAGATGGCAAGTGATCCCGCACTGACTTACCGTCCCTGCCGCCGTTCGATGTTCAGGCCTAGCGCCCTGATCTCTTTTTCCAATACATTGAATGATTCGGGTACAGCAGCTTCCATGCGATGGTCACCCCTGACAATGTTTTCATACATCGCCGTTCGACCGACCACATCGTCGGATTTGACCGTCAACATTTCCTGCAGGGTATAAGAAGCCCCATAAGCTTCTAGTGCCCATACCTCCATTTCGCCAAATCTCTGACCACCAAACTGCGCCTTACCACCCAAGGGTTGCTGCGTGATAAGACTATAGGGACCAGTTGAACGGGCATGCATCTTGTCATCGACAAGATGATTAAGCTTAAGCATGTACATGTAGCCTACAGTCACTGGACGATCGAATTTTTCACCCGTTCTACCGTCAATCAACAACGCCTGTCCATTTTCTGGTAACCCTGCCAATTTGAGCATCTGCTTGATTTCAGCTTCCGACGCCCCATCGAATACCGGCGTCGCGATAGGCACGCCACCGCGTAAATTATCCGCCAGCTCGACAACTTCATCATCTGAAAGTGCATCAAGTTCTTCGGTCCCTCCGGCGTGCTCATAGATATCCACCAGCTTTTTACGGACATCAGAGGGCGCCGCCTGGCTATCAATCATATTCCCGATCTGGCGACCCAAATGGTTTGATGCCCAGCCCAAGTGGGTCTCCAACACTTGGCCCACATTCATCCGTGATGGCACTCCCAGTGGGTTAAGTACAATATCCACCGTAGTTCCATCTTCAAGATATGGCATATCTTCGACTGGAACGATCTTTGAGATCACACCTTTATTGCCGTGCCGACCAGCGATCTTGTCTCCGGGTTGCATTCGACGTTTGACCGCGACAAACACCTTAACCAGCTTCAACACACCCGGTGAAAGGTCATCGCCAGCTTCAAGCTTTCTTCGCTTCTCTTCAAAAAATTGATCGAAGTGCCGCGCCTGTTCTGTGAGTTGGTCACGAATTCCTTCCAATACTGTATTCGTATCCTTAACGTCGGATGCCTTCTCGCCGAAAATTGCGCGTAAAAGCTTCTCTTCTGGTGTGAGCTGAGTCTCACCCTTTGGCGTGACCTTCCCGACCAGGATGTCGCCTGACTCTACTTCAGCACCGATATAAACGATCCCGGACTCATCGAGTCGAGATAAAGCGGACTCACCGACATTGGGTATATCACGGGTCACATCCTCAGAACCCAATTTCGTATCCCGAGCGTAACAACTGAGCTCCTCAATATGGATTGAGGTATATACATCGTCCTTCACCAAGCGCTCTGAAATCAGTATGGAATCTTCAAAGTTGTAGCCATGCCAGGGCATAAACGCAATCAGCTCATTTCGCTGATTGATTGTCGTGTTCTGATTCGAACGTGTGTACTTAATGAGATTGTATATATCGACACCCGAATCGCTCGCACCCACTTCTTTGTCGGCAACTTTGACAACGATTCTTGAGGAATCCACTGCGTTGACTACGCCCGACCTTTGAGCGATCACCACGACCCCTGAATCGGTAGCTACTATTCGCTCCATACCAGTACCCACTAATGGCGTTTCCGTCTGCAGAGTCGGCACCGCCTGACGCTGCATATTAGAACCCATCAAAGCCCGGTTAGCGTCATCGTGTTCAAGAAATGGGATCAGCGAGGCTGCAACCGACACGATCTGCGATGGCGCAATGTCGATATAGTCGATCTTATCCGGTGTCGACAACGTAAATTCATTCTGATAACGACAGGAAACTAGGTCGTCGATCAACCGGCCTTTGTCGTCGACTCGCGCATTGGCCTGGGCGATGACATAACCGCCTTCTTCTATCGCCGATAGGTACGTGATCTCGTCGGTCACGGTCTGTTCCGCTATCTTGCGGTAAGGTGTTTCCAGGAAACCATACTCATTGGTACGGGCATAGACCGCCAGAGAATTAATCAAACCGATATTCGGGCCCTCAGGCGTTTCGATTGGACAGACCCGACCGTAATGAGTCGGGTGTACATCTCGAACCTCAAATCCTGCTCTTTCACGCGTCAATCCGCCTGGGCCCAGAGCAGAAACGCGTCGCTTATGGGTCACTTCTGAAAGAGGGTTGGTCTGATCCATAAATTGAGACAGCTGGCTCGATCCAAAAAACTCCTTGATCACCGCTGATACAGGTTTCGCGTTAATCAGGTCTTGTGGAGTGAGATTTTCAGATTCCGCCATCGATAAACGCTCACGTACTGCTCGTTCTACTCGCACCAACCCAATGCGGAACTGATTTTCTACCAGTTCACCAACCGAACGAACTCTCCTATTCCCCAAATTATCAATGTCATCGGTTTCACCTTGACCATTTTTCAGTGACACCAAAACTTTGATCACATCGACGATGTCCTGCTGGCTGAGCGTTCCGGGGCCTTCATCACTGGTCCTGTCTAAACGCCGATTCATCTTCATCCGCCCAACAGCAGAAAGATCATAACGATCAATATTGAAAAACAAGTTGCGGAACAGTTGCTCAGCTGAGTCTTTGGTAGGTGGCTCCCCGGGACGCATCATTCGGTAAATTTCGACCTGTGCTTCAAGCGCATTGTGGCTAGGGTCGACCCGCAGGGTTTCTGAAATATACGGGCCATGGTCTAGATCGTTGGTGTAGATCGTCTCAATTTCGACCAATCCCGCTGCCCTGAGACTTTCCAGAAGTTCACTGGTAATTTGATCGTTTGCACTGGCCAGCAATTCACCTGTCGAAGTGTCTACCTGATCCCGCGACAGTGACCGTCCGAGCAGAAATGAATCCGGCACTTTTATTTCTTCTAGTCCTGCTTTTTCAAGATCCCGGATGTGCCGTGCTGTTAAGCGCTTTTCTGCTTCTACAATCACCGTGCCCCGAGAATTGACAATATCAAATTCCAATTCCTGACCTCGCAGGCGATCTGCGACAAGCGAAATTGTGGCCCCCTCGGGTTGAAGCTGGATACGGTCTGTTTCAAAAAACAGGGCCAGAATTTCCTCGGTCGAGTAATCTAAGGCCCGCAAAACGATCGTAGCGGGAAGCTTCCGCCTGCGATCAATACGTACGAACAGCAGGTCTTTCTGATCATATTCAAAATCCAGCCATGATCCGCGATACGGGATGACCCGCGCGTTGAAAAGAAGCTTGCCTGACGAATGAGTCTTTCCCTTATCATGATCAAAAAACACACCCGGAGAGCGATGGAGCTGAGAGACGATTACTCGCTCGGTCCCGTTAATCACAAAAGTCCCATGTTCTGTCATCAAAGGCATCTCACCCATGTAGACTTCTTGCTCTTTCATGTCGTGGAGTGTCTTTGCACCACCTGACTCGCTCTTTTCAAATACAATGAGGCGCAACGTTGCGTATAGCGGCGCAGAATAAATCAAACCGCGTTGTTGACATTCCCGCACATCAAATGTGGGCTGGCCCAAACGGTACCCAACAAAGTCCAGCGAAGCCGTACCACTGTAACTCTCGATCGGAAATACTGATTTGAAGGCTGCCTGAAGACCTTCATCAATCCTCTGCATCGGCGTAACACCTTCTTGTAGGAGCTTGCGGTAGGATGACTTCTGGATCTCCAGCAAGTTCGGGACAGTCGAACTGCCTTGGCGTTTGCTGAAGCTTTTACGGATCCGTTTCTTTTCAGTAAAGGAATAGGTCATTTATTGCTCTCTATCGTATGATGGGACTTGAGTGAAATACGGCAGTTCCGACGGCGGGTCGCTTTTCACAATAAAAAGGCCAAGTTGGCTGATAGGCGACGCTAGCAGCCAACCCAGTCTTTGAAACCCGACTTTGCAAGGGAAGCACCAGGAAACCGGGATTACTTGACTTCAACGGTTCCGCCAGCATCCTCTAGCTGTTTTTTCAACTCCTCGGCTTCGTCTTTGGGCACACCTTCCTTGATAGGTGCAGGCGCAGACTCAACAAGATCTTTAGCTTCCTTCAAACCCAGACTGGTAATCGCCCGGACTGCCTTAATCACGCCAACCTTCTTATCACCAAATGAGGACAAGACGACATCGAATTCGGTTTGTTCCTCCGAGCCGCCTCCATCTGCCGCAGCAGCTGCAGGTGCCGCAACAGCAACGGCAGCCGCTGCTGAAACACCGAATTTTTCTTCCATGTCACTGATGAGCTCAGACAGCTCGAGCACCGACATTTCAGAAATTGCACTCAAAATTTCTTCACGGGACATCACAGTTTCTCCTGATATTAGGGATTGCTCTTGCTAGAGTATCCAGCTCCCATTAAGCGAGCTCGGCCTGTCTGCTATCTCTGTAGGCAGCCATGGTTCGAACTAGCTTTCCGGGCACTTCATTCAGTGTACGAACAAATTTTTCCAGTGGCGCATTCATTGTCGCCATCAGGGTAGCCAGCAGTTCATCTCGACTAGGCAGTTTCGCCAACATCTGGATCGTGCTGTTGTCGATCAGGTCACCATTCATGACACCGACCATTATCTTGAGCGCTTCGTGATCCTTGGCAAATTTGCTTACCACTTTTGCCACTGCTATTGGGTCGCCTGCGGATGAGATGAGAACCGGACCCACGAAGTGATCAGTCAAACACTCAAATGGTGTTCCAGAAACACTGCGTCTTGCCAAGGTGTTTTTAACCACCCGGATGTCAACGCCATTGTTTCTGGCTTCACTACGTAGTTCGGTAATCTGCGCGACACTGAGTCCTCGATACTCAGCCAGTACAGCAGCTTGGGCTGCAGAAAAAATCTGCACAGCCTCGCTAACAACGGCCTTTTTCTGATCAATACTGAGACTCATGAAGCATTTACTCCCCAGTTACTCGTTTAACATATGGTGTCCTGATCGGTCCTTAACCGATACCGGGGCACCGCCTGCGTAGGCTGGCACGTAGCCAATTAAGCTTATCCGGCGAAAGCCAGTCACAGCGCCTACGGTCTTCGACGAACTTCGCCCGGCATACTGCCCAGGCCAAGCCCCTCAAACCACACGACCTCACCCAACAAAAGCAGTTCGGTCGACTTTTACACCCGGACCCATCGTGGTCGACAGAGTGACACGTTTCAAATACTGGCCCTTGGCGCCAGAGGGCTTTGATTTGTTCAGCGCGCCCACCAATGCCATAAGGTTTTCCTTAAGATCGTCCTGTTGAAAGGACGCTTTGCCTATTGGGCAGTGCACAACGCCCGCCTTATCTATTCGAAATTGGACCTGACCCGCCTTCGCATTTTCGACGGCTTTCGCAACATCCTGGGTCACCGTACCCACTTTAGGATTGGGCATCAGGCCTCGTGGTCCCAATACCTGACCTAATTTTCCGACCACACGCATGGTGGCAGGCGTCGCGATACAGACATCGAATTTGATCTCACCACCCTGAATTGTTTCAGCCAGGTCATCCAGGCCGACGATATCCGCGCCTGCTGCCTGAGCCGCCTCGGCATCAGACCCCTCGGCAAAAACCGCAACCGTTACCGTTTTTCCAGTGCCGCGTGGTAATACTGTCGCACCGCGAACATTCTGATCGGATTGTTTGGCGTTTATACCCAAATTAATAGCAACATCTACTGTTTCGTCGAACTTTGCCGATGCGGTCTCTTTGATCTTCAACAACGCATCATCCAGGCTGTAGAATGTCTGTGGTTCCAGCGATTCTGTCGCTTTCTGATAACGCTTGCCCCTTTTTGACATATCAAACCCCCTCGGTTTCGATACCCATGCTTCGGGCACTGCCGGCAATGATGCGAACAGCCTGATCAATATCGTAGGCACTGAGATCGGGCATCTTCGCTTTTGCTATTTCCTCGAGCTGAGTGCGTCCGACCTTGCCAACCTTTTCCCGATGGGGTTCACCGCTACCCTTCTCAACACCAGCTGCGCGCTTTAAAAGCACCGATGCAGGTGGTGTTTTCTTGATGTATGAAAAGCTTTTATCGCTGTATACCGTAATCAGGACTGGGATCGGCAGTCCTGGCTCAACATCCTGAGTATCGGCGTTAAATGCCTTACAGAATTCCATGATGTTCAGGCCGTGCTGACCCAACGCAGGCCCAACAGGTGGACTTGGTTTAGCACCAGCGGCCGGGACATGCAGCTTTATATACGTATCTACCTTCTTTGCCATCGCGTTACTCCCTCGGGTCCTGACGCCTTTCGGCTCCCCTTTAATATTGGCCAGTGCTTTCCAGGCACTGGCAGTTTCAGCCTTTTTCGACCTGGCTGAAGTTCAACTCGACCGGCGTTGACCGACCAAAAATTGATACGGAAACCTTGAGTTTGCTCTTTTCGAAATTTACGTCTTCTACAGTTCCGCTAAATTCCTTAAATGGTCCATCAATCACTCGAACCACCTCGCCTGGTGCAAAGGTATATTTAGGCCGCGGGTGTTCTGCCCCCTCCTGAACCTGTTGCAGGATCGTCTCAGCTTCACGATCAGATATGGGCACGGGCTTTGAGCCACTGCCGCCAATGAACCCTGATACCCGGGGCACCGATTTCACCAGGTGCCAGGTTTCATCATTCATATTCATATGAACCAGGACATAGCCAGGGAAGAACTTTCGCTCGCTGGTTCTTTTCTGGCCATTTCGCAACTCAACAACCTGTTCGGTGGGTACTTCTACCTCACCAAAATGTGCCTCCATACCAGCCCGAGCAATATGTTCCTTCAACGATTTCTGTACGTGCTTTTCAAACCCGGAAAAAGCCTGAATCACGTACCACCGCATATCTTCATTAATTTCGACTGTCATTTAACTGCCCAACCCCAAAACCAGTTCATAGATCGCCCAAAAAGACAGTGCATCCAGCAGCCACAAATAGATACCGACCACCAGTACCATCAATATAACCACCAACGTCGACTGCATCGTCTCCCGACGACTCGGCCAGATCACCTTACGTATTTCGGCACGCGTTCCAATCGCAAACTGCCAGGCGTTCTTGCCCGGCATCGACGTCAAAGCAACCCCAGCCGCAACAACCACACTCACGACAACAATCAACGCACGCAAGAGCGCAGACATATCGCCAAACGCATAAAACACCGCGATGCCGGCGATGATGACGACTACGGCCGCGATCAGCTTTAGGTTATCGACCAATCCTTATCTGCCTCAGAATCTGGCAGGCCAGGAGGGAATCGAACCCCCAACCTGCGGTTTTGGAGACCGCTGCTCTGCCAATTGAGCTACTGGCCTAAAAAGTTCGTGTCCAGCTTGGCGAGTAACCCCTATTCCTGTGTTAGTAAAAGCTGTTAGCTATCCGAGGATCTTGGTGACGACACCAGCACCCACAGTACGACCACCTTCCCGAATAGCGAAACGTAATCCCTCTTCCATCGCTATAGGCACAATTAACTGCGCCTTCAAATTCACATTGTCACCAGGCATCACCATCTCTACGTCAGCGGGCAACTCACACTGCCCCGTCACGTCCGTCGTGCGAAAATAGAACTGAGGCCGATATCCCTGAAAAAACGGCGTGTGACGACCACCTTCCTCCTTCGACAAAATATAAACCTCAGCTTCAAAATTCGTGTGCGGATCAATCGAACCAGGTTCCGATAAAACCTGACCTCGTTCAACCTCTTCCCGCTTAGTACCGCGCAACAATACCCCTACATTGTCACCTGCCTGACCTTCATCAAGCAGCTTGCGAAACATCTCAACACCCGTACATACCGTCTTCTCAGTGTCGTTAATACCTACAATCTCTACATTATCTCCAACCTTCACTAAACCACGCTCAATACGACCAGTCACCACTGTGCCACGACCCGATATCGAAAATACATCCTCAATCGGCATCAAAAACGTACCATCAACCGCACGCTCAGGCTCAGGTATATAAGCGTCCAGCACCTCTGCTAAACGCACAATAGACTCCTCTCCCATCTCCGACGCCTCTCCCTCCAGCGCCTTCAACGCACTACCCGTCACAATCGGTGTGTCATCACCAGGAAACTCATACTTGTCCAGCAACTCGCGAACCTCCATCTCAACCAACTCTAAAAGCTCCGCATCATCCACCATATCCGCCTTGTTCAAATACACCACCATATACGGCACACCCACCTGCCGTGCCAGCAATATGTGCTCCCGAGTCTGAGGCATCGGACCATCTGCCGCCGATACCACCAAAATCGCACCATCCATCTGCGCCGCACCCGTAATCATGTTCTTTACATAGTCCGCATGACCCGGACAGTCCACATGCGCATAATGACGCGCCTCCGTCTCATACTCCACGTGCGCAGTCGCTATCGTAATACCACGCTCACGCTCCTCAGGTGCATTGTCTATATCATCAAATGCCTTTATCTCACCACCATACTTGGCACTCAATACCCGCGTCATCGCCGCCGTCAACGTCGTCTTGCCATGGTCTACATGACCAATAGTCCCAACATTTACATGCGGCTTGCTTCGCTCAAATTTAACTTTCGCCACTTTACTCTTCCCTCTCGTGATTCAGTGGTTAACTTGCTTTTCTCATCATAACTTCCGTTACACTGGCAGGCGCCGGAAGATACTGACTAAATTCCATGGAATATGTCGCTCTACCCTGCGTCACTGAACGCAGGGAGGTTGCATAACCAAACATTTCAGACAAAGGTACTTCTGCTCTTACAACTTTCCCACTTGGGATTTCATCCATCTCTGAAATCATGCCCCGCCGTGAATTCAGGTCTCCCGTTACGCTCCCCATATATTCTTCAGGTGTAACCACCTCGACACGCATGATGGGCTCAAGCAGCGTAGGGTCTGCTTTTAGGCAACCCCCTCTGAACCCCTGCATGGCCGCTGCTTTAAACGCGTGTTCTGAGGAATCGACATCATGGTAGGACCCATCGTATAGCGTAACCTTTACATCGATTACTGGGTAACCCGCAATCACACCTGAACCCATTGCTTCGATGACACCTTTTTCAACGGCTGGGATATATTCTCGAGGCACAACGCCGCCTTTTATCGCATCCACAAACTCGAATCCATCACCTTTCTTCTGCGGCTCGATCCGAAGACAGACATGGCCATACTGACCACGCCCACCAGTCTGTTTAGCATGCTTATGCTCCTGCTCAACCGCACGATTCAATGTCTCACGGTAAGCCACTTGTGGCTTACCAATATTGGCATCAACGCTGAATTCACGGCGTAACCGGTCGATGATGATCTCTAGGTGGAGTTCTCCCATACCAGAGATGATTGTCTGACCTGATTCATCGTCAGTAAAAACTCTAAAGGACGGGTCTTCTTGCGATAACTTGCCAAGAGCAACGCCAAGTTTTTCCTGATCATTCTTGGTTTTTGGTTCAACTGCTTGTGAGATTACAGGTTGTGGAAATTCCATCCGCTCCAGAGTGATTACATTGGCAGGATCACAAAGTGTATCTCCAGTCGTAATGTTCTTAAGTCCGACTGCTGCTGCAATATCGCCCGCTCGTACCTCATTAATTTCATCCCTTGAGTTTGCATGCATCTGAAGAATACGGCCGATGCGTTCCTTTTTGTCCTTGACTGGGTTGTAGACAGTGTCTCCCGTTTTGAGGATGCCTGAATACACTCTGAAAAAAACCAGTTGGCCAACATATGTATCGGTCATGATCTTGAAGCCCAATGCTGAAAAGGGTTCATCATCATTTGATTGGCGTGTGGTCTCTGTTTCACCGTCCTCCAGCAGACCACAAATAGCAGGCACCTCTGTCGGGTTCGGCATGTAGTCAATCACAGCATCCAGCAGGGTCTGGACTCCTTTATTCTTAAATGCAGAACCGCATGTCACCAAAACAAGTTCGTTGGCAATCGTTCTCGCACGCAGTCCCGCTTTGATTTCTTCATCTGACAGGACACCCGCTTCCAGGTACTTGTCCATCAATTGTTCCGAGGACTCCGCAGCTGCTTCAACCAGTTTTTCACGATACCCTGCGCATTGGGCGACCAGTTCAACGGGAACTTCATGTTCTTCAAACTGGGTTCCCATTGTCGACATATCCCAATGAATTGCCTTCATACGTATAAGGTCAACTATTCCAGAAAAGGAATCTTCCGAACCAATTGGCACCTGCAGTGGCAGCGCATTGGATCCGAGACGATCGGATATCTGTTTCACTACACGAAAAAAATCGGCGCCAGTACGGTCCATCTTGTTGATGAAAGCAAGCCGCGGAACATGATAGGTGTCAGCCTGGCGCCAAACTGTTTCTGATTGCGGCTCTACACCACCTACCCCACAGAAAACAGCTACTGCAC
>LUMK01000263.1_pt1 | contig 10816 bp, 10 predicted proteins | sample 729981 | NCBI WGS metagenome assembly LUMK01 (sample SAMN03860265, study PRJNA289734) | marine metagenome | biome: seawater column; feature: ocean; material: water; isolation source: Red Sea water column Station 22 - depth 200m | place: Saudi Arabia: Red Sea | collected 2011-10-15 | depth 200 m
GTCCTTATGCTTTTTGGGGTCACTGTCGTCACTAATCTCACTTGAAGATGTACGTCCAGCAGTCCTACTGCTTACGCTTGAACCGGATTCAGTATTTGAAGATACTGCAAGATTGCTGGGCATTGCAGCAACCATACTGGAATCAGAAACGGTACTGCTGCTGCTACTGCTACTGTCATCTTTTTTTGCACATGCATTGAAAAGTAGCGTAAGGCCCATAATTATTAATAGATGAATGAGTCTCATTTTTCCTCCTATTAATTATGATAAGCTGTATATAGGGCTTCTATAGCTGTCCAATTCATAACAGAATAACGAAGGGATTTTTAAATAAAACATCTGATGAAAATAAAATGCTGATCTTTACTTCAAACAGAGTTTTCAACTTCAATCTATAAACCTCGACCTCAATATATAATTTTGTATACAAGTATCAAGAAAAAAATGTGAATTGACGTTTTTTTTGTATACTCAATTCATTGCTAAATTTTAGAGGGAATGATTGCTTTTTAACTTTCTGAAAATTCTCCATAAATGATAACTCAACTTTCAGCGGGATTCAGACTCAAATTATTGCGTGTTGCAAGGCAGTCACTGGAGAATTTTCTGGAAAGTTTGAAGAAAATTTGTGGCAGTAATTTGGCAATAAAGACAAGACCTATACCCCTTTTTGGGGCATATTGGCAATGTTTGGCAATGTTTTCGGGTAAAGGAAAGATAGTAAATAAAGAGGATAAATAGCTGTAATTATTAATTAATATATGGTGGCCAGAGGTGGAATTGAACCACCGACACACGGATTTTCAGTCCGTTGCTCTACCGACTGAGCTATCTGGCCTTTTTAAGGAAGGTCTATAGGAAATCCGGGAATGTTTTCTACAGCACACAGGAAGGCAGGTCTGGTGCCGTAGGGGAGACTCGAACTCCCACGTCCAATGAACACTAGACCCTGAACCTAGCGCGTCTACCAATTCCGCCACTACGGCATCACTCCCAAGCCTTTGCATTTTAGAATACCGGCAAAAAAGAAGCAACAAATTTGTGTGTTCAAGTTAAACTTGAATCTGTCCGTCCCTCGATACAAACTTAAAATAATGTAGTAAAATCTCCACCACAAATTAATTTCGGTAGAAAATATGGAAAACCTGATCCAGGAGATATCCGCTAAATTAAAGGAATGGAGCGCACTTTTTCAAAGCCAGCATCAGCTGCAATATGGTGCTCTAGCTGTTTATCTACTGCTCTGGCTGCTGTCTTCCGGAAGTCTCACAACAACAATCTGGGTGGCAGTGGGTGTGGGCCTGGGCTGGATGACTGGACGAGGAAGCCGGCAGGAATCATGAAATGCCGGAATCAGTCTTAATCACCGGCGCCAGCTCCGGAATCGGCCGTGCTTTGGCAGTTGAGTTTTCCCAACGAGGTTACGGGCTTGGCTTATGCGCCAGACGGCTGGAACTGCTGGTAAAACTTCAGGATGAGCTTAGCGGAAATAATTCCGTAGAGATTGCCGCACTGGACGTTGGCAAATATGATGATGTCAGGGAAGTCCTGTTTAATCTTGCGGAAAAACTCGGCAGTACAAAGATCGTTATCGCCAATGCCGGAATTGGAGAAAGAAGTCTTCCCGGTGAAGGTACATTTCACCTGGACCGAAGAATTATCGAAATAAACCTGCTTGGAGCAATGGCCACCATCCATCAATAGTAACAGAAAATTCCGACCCTTCCTGATTTCAGCAGAAAAAAGTGCTCAACTGATGGCTGACATGATTGAAAAAAAAGTGTTGTCCTCCACCGTTCCGCTCTGGCCATGGGCACTGGTTTCCGGAGCAGTACGTTTCATTCCCGAACGTCTATGGTGCAAGTTCAATACATGAGCTGCAACTTGACGGGGAACATAATCTGATTTTACCTCAAACAAACTTACCCTCCACGCAGTTTTCTGCAGTTTAAAACAATTTATTAGCCTCGAATATTTATTCAGTGGCTCACTTCAAATCCCGCGTTTTCAATGGCCTTCTGTATTTGTCCAGGTTCAATACCAGCCGAATCATATTCGACTGACGCATTTTCATCCGCAAAAGATACTTCGGCAGACTGAATGCCTGAAACTGCCGCAAGCACTTTTTGCAGCCGCGCAGCACAGCCGTCACAGTGCATTCCAGAAATTCCCCAGTTTATTCTTTCCATTTTCTATAACCTGAAAAGTGTGGCTTAAGTCGATTCATGTCCAAATAAAGCAGACTCTGCATTACTGTGATTCTCTAAATAATACCTGAAGGGGGTATTGAGTAAAGTCAAATAAACAGTAGATTTGCAATCGACTTGCGTTTCACGAACAGATAAATCATTTTCTTTATGTCATAATTGCAGAAAAAATCTGAGAGTTAAAATTATGGAAAAATTGATCAAAGGAATTCCCAAAGCAGAACTGCACCTGCACATCGAAGGGTCTTTGGAGCCGGAACTTATGTTTGAACTGGCTGAACGCAATGGAGTTGAGCTGCCTTACTCTTCAGTCGAAGAAGTCAGGCAGGCCTACCAGTTCAGCGATTTACAGTCTTTCCTTGATATTTATTACGCCGGAGCAGGAGTGCTGCAGCAGACTGAGGATTTTTATGATTTGACCTGGGCTTACCTGGAAAGAATGCACAGTGAGCATGTGAGACATGTGGAAATATTTTTTGACCCGCAAACTCATACTGACCGCGGAATATCAATCAATACCGTGATAACCGGAATTTACAATGCTTTGGACGATGCCCGTGAACAATTCGGTATAACATCATTCCTGATCCTCTGTTTTTTAAGGCACCTCAGTGAGGAATCCGCATTGGCAACTTTGGAAGCAGCTCTGCCGTTCAGGGACTGGATTGAAGGAATCGGACTTGACTCATCAGAAGTAGGATTTCCTCCGGAAAATTTTGAACGCGCCTTCGCCAGAGCTGCTGAAAACGGCTTGCGTAAAGTGGCTCATGCCGGCGAGGAAGGTCCTCCGGAGTATATCTGGCAGGCTTTGGATTTACTCGGAGTTTCCCGGATTGATCACGGAGTACGCTGCACTGAAGATCAAAAGCTGGTACAGCGTCTGGTGCAGAAACAAATGCCTTTAACCGTATGTCCGCTCTCAAATATCAAGCTGCGTGTATTTGACAAAATGGCAGACCATAACCTGAAAAAAATGCTGGATCAGGGAATTCGTGTCACCATCAATTCGGATGATCCGGCTTATTTTGGCGGTTACATGATTGATAATTTTCTTGCCACCCAAAAAGGCCTCAACCTAAGTGAGCAGGACATTGTTGAAATTGCCAAAAACGGATTCCGCTCCAGTTTCTTGCCTCAAGATATAATTGATTCTCACCTGAAAAGCATTGATGAATTTGTCCTCCAGCAAAGGAACTCAAGCTGAACCGCGCTTGAGAATCAGCAGGTTTCCGGTGATAATCATCGTCATGCCGAATCCAGCGTATGCAGACCACTGATAGCCCTCGTAAACTGTGGAAATTCCAAGCGCGACAAGCGGAATAATCAGTGTGGCATAAGCCCCTCTGTCAACTCCAACCCTGCCCAGCAGAGTCAGGTAACTTAAAAAGGCAATGATAGAGGCAAACACAGAGAGAAACAGCAGGGAGCTGATATAAACAGCAGTCATCTCTATGGTTAATTCCTTTCCTGCAGTCAGTGCCAAAACCAGCATCAACAGTGCACCGTAGGTCATGCCGTAAGTATTTGCTTCAATAACCGGAACACCATGACGCTGGTTACGGGCTGAGGCGATGTTTCCCAAGGAAGCAAGATATGTAGCCAGAACAGCAATTGCCGCGGCTGTAAGGTTTTCACTGCCGCTTTCAAAATCAGTTATTTCCGGCCAGAAAACCAGCACTATTCCTGCAATCCCAAGACAAGCTCCCACCCCCATACGAAGCTCAAAACGGTTTTTCAGAAAAATGATACCGTTAAGCATATTCATCACAACCATGGTGCTGAATATTACTGCAGGAAGCCAGCTGGTGAGCGTAAGCTCAGAAATGTAGAAAAGCAGGTAATTCAGGGAAAACAGGCACGAGCCCTGTATGAACATGAAAATGTGGTCACGCAGGCCAAAGCGCATCAAGCGTCCGGAATACCTGCAGTAAATCCAGGAAATTCCGGAAGCAAGCAGGAAGCGATAGGCCACCGAAACCATCGGATCGACATATCCCAGCTGAAACTTTATAGCCAGCCAACTGGAACCCCAGATTAGAATTGATATTGTATAGAGCAGTAAATTTTGTACTGATCCGGACAATCCTGTCAAATTCTGGCTCCGCCGTCAATCTCCAGCATTCTTCCGGTAAAGTAATCATTCCTGAGGATAAACAATACTCCATCAGACATTTCAGTAGGTTCGGCAAATCGTCGCAGGGGGATGCTCTTGACGAATTTTTCCTTTATATCATCACGCAGTGAAACTACCATTTCTGTGGCAGTAAAACCAGGAGCGACTCCCGCGACCCTGATTCCATGCTGTGCCAGTTCCTGTGCCCAAAGCACTGTCATGGCGGAAACGCCTGCTTTTGCAGCGGAATAATTGCTCTGGCCAAAATTTCCTGAACGGGCAACGCTGGCAATGTTCACGATCACACCGGTCTTTTTCTGTGCTAAAAACTGTGCGGCACCCTCACGTCCGCAGAGAAAGACTCCGGTGAGATTTGTATCAATTACCTCCTGCCATTTTGAAAGCGGAAACTTCCTGATTTCACCATCCTTTACCTTGACCAGCAGACTGTCACGCAAAATTCCCGCGTTGTTGACCGTGGCGTCAAGTGTGCCAAAATCACTGACAACCTGGGAATAAACTGCTTCCACCTGTGATTCATCTGTTACATTCAGTTCGTAGCCTCGTGCTTCGATTCCTTTGTCCTCACATTCCTTCCGTGTTTTTTCCAGCGCTTCCGGATTTATATCCGCAAGTGCGACTTTCATTCCGTTTCCCGCGCAGTCCAAGGCGAATTGACGTCCCAAACCCTGGGCGGCACCTGTAATTACTACTACTTTATCTTTTAGTTCCATTTTTATATTTTTAAGATTGTTAACAAATTAGTTGTCAGCTTTAAATTTTCAGCACAGTCTCAAACATGCTGCTACTGTTTGCCTTTTTCAAAGTTGTTCAGTGTTTCATCAATGTTTATATACGGCAAAACCCTTGATGTGTAAACATTGAACTCCGGCTTGACAAAACTGCCGTCATCAAGAATTCCCACATAAATTGACTTGATCCCGGGTCTGCCAGTATTAATTCCGGAAACCACTGAACCGCAGCGCTTGCAGAAATGCTTAGTTTTCTTGTTGCCACTGTCGGCAGTGTACTGATAACTGTTTATCTCTCCGCTGATTAAGCTTACCTGCTCTTCCTTGAAAAACAGTATCGTGGCAAATCCCGCGCCTGTATTTTTTCTGCAGTCAATACAGTGACAATTTCCCTGCATAACAGGTTCACCGGAAACTTCGATAGTCACGTCACCGCAAAGACATTTGCCGGTATGTGTTCCCATATTTTTTCTCCTTTGATCCAATTTAAAAAAATGTTTTTACCAATCATTCACTGAAATCAGCAGAGCAATGTTGTCATAGTATCGAGTACCTTTCAATCGAATTCTTAAGCCGTTCATTACCGCAAAATACTTTCACTATGGATATTTCATCAGGCTGAGGATTTTATCATCCATGTGCCTGGTTCATAACTCAGCTAAAATATGCTCGAAATCGAACCTTTCACTTGCTTATTAAAGGATGTCAGGTATAATTTTTCGCCTGAGCTTTTTCCGATTTTCGCGTTCAGTCTTTCAGAAAAAGCCGCTTCACTCCAGTCTGCTCAGAATTTAAACTAATTTTTTAAATAAACATTAATTTCTGATCTTGCTGTAAGTGCCTAATTTTTAATCAGTTATATTAAATAGTGTCTAATTATAGGGCGCTATATATAACAATCCAATTTTCAACATTTAAAAAATTTATTATATAAATTAATAAATTCAATAGGTTGCAAAATTATATCGAAAATAATCTGTATTGGCATAATCTTTGAGGCAGGTAGGGGTTGGTACAGTTTTTATTTCGTTATATTTAAAGGAGACTATACTAAAATCATTTTACTGTGTACTTGTTTAAAAGGATCAGTGATTGATTATATAGAACGGTCCTCCAAGAGTACCTCGCAATAAACCTAAAATATATTTTGTTCAAGGAGAATAAATGAATCAGACAGAATTAATGAAATATGCCAGTGAGAACAATGTAGAATTCGTAGATTTAAAGTTCTGCGATTTTCCTGGAACATGGCACCATTTTTCACTTCCAATTTCCGGTTTAGATGATGATTTGTTTGAAGAAGGAATCGGTTTTGACGGTTCAAGCATCAGAGGTTTTCAGGCCATTCAGGAAAGCGACATGCTGCTTTTCCCTGATCCGGAAACAGCTTTTCTTGATCCTTTCACAAAACACCAAACCCTCAGCATCACCTGCAACATCAAGGATCCTGTTACGGCACAGCCATACACAAGAGATCCAAGGTTCCTCGCGCAGAAAGCAGAGCAATATCTTAAATCCACAGGAGTTGCCGATTTAAGTTACTGGGGTCCGGAATTGGAGTTTTATATCTTCGACCACGTCAGTTTTGACCAGACCTACAATGAATTCTTTTATCACGTGGACTCCGTTTAAGGTGCCTGGAACACGGGAGATAACTCCCAGCAGAACCTCAGCTACAAGCCGCGTTACAAGGAAGGATACTTTCCGGTAGCACCGATGGACCACATGCAGGACATCCGCTCAGACATGGTAAAAACTCTGCAGCAGGTTGGCGTTGATGTGGAAGTTCATCACCACGAAGTGGGAACAGGTGGACAGGCTGAAATCGACATGCGCTATGACAGCCTGACTCGCATGGCGGATAAGGTGCTTTTGTACAAATACATTGTCAAAAACGTGGGTAAAAGTCACGGTAAAACTGTAACAATGATGCCCAAGCCGATTTTCATGGATAACGGCTCTGGAATGCATGTTCATCAAAGTCTCTGGAAGAATGGGAAAAATGTGTTTTATGATCCTGCCAATTACGCGCTACTCAGTGATACCGCACGTCATTATATAGGTGGTCTGCTTAAGCATGCTGACGCGCTTTGTGCTTTTATCGCGCCAACAACAAATTCATACAGGAGGCTTGTTCCGGGATATGAAGCACCGATTAACCTGGTATATTCACAACGTAACCGCAGTGCCTGTGTACGAATTCCAATGTATTCCAGCAGTGAAAGCGCAAGACGCATTGAATTCAGGACTCCTGATCCAAGCAGCAATCCATACTATGCTTTCCCGGCTTTGCTGATGGCCGGATTGGATGGCATACTGAACAAGATTGAGCCGCCTGAGCCAGTTGACAAGGATTTATACGATCTCAAGCCTGAAGAGATGAAAGAAATAAAATCTGTAGTCGGCTCATTGGATGCCGCGTTGGACGCGCTTGAGGCAGACCATGCATTCCTCTTGAAAGGAGATGTATTCACACAGGATGTAATAGACACATGGCTGAGTTACAAACGTGAGCGTGAAGTTGACGCACTCAGACTGCGCCCACATCCTTATGAATTCTCCCTTTACTATGATGTCTGATATCTCAGGCTGCTGAAATAATTTTGGCGTCATAGTCACACTAATCTGTCCGGTGACACTTGCTGTTGTTTCCTCAACGACAGCGGGTGGTTGCCGGCACCTCCCTATAAATTATTAGCTGAAAAGATTTAGTATCATTCCCGGATATAATTCTTTTCACTACTTTTCCTCACCATCCTTGTAATCTTTTTTATAGCGAATCTTCATTATGCTTGTTCTGCTTCGCATAAGTGAACTATAATACCGGCATTTGTTGAATTATAATCATTTTGTAAGAAGTCACATGCAAAGGAATATATCCATCGAACAGCAACATCCGTCCTTTATGGAGACATCTCGAGGAGATAACTGGTGGATCGGGCCATTTTTCACAGCTATGGGATTGCTTGCATTCATCCTGTATTCTACCTGGGCTGCATTCCAGAATGAACACTATCAATGGGGCCCCTACCTTTCTCCGTTTTTATGCTCCCCTGCTTGAATTCGAATGGTGGCCTCTTTCACCGGCATTTCTTATTCTCTGGGCTCCCGCCGGCTTCAGGCTCACCTGCTACTATTACCGGAAAGCTTATTACCGTGCGTTTTTCTTCACTCCACCGGCTTGTGCGGTCGGAGGGAAGCCCCAGAAATATCGTGGAGAACGATTTCTACTGCTATTTCAGAATTTGCATCGCTACTTCCTTTACATCGCTCTCATTTTCTGTGTAATATTAAGTTGCGATGCAATTGTTTCGTTCTCTTTTGAAAACGAATTAGGTGAAGGCGTTGGAACAGTGGTTTAGTTTGAGTGGTCTTTAAATTATTTTTCAGGTTTCCAGTTCAACTATTTGCAATAAAGAATTTCGTTAAGAGGGTTCTTGCGATATGAAGATTTGATCTCACAATTAAGCAATTTAGAACAAAATTAATTTAGTACTTTCCCTTAATTGGGCCTATATTTTTTAATTTTGCTTTTATAAAATAAATAATTAAAGGTGAATTTGTTATCAAAATGACACTATTAGGTTAATACAAATGGCTCTTCAGTATGATATTGTTATAGTGGGAGGAGGAGGTGCAGGATTAAGAGCGGCCATTGCTATTGGTGAAACAAATCCCAAACTAAAAATCGCTTTGGTTAGTAAGGTTTTTCCAATGCGAAGTCATACTGTGGCTGCTGAAGGGGGTGCTGCAGCGGTTATCAAAGACAATGATAGTTTCAATGATCACTGTTTGGACACCATTGGAGGAGGTGAATGGATGTGTGATCAGGATGCAGTGGAACTATTTGTGAATGAAGCTCCTAAAGAATTGATACAGATGGAGCACTGGGGCTGTCCATGGTCTCGGGAGCTTGACGGTACTGTAGCTGTCCGCCCGTTCGGAGGAATGAAGATAGAACGGACTTGGTTTGCTGCTGATAAAACGGGCTTCCATTTGCTTCATACACTTTTCCAAACTTCTCTGAAATACAATAATGTGCTGCAAAGTCGGTTATCATGTGCACAGGGGGAGCAGGCCGTGTTTTCCCCTTCACTACTAACGGGGCGATTAAGACAGGTGACGGAATGGCTATGGCCTACCGGGCTGGTATTCCATTGAAGGACATGGAATTCATACAGTATCATCCCACAGGTCTGCCAGGAACAGGTATACTTATTACTGAAGCGGCCCGAGGAGAAGGAGGCATCCTTGTTAATAAGGAAGGCTACCGGTATCTCCAAGACTATGATCTGGGAATGCCTCTAGACATTGAAGATCCCAAGCATCCAGTCAATAAAAGCATGGAACTAGGCCCCAGAGACAGGTTAAGCCAAGCCTTTATAAAAGAACGTGAGAAAGAAAAGACTATCACCGGGCCTTTTGGAGATGTAGTACACTTAGATATACGACATTTAGGAAAGAAGAAAATTGACAAGAAACTTCCATTTGTAAGGGAACTCACAAAAAATTACATAGGGATTGATCCAGTCTATGAGCCAATTCCCGTTCGACCTGTAGTCCACTACATGATGGGGGGTATCGATACAACTATAGATTGTAGAACAATTTTACCCGGACTTTTTGCTGCCGGTGAATGCGCCTGCGTTTCCATTAATGGGGCCAATCGACTAGGATCAAATTCACTGACTGAAATCTTGGTCTATGGTGCCCGAGCAGGAAATGCAGCAGCAGTTTTTGCTAACGAACATTCCGAGATTAATCTGGAAGCACTTGAAAAACAGGGAGCCGATGAGTATAAAAGAATCACTCGAGACTTCTTGCAAAAAGATGGAGGTTCTGAGCGAATTGCCACCCTCCGTAAGGAGATACATCAAGTCATGGAACAGAGTGTGGGTATCTTTCGTTCAGAGTCTGGTTTAAAGGAGGCATGCAACAAAATCGAAGAATTGAAAGACCGATTTTCTTCGATACTTATTGAGGACAAAAGTCTGAATTTCAATACGGAATTGACTTCAGCTTTAGAGCTTGAGAACATGATTGACGTTGCAGAATCAATCATTTTTAGCGCATTGTCAAGAAGGGAAAGTCGAGGTTCTCATCAACGCACTGACTTTTTAAACAGAGATGATGAGAATTTTCTGCGGCATTCTCTTGCGTATCGAACCGAGACTGAAAGCCGTATCGAATATCAAGATGTCGCCATTACTAAATGGCCACCAGGAGAACGTGTTTATGGAAAAGAGGAGTGAAAGTGTCTGAAACTTTTGAGATGGAAATTTTTAGATATTATCCTGACAAAGATAATGAACCTTTTTTTAAAAGTTACGAAGTCCCCTTTAGGGATGACTGGGTAGTTCTCGATGCCATCAACTACATCAAGGATGAAATTGATGGCACACTTTCCTATCGCTGGTCCTGCCGCATGGGTGTCTGTGGGAGTTGTGGAATGATGGTCAACAGTGTTCCAAAACTGACATGTTCAGCTTTTCTGAAAGACTACCCCTCCCGTAAAATTCGTGTTGAACCTCTGCAAGGATTCCCAGTAGAACGGGATCTCATCTTTGATATGGACGATTTCATGAACAAACTGACAGAGGTTAAACCTTATCTTCTCAGAAAGGAAGGGGAGGAAAAACCCCTTGAAGAAGGTGAATATCTTCAGTCTCCTGCAGAGCTAGCTCACTACAAACAGTACACCTTATGTATTAATTGTATGCTCTGCTACGCAGCCTGTCCCATCT
>LUMK01000117.1_pt2 | contig 10774 bp, 11 predicted proteins | sample 729981 | NCBI WGS metagenome assembly LUMK01 (sample SAMN03860265, study PRJNA289734) | marine metagenome | biome: seawater column; feature: ocean; material: water; isolation source: Red Sea water column Station 22 - depth 200m | place: Saudi Arabia: Red Sea | collected 2011-10-15 | depth 200 m
AGCACGGACTGCGTATTGGTGCTATCGCTGATCTAATTCGGTACCGTCTCAAGAATGAACCTACGGTTTGGCGGGTATCAGAAAACAGAGTGCAGACGCGTCATGGAGTGTTCCGCGCGATAATCTACGAAGATGCAGAACTGAGGAATGTTCACCTGGCTCTGGTCAGTGGCGAAATCAGGCTCGATGTTCCGGTCATTGCCCGCGTACAGACTCATCGGGGTGTCTATGACATGCTTGCCGAAGCCCGTGGGGATCGAAGGTGGTCAGTAGACGCAGCGCTTGAACGGATTGCAGGAGAGGGCGCTGGTGTACTTGTCCTGCTGGCCTACGACGATGACACCACGACACTCGACCAGCGTTTGCGTGGAGAAGTTGGCGTCGATGGTGAAGGACGCGAATTAAGGATGCTAGGGGCCGGCAGTCAAATACTTGCCGATTTGAATGTCGGCAAGGTGAAGGTGCTTGGGACACCACTTAGAACCCATGCAATTTCGGGATTCGGCTTGGAGGTTGTCGACTATGTATCGCCGCCGTAAGGCTCATGGCTATGAAACATAACAGTCGCCACCTGGCAAGAAGAAATGCCGTTCAAGCGCTGTACCAGTGGGATATTACGGGTCAACCCGTTGGTGAGATCGAAAATGCTTTTATCAATGATGATGCATTTGTCGGCGTTCAGCGGTCCTATTTTCAGCATCTTATCCAAAACGTCCCGCGACAGTGTGAGGTGCTGGACAGCCAGCTTAAACAATGTATTTCCAGAGAACTGGATTCGGTTGACCCTGTCGAGCGTGCTATTTTGAGATTGTCGACGTATGAACTCCTGTTTCGTCCTGATGTTCCTCCGAAAGTGGTGCTCAATGAAGCGATCGAGTTGTCACGTGTGTTCGGTTCAGAGGAAGGATTTCGGTTTGTAAATGGGGTTCTGGATGCACTGGTAAACCAGAAGTCGCTAGTGGGAATTAGCAGCGGACAACACGAAGAAGTTACCAGCCAGGAATGGACGAGTTCAGACTCATAGAACGATTCTTCCGACGCGACAGTAAGTCGTCCGAAATTGTCGTGGGCATCGGTGACGATGGTGCTGTTGTCCAAACTGACCCTAATGAGCACACAATACTCGTGACCGATACCATGGTTTCAGGTGTGCATTTTCCTGAAAGGACAGCCCCACAGGATTTGGGCTACAAGTTGCTGGCGGTCAATTTGAGCGACCTCGCCGCGATGGGGGCCACGCCGAGCTGGTTTTTGCTGAATCTGGTGATACCCGATGCGGACGAAACGTGGCTGGAAGAATTCAGCACAGGACTGTTTTCGCTGGCAGAAGAATTTGGCCTAGAGCTTATCGGAGGTGATACCGCAAGAGGTCCGCTTTGTCTAAGTGCCACAGTCGGCGGCCATGTGAAGTCGGGGACGGCTCTGATGCGCAATGGCGCTCAGGCGGGTGACGAGTTGTGGGTCTCAGGCACACTGGGGGATGCAGCTATCGGCTTAGATCTGGTAGACGGTGTGCCTGGAGCGAACGACAACGACATGGACTACCTCGTGGGTAGATTGAATCGACCGATACCAAGAATAGACCTGGGGCTCTCGCTTGGGGGAGTCGCTACCGCGGTCGTCGATATCTCTGACGGATTGCTTGCGGATCTGGGTCACATCCTCAGGGAAAGTGGAGCGCTCGGCGCGATCGTAGATGTATCCTGTTTGCCATTGTCTCCGCAGGCTATCGGTGTTTGTGGCGAGTCTCTCGCTCGACAAAAAGCACTGGCCGGCGGTGACGACTACGAGATCTGCTTCACAGCGAGTCCAGCACGGCGACCGCAGATAGAACAATTGACAGACGAATGTAACGTCAAACTCACTTGTATCGGATCAGTCCGGGCGCCCTCGGGTATTGCGTTAACGGGAACAGACCATCAAGATTTAGCGGGAATAAAGCCGGGCTACCGGCACGACTGGTCGTAAACGGTACAAACGATATGTCAGATCTTCACGATCGAGCGGTCTTCTTGGTGGCACGGGGATTTGGAGTGGGCTGTTCGCCGGTAGCGCCCGGTACGCTTGGGACTGCCGTGGCGATACCATTGGTGTGCCTTCAGCTTGTGTTGTCGCCCGAGGTGTTTCTGGTCTTTGTGCTGGTATTTATTCTGGGTGCTGTATATGTGGCTACTGCTGCTGAAAATCAGATGGACAGGACGGACGATCCTTCTATCGTAGTCGATGAAATGGCAGGATTCCTCATTGCGATGGCGTATGTTCCCTTGACCGCATGGTCGATGCTGATCGGTTTTGTACTGTTTCGCGCACTCGATATTTTCAAGCCACCCCCGGTGAATACGGTTGAGCAGAAGATTTCAGGTGGGTTAGGTATCGTAGGCGATGATCTGGTGGCTGGTCTTATGACTAATGTTGTACTTCAGCTGATTATCAGGGTCGATATATTTTCTTGGCACTAGATTTTCAATTACAGCATATGGTCGGGGATAATGGGGGAATCGGGGCCTGAGACTACGTGGAATAACTAGAGGAGAATGGAATGCCGTCATTCGATATCGTAAGTGAAGTTGTATGGCATGAAGTCGGGAATGCAGTCGACCAAGCCAATCGGGAGATAAAAAATCGTTATGACTTCAAAGGCAGTGATGCCCAGATTGAACAGGCAGAAGCTGTGTTAACAATTCTAGCGGATGACGAGTACAAGGTAGGTCAGGCCCTCGATATCCTCGAAATAAAACTTGCCAAACGAGGAGTTGATGTGGGTTGTCTTGATAGGGGACAGGTTGAGGAGCGCGGCGCGGGAAAAGCACAGCAAAAGGTTCAGATTCGACACGGAATCGATACCGAACTGGCCAGGTCGCTGGTTAAAGAAATAAAAGCCCAGAAACTAAAAGTCCAGGCGGCGATTCAGGGTCAACAGATTCGAGTTACCGGCAAGAAGCGCGATGATCTGCAGACAGTGATCTCGTTGCTGAAGGATCAGGATACAGAAGTGCCTCTGCAATATACGAATTTCCGAGACTGAGCCTGGTTTATTGCGTTTTAACGCTATGGCAGCAGGTTCGTTGTTGTCAGCGCTCTAGGTATTGCAGTTTCGCGGTTACTTCTCGCCACTGGTCGGAGTCCGGGGGTGGATCTTTCATTTCTGTAATAACTGGCCATAATGCGGACAATTCGGCGTTCAGAGCCAAAAACTCCTTTTGGTCTTCAGGCAGGTCTTCTTCGGCGTAGATGGCATTTACTGGGCATTCCGGCTCACACAGACTGCAGTCGATACATTCTTCTGGATCGATGACAAGGAAGTTGGGCCCTTCGTGAAAACAGTCGACAGGGCACACCTCGACACAATCGGTTAACTTACAGCGGATACACGATTCAACAACAACGTAAGTCATAAAATTCTCCAGTGTTCACCGTTATGGCTGTTTATTAAATGCGAGCCTTGGGCTACTGACGGCAATTCTAGGTAACTTTGAACAGTTGGTAAACCACTAACTACCTGAATCGGCGAGTTCCAGAAGTTGACGAAGTTCATAAAGTCGGTCGAGGGCGTCTCGGGGACTGATCGATTCAGGGTCAAGTTTCTCAAGGTGTGCGCGCAGACGCCCCAGTGGTATATTCTCAGGGTCTGGAAATATGGTCAGCTGGTCAGTTGACTCTGCGATGTCTTGCAAGTGTCCATGCTCTAGATTAGATAGCCGGTCTTTCGCGTCGGCCAGGATGGGTTCTGGGATGCCAGCCAATCGTGCAACCTGAAGGCCGTAGCTCTGATTCGCCGGACCAGGTTTCACTTCGTAGAGAAAGACGACTTCCCCATCGTGTTCAATAGCGTCTAAATGAACATTACCCATACTGGGTGAAGATTCGGGAAGCGAGGTCAACTCAAAATAGTGCGTGGAGAACAACGAGAAACTTTGAACACGTTCAGCAAGGTCGAGTGCGCAGGACCAGGCCAGGGCAAGACCATCGAATGTGCTGGTGCCTCGGCCGATCTCATCCACAAGTACAAGGCTGTCGCGGCTGGCGTTGCGAAGAATATAGGCCATCTCAGTCATTTCGACCATGAAGGTTGAGCGACCGCCAGCGAGGTCGTCAGACGCGCCTATACGTGTAAAAATTTGATCGACAGGACCTATTGTCGCCTCATCTGCGGGGACGAAACTGCCGGTATGTGCAAGGAGAACGATCAGTGCGGTCTGTCTCATATAAGTACTTTTCCCGCCCATGTTCGGCCCGGTGATCATCAACATCCGATTGTGTGAGTCTAGTTCCAGGTCATTGGCGATAAATGGTGCATCCAGGCTGTGTTCGACGACAGGATGTCGACCTGCTTTTATCTGCAGTACCGGTTTAGAGGTTAGACGAGGGCGGCACAATCTAAGGTCTGCTGCTCGCCTTGCAAACGTATCCAGAACGTCTAGTTCTGCGAGTGCCCGGGCACCGCGTTGTAGCCGCGGTATAGCCGGTTGCAGTTGGGTTAAAACCCGGTCGTAAAGCAGTCGCTCACGGGCAAGCCCTTTTTCCTTAGCGCCCAGCAATCGATCTTCAAATGACTTCAGCTCGTCGGTTGAATAGCGTTCAACGTTTTTGAGTGTTTGCTTTCGGTGATAATGGGTCGGGAGATCGTCAGTTTGTGATCTTGGTATTTCTATGTAGTAACCGTGCACCCGATTGAATTTCACTTTTAATCCGCGAATCGCTGAATTTGCCTGCTCCTTCTTCTCGAATTCAAGCAAACACGCGGTACTTGAGGATTGCAATTCTCGGAGTTCATCAAGTTCCGGGTCGAATCCGGTACGGATCACTCCGCCATCACGTAATTGTGCTGGAGGTTCGTCGTCAATGGCCTGATCCAGCAGCGCGAGTGTTTCTGGTTCAGGGCCCGCCAGGCTGGTAATCTGTTTCAGTCGATCACTGTCGTAATTCCTGAGTCGATCAACCAGTTTCGGTAACGCGCGGTAACCATGTCTCAGTCTGACCAAGTCAAACGGCTTTGCTGAGCCTATGGCTACTCGTGACAGTATCCTCTCTAGATCGCCGATTAGCCGGAGGTGCTCATAGATTTCAGTGGTACGATGGTCGAGGAGTTCGCCGACTGAGTCATTCCTAATGTTAAGCCCATTACGATCTTTTATAGGTCGGGTTATCCAGCGGCGGAGTTGGCGGCTGCCCATGCTGGTTGCACAACGGTCAAATAACTGGAGAAGTGAATCGCTGCCGGTCCCATGGGATTTTTCAACTTCCAAATTTCGACGTGTTGAGGCATCGAGCAGCACATGATTGGAGTAGTTCTCAATTTTCAAGCCATCAACATGCACCAACGCATTTTCATGGACATCTCGCACGTATTGCACCAACGCGCCGGCAGCTGACGTTGCAGTCGGGTAATCACTGCAACCAAAAGGTTTCAAATCATGAGTACCAAAGACATCACACAAACGTTCACTGGCGCGGCCTATTTCATAATACCAAGCGGGGACCTTGCAGGACGATATTGACTTGATCTGAGGGTAGAGATCGGGATCTGCATCGTCTGGGTATAACAATTCAGCTGGCGCCAAGCGTTCAAGCTCGTTGCGTAATTCCGTGGTGTCTGGTAGGTCAGAGGCGTAGAAACGTCCGCTTGAGACTTCCAGTACGGCCAATCCATATATGGACCCGTTAACATAGACCGCGGCAATGCTGTTTTCCTGACGTTCATCAAGCAGGTTCTCGTCAGTCAGTGTGCCCGGGGTGATGATGCGGACAACTTTTCGATCCACGGGGCCTTTACTTTTGCCGGGAACACCAACTTGCTCACAGATGGCGACAGGCTCTCGTTCACGAAGCAGGCGAGCTAGGTACTGATCGACGCTGTGGGCGGGCACGCCGGCCATGGGAATGGGCTTACCTGCGGATTGGCCGCGGGTTGTTAGCGTAATATCGAGCAGTCGGGATGCTTTCTCTGCGTCTGCATAGAACAGTTCGTAAAACTCACCCATACGGTAAAACACCAGTGTATCGGGGTGTAGCGACTTGATGTCCAGATACTGACGCATCATAGGAGTATGCGTGGTCCGGGTCGTGTCGCTAGCCTTTGTCATTGGGCAGTATATGGAGTTAAGGTTTTCAGCAATTCGTCAAATACTCGGGCATTACCGGCCGCTACATTTCCAGTTTCAAGAAAATTCTGCCCACCCTCCATGTCAGCCACCAAGCCACCAGCTTCACGAATCAGCAGTGCACCTGCCGCGCAGTCCCACGGTTGCAATCCAAACTCCCAGAACCCATCGAGTCGCCCAGCTGCAACATAAGCAAGATCCAATGCTGCCGAACCTGCACGTCGAACGCCGGACGTTTTCATGGTTAGCTTGCGAAAAGTCTTCATCCAGTGATCAAACTTATCGAGTTCACGGAAAGGAAACCCAGTACCGAGTAGACATTGTTCGAGTCGGTTAACGGAACTGACGCGTATTCGCCGTTCGTTAAGTTGTGCGCCCTGGCCTCGGCTCGATGTAAACAGCTCATTTCGCAGTGGATCGTATACAACACCGTGTTCAATAGTCTGGCCGTGGAGTACGGCAATAGAGACAGAAAACTGGGGAAAGCCATGAAGGAAATTAGTGGTACCGTCCAATGGGTCGATGACCCAGGTGTAGTCGCCTCCTTCGCGCCTGCCGCTTTCCTCGGCAAGGACGCCATGTTCTGGATAGGCGGTGGTCAGAATATCTAGTGCCGCTTCCTCGGCTTCGGTATCGGCCTGGCTGACAAAGTCGTTTCGGCCCTTAGCGGTTATTTCGAGGCGATCAAGCCGACCGTAGTGCATTAAAATAATGCGACCGGATTGTCGGGCTGCCCGGATGGCAGTGTTGAGCATGGGATGCATGGATTGGTTTCCTTCGATTGCTGATTGGTTCATGCACTCAGCAATACCGGATATGAGAACCGATTGTTCCTGGTGCACACAGGATAACGGATTGTAACCTTGGCGGTATATGTGTTGGACACCAAAAGAGGTGGTATATGGCACTCGAGGGGATAAGAATCGTTCTGGTGAACACGACTCACCCCGGTAACATCGGTGGCGCCGCCCGAGCGATGGCGAACATGGGGCTGAATCATCTTTACCTGGTTGGGCCACAGAGATTTCCATCTACCGAGGCTACGGTTCGCGCGGCGGGGGCCAGTCATCTACTCGAACGAGCAATAGTCTGCGAAAGCCTGGATGATGCAGTGGGCGACTGCGGGCTTGTGGTAGGCACGACTGCGAGGCAACGATCGGTAGGTCCAGTTGAGTTGTCTACCGACGCTGCAATGGCCAAAGTACGTGAGCGGATTTTGACAGATCAAATAGCTTTCGTATTTGGCCGTGAGGCGTCCGGTCTGACTAACAGTGAGCTTGAACGCTGCCAGTATCATGTTCGCATTCCAGTAGAGGAGGAATTTCCATCAATTAATTTGGCGGCGGCAGTGATGATCATAGTATATGAACTTAAAAAAACTCTTGAACCACATACTCACGAAGCTGAATTAGCTTCCCACCATGAGCAACTGGCGACCTCTTCAGAGGTTCAAGGGTTTTATAACCATATGGAAGATATACTTATTGAAACAGGATTCCTAAAAACGCCTTCCCAGAAGCTGTTACGTAAGGTAAAGCGTATATTCAGTCGTACACCGCTGCGCGTAGATGAAGTTAATATTCTGCGCGGTATATTGACATCGATTCACTGTTACCGCGGCAAGGATTAAGGGCCATCGTACCGTCGTTGCATGTTAAACTAGTGGTCAAGGTGCTAAGGAATATTCGGGTCCGAGGCAGACAGTTTCTCAGAAAGAAATGAACTGAATTAGGCTATGGCGATAACATTGACCAAAGCGGCTGCGGGGCGTGTTCGGGAATATCTCAGCGTGCGGGGCTATGGCGAAGGACTTAGGCTGGGTGTAAGAACCACAGGTTGTTCTGGACTAGCCTATGTCGTGGACTATGCCGATAAAATCGATGAAAAGGACAGTATCCACGTGAGCCAAGGGGTTAACGTCATCGTGGATAGTGACAGCATGAAGTACCTCGACGGTACGGAGATAGATTATCAGGTGGACGGGTTGTCAGCGGTTTTCAAGTTCAAAAACCCAAATGCAAAAGACGAATGTGGCTGTGGCGAGAGCTTTACAGTCGATTGACCCCAGTATCCGCTCCGAATGTTTTCAGTTGAGGGCGCCGCGGCGCCCTTTCTCTTTACGGTATGACTGCCATGATGACATTGGTTGAATCTACGGTGCCTGAGGGGGTAAGTGGGGCTGGTCGCCGCGCGGCTGTGAAGACATTAGGTTGCAAAATCAATGTTTACGAATCCAATATTATTTCCCAGCAGCTGATTCGTGATCACTGGACAATGGTAGATTCAAGCCAGGAAGCCGACTTGTATGTCATTAATTCCTGCACGGTAACTCAAGAAGCCGATCGACAGACCCGTCAAGAGATCCGACGGGCGCTGCGGCGCAACCCCAGTGCTAAAGTTGTTGTAACAGGATGTTACGCCCAACTCGTTCCAAACGAACTCACTGAAATCGACGGCGTCGATCTAGTCGTGGGGAACGATGCAAAATTCAGTATCGCCGAGATTTTGCGTACAAGCGCAGTAAGTGATCTGCAAGGTCAGGCAACCAAATATTCTGACGACACTCTGGGTGACAGGTCTTGCCCGCCGCCGGAATTGGTGACTCGTTATGATGGCCAGACAAGGGCTTTTGTTCAGGTGCAGCAGGGGTGTGATCATTCATGCACTTTTTGCGTCATTCATAAAGCGCGCGGTCCCAGTCGTTCATTTAAGGTTTCCGCTGTACTTAGGCAGGCCGAGAAACTCATATCGCAGGGGCACCGTGAAATCGTAATTTGTGGTATTGACCTGGGCTCATTTCGTGTTTCAGAGGCAAAAGATCCGACTGAAGTTCAAATTTCTGGACTGGTGAGTCTCCTCAAGAAAATAGATGATTTGAGTGGTGAGTTTAGGATTCGACTTAGCTCGATCGATCCCCATCATATTACCGATGAACTGTTAGAACTGTTGTCGTCCGGTGGCAAGTTTTGCCCCTATCTTCACGTATCGGTCCAAAGCGCCAGTACGTTGATTCTCAAGCGTATGAAGCGGCGTTATAGTCGAGAACAGTTGTACGAGCGTGTAACGAAAGCGCAAGAAAGGGTGCCAGAACTGGTAGTAGGCGCAGATATTATGGTCGGATTCCCAACCGAATCGGATGAACAGTTTCGGGATACCCTCACCGCCGTAAAGGATTTACAGATCGTCTATCCTCATGTGTTTCCCTTTTCCCTTCGTGACGGTGCTCCCGCATCACGTATTCCTGCCCAGGTGCCTCGCGCAATCCAGCGTGAGCGCGCAAGTTCGATTAGGGCAGAAAGTGCGAAATGGCGTCATCGCGCACTCCGTTCGTGGCTTGGTCGCTCGGGCGAGGTTCTGATTGAGCGTTCATCGTACCCGTCAGCGCCCGGTTATAACGCTCGTTTGGCCAACTATATGCCCGTTAAAGTGAATGTCAGGGCTGGTGACGTCGGTCAATTTGTTAAAGTTAAAGTCATTGCCGTTCAAGCCGATACTTTGATTGCCGAGGTTATGTTTAGCTAATAAAATTAGTGGGTTACGCGATACTGGAAGTAAGCTACGCTGACAGCTTCTGGTTTTGTACTGCCTGTCGAAGAGCTTGGATGAAAGTCCAAATTAGTCTGTTAACACAATTCACCCCACCAAACTGGAGTATTCAATGAGCGTTGAACAGACCCTGTCCATTATAAAACCTGATGCCGTTGGTAAGAATGTAATCGGCAAGATTATGGATCGTTTTGAATCTGCAGGACTCAAGATTGCTGCCTGTCAGATGATGCATTTAAGTCGTGAGCAGGCAGAGGACTTTTATGCTGTCCATAAGGACAAACCATTTTATGCCGAACTGGTTGAGTACATGATTTCGGGTCCGGTTATTGTGCAAGTTTTAGAGGGTGAAGAGGCTATCTGCTGACTTTGCAACGTCAGTACAGGCAAATGCTGTTCATGGGTCTGACGGGCCAACTACAGCACAACAGGAGATCAGTTACTTTTTTGATCCGGCTAACATTTGCAGTCGTAAATGAAGTGTAATGACATTGTCTGAGCGCCAAAATCTGATCGGCATGACTCGCATCGAGATGCAGAGTTTCTTCGCCAGTTTAGGTGTTCGTGAGTTTCATGCCCGCCAGGTGTTGCAATGGATTTATCAGCGCGGGATAAACAACTTTTCTCAAATGACCGATTTGAGTAAGACTTTTCGAGATCAGCTGCAGCAACTGGCGCAGGTTACCGTTCCTGAAACACTCACAGTCCGGGAATCTTCAGACGGTACCCGAAAATGGTTGCTACGGCTTGAGGATGATAATTGTATCGAGACCGTGTTCATCCCCGAAGAAGACCGTGGAACGTTATGTGTGTCTGCCCAAGTGGGCTGCTCGCTTAACTGCACGTTCTGTGCCACCGCGAGGCAAGGGTTTAGTCGAAATCTCACCACTGCCGAGATCATTGGCCAACTGCTGGCCGTGAAGAACGACTTGCAGGCATTCGGCTACGGGGATAGGCCAATCACCAATGTTGTGATGATGGGAATGGGCGAGCCTTTGTTGAATTACGATGCGGTCGTTGCCGCGTTGCATTTAATGCTGGATGACTTATCTTTTGGCATGTCTCGCAGACGAGTCACGTTAAGTACGGCGGGCGTCGTCCCTGCGATGGAACGGCTTGCTTTGGAT
>LUMK01000967.1_pt1 | contig 10731 bp, 10 predicted proteins | sample 729981 | NCBI WGS metagenome assembly LUMK01 (sample SAMN03860265, study PRJNA289734) | marine metagenome | biome: seawater column; feature: ocean; material: water; isolation source: Red Sea water column Station 22 - depth 200m | place: Saudi Arabia: Red Sea | collected 2011-10-15 | depth 200 m
TCGGGTCGTCGATCGGGACCCAGCCGGCGGCCAGGTCCTCCAGGGCCTCGGCGGTGCGGTCCACGTGCCGTGCCCAGAACCGGCTGCGCGACGAAGCGTCCCGGAAGCCCCGCTCGTCCTCGGCGAACCAGCCGGGCAGGGACGTGTGGTGCAGGGTCACCCACGGGGACAGGCCGGACTCTCGGGCAGCCTGGAGTACCTCCCGGTAGTGGTCGACGACGCCGGAGTCGACGCGGCCGGGCTTCGGCTCGAGGCGGGCCCACTCGACGGTGATCCGGACGTCGGTCAGCCCGATCCGGGCGGCCGTCTCGAGGTCGTCGGCGTAGTCGCTGGTGAACCCGCCGCCGGCGCCCGAACGGGGGACGCGTCCGTCGCGCTCCCAGGTGGACCAGTCGGCGGCCGGGGCCACCCCGTCGGCGGACACCGACGAGGCGGTGGCACCCCAGCGGAACCCCTCGGGGAGGACCACGGTCGCCGCCGGGTCAGTTGCGGCTGAGCACCCCGCCGTCGAACACGACCCGGTCGTCGGTGGCCCGAGTCTGGAACAGGACCTGGTCGGCGTCATCGTCGGATTCCCAGATGTGCACCGACAGGGTCTCGCCGGGCGTCACCGGCGACTTGAATCGGCCGCCCATGCCGCCGAAGCGGGCCGGATCGGAGCCGCAGGCGGCGTGCAGCAGCGCCCGACCGGTGAAGCCGAAGGTGCACAGGCCGTGGAGGATCGGCACGTCGAAGCCGGCGCCGGCGGCGAAGGTGGGGTCGGAGTGCAGCGGATTGCGGTCGCCGTTGAGCCGGTAGAGCAGCGCCTGGTCGGACCGGGTCGGGTAGGCGACGACCTCGTCGGCGTCCCGGTCGGGCAACTCCCACGCGTTGGCGGGGCCGCGGTCGCCGCCCCAGCCGCCCTCGCCGCCGATGAACAGGCCGGCCCGGGTGCTCCACCACGGGTTGCCGTCGGCGTCGGCCACGTCGGTCTCGAGGTACACCAGCGCCGCCTTGCCCTTGTCGTAGATCTGGCCGACCTTCCCGGTGGCCACGGCCGTGCCGGCGGGGGTGAGCGGCTGGTGGAGGGTGATCTGCTGCTCAGCGTGGAGCAGGAACATCGGGTTGAAGTCGCCGAAGCCAGGGGTGCGGCCGCCACCCATGACCACCACCTGGGTCGGGAGCGCCGTCTGGTCGATGCCGTTGCTGTTCTCGGTCGTGAACTCCAGTTCGAAGCCGGTGGGGTCACTGACGCCGGCGCCCACGCCGAGGGCGTAGAGCAGGCTGTCCTTGGAGGTCCAGGAGAACTCGACGGGCTCGCCGACCGAACCGGCGGCATCGGGGTTGATCGGCATGGGGGGTTCCGGGGTCGGGGAACTCGTTCGGTCACCGACGCTACGGGCCGGCGCGAGGGGTCGGCCAACCCGGACTCGCGTACGAAGCGTCACTACCGTCGCGGGATGGCCGGCGACCCGAACGACCCCGATGGCGCCAACCGGATCATGGAGCGGGAGTTCCGCTTCCAGCGGGCGCTGGACGGCACCGGCGTGCCTCACGCCCGGCCGGTCGCCCTGTGCACTGACACCGGTGTGACCGGCGCCGTCTTCTACGTGATGGAGTTCGTGGACGGCCTGGTCGCCGGGGAGCCGATTCCGGACGAACTGGGTGGTCCCGGTGCCTCCCGGCGGATCGCCGAGGAGATGCTCGACGCCCTGGGCTCGCTGGCGGCGGTCGACCACGAGGCGGCGGGCCTCGCCGACCTGGGGCGCCCCGACGGGTTCCTCGAGCGCCAGGTCGACCGCTGGCGCGGGCAGCTGGAGTCGTACCGGGAGCGCGAGCTCCCCGGCGTGGACGAGGTGTCCGACTGGCTGGCTGCCAACCTGCCGTCGAGCACGGTGCCGGGGGTGATGCACGGCGACTTCAACCGCCACAACATGCTCTTCAGCCGGGCCGTCGGCGACGAGCCCACCCGGCTGGTGGCCGTGCTGGACTGGGAGAACGCCACGATCGGCGACCCGCTCATGGACCTCGGCTACCTCGTGGCCGGTTGGACCGACGACGACCAGGGCCTGCCGACCCGCGCCGAGGCGGTGGCCCGGTGGCGGGAGCGGTCGGGCCGGCGAGTGGAGGCGCTGGGCTGGTACGCGGCCATGAGCACCTTCAAGCTGGCCTGCATGCTCGAGGGGGTCTACGTCCGGCAGGCCGCCGACCCGACCCGGGAGACCAACGAGTTCATTGGCGGCCTGGTGCTGGACCTGGTGGCGCGGGCGAGGCGCCTTTCGGCCGCGGGGGCCGACTGGTGCGGGGCTGAGATGAGGCTGCGGGGCAGGCGCCGGCGTCGCCGCGAGTCGCGGCGCTTCACCTATTCGCGCTGGGACGGCACCCAGGCGGTCCCGAACCTCGACGCCGACGCCTTGCTCGACGCCCTGGGCGACGAGCTGATCGAGCATGGCGATCCCAACGCCGCCCTGCGCCGCATCCTCCAGTCCGGCCTCGAGGTGGACGGGGAGCGCCTCCAGGGCCTCCGGGAGATGCTCGAGCGGCTGCGGGAGCAGCGCCGGGAGCGACTCGAGCAGCACGACCTGGGCGGCGTCTACGACGAGATTCGCGACGCCCTCGGCGAGGTGGTGGGGCGGGAGCGTGCGTCGCTGGACGACCTCGAGGCGGGCGGCGACGAGGTGGCGGCCGCCTCGGCGCAGCAGCGCCGCCAGGATCTCGACCTGGTCGAGCATGAGAACCTGGCCGGCCAGGTCCGGGCCCTCCAGGACTACGACTTCACCTCGGCCGAGGCCGCCGAGCGCTTCGAGGAGTTGCTCGACCAGTTGCGCCAGCAACTCATGCAGCAGGCTGTCGACCAGATGGCCGGCGCCATGCAGGACCTCTCGCCGGAGGACCTGGCTCGCATGAAGGACATGCTGGCCGAGCTGAACGGGATGCTCGAGCAGCGCCGGGCCGGCGAGGAGCCCGACTTCGATGGCTTCATGGAGCGCTACGGCGACTTCTTCCCGGAGGACCCGCAGACCCTCGACGAGCTGCTCGAGGTGATTGCCCGCCGGATGGCGGCCATGCAGCAGATGCTCAACTCCATGACCCCCGAGCAGCGGGCCCAGCTCCAGGAGTTGTCCGAGCAGCTGCTCGGCGACATGGACCTGCAGTGGCAGGTCGACCAGCTGGGCGGCCACCTGCGCGATCTGTTCCCCCAGATGGGGTGGGAGCAGTCACGCGACTTCACCGGACAGGACCCCCTCGGGATGGGCGAGGCGATGGAGTTGTTCGAGGATCTGGCCGATTTGGACCAGCTCGAGCAGATGCTGCGGGGGGCGTCCAGTCCGGGCGCCCTCGCCGAGGTTGACGTCGACCGGGTGCGCGACCTGCTGGGCGACCAGTCCGCCGAGAGCCTCGAGCGGCTGTCCGAGCTGGCCCGGATGCTCGAGGAGGCCGGCCTCGTCGACAACCACGAGGGCCAGCTCAGCCTCACGCCCAGGGCCATTCGCCGGCTGGGCCAGAACGCCCTCGGCGACCTGTACCGGCGGTTGCTGCGGGACCGGTCCGGCCGCCACGAGCTGGAGCGGACCGGTGCCGGCCACGAGCGGGAGTTCACCACCAAGCCCTACGAGTTCGGCGACCCGTTCAACCTGCACATCGAGCAGACACTGCGCAACGCGGTGACCCGGGGCGGTGCAGGGACGCCGGTGCACCTGACCCCCGACGACTTCGAGGTCGAGCGCACCGAGTCGACGGTGCAGGCGGCCACTGTGCTGATGCTGGACCTGTCGTTGTCGATGCCGATGCGCGACAACTTCCTGCCGGCCAAGAAGGTGGCGATGGCGCTGCACTCGCTGATCTCGACGCAGTTCCCCCGCGACTACCTGGGCGTGGTCACGTTCAGCGAGGTGGCCCGCCAGATCCAAGACGAAGGGCTTGATTTACACGCCATTCTTTTAACGCACGCTCACCTCGACCATATAGAGGGTGTTTCGGAGATACGTGCGATATCACCTGATGTGCCAATTTGGACGGTGACCCGGATGAACGGGGGACGGGCGTTCTTCACCACGAACCAGAACCTGGGCGACTACGTGCTGGTCGACTTCGTGGACCAGCGGCGCACGCTGCGTTCGGCCCGCTGAGCTCCGGTCGGGGGCGGTGCGCCCATTGGGAAAACCCTGTCGCTTTCGGGTTTCCACTTGCATCCGGCAAATTCCAGTGGTGTAATTACACCGTTGGAATCCCCCACAGGCCCGGACCGTGCCCGCGCGCGGCCCACCGGTCGGGAGGCACAGACCATGGGCATCTACGCGAAGCCTGACCTCGACATGACCTGGCAGGAGTCCTCCAACTGCCTGGGGGTGGATCCGGACCTGTTCTTTCCGGAGCGGGGCGCCAGCACCCGCGAGGCCAAGGAGGTCTGTCGGGGCTGCGTCGTGCGCGAGGACTGCCTCGAGTATGCGCTCCAGAACGGCGAGAAGTTCGGCATCTGGGGCGGCATGAGCGAGCGCGAGCGCCGGCGCATCCGCCGCCAGCGGGCCCTGGCCCGTGCCGCAGCGGCTGTCGCCGAGACCGCCTGACCCACCGACCGGCGCTCCCGGGAAGGCGGGCGCCCCACCACCGACTACGCTTCCGCCCATGCCACTCCTCGCCTTCCTCAGCACCAACGAACTACTGATCGTCGTGGTTCTGGCCCTCGTGGTGTTCGGTGGCAGCCAGATCCCGAAGCTGGCCCGCAACCTGGGGCGGGCCCAGAAGGAACTCCAGCGCGGCCTCGCCGAAGGCGCCGCCGAGGCCGACAAGGCCGCCGAGGCGGACAAGAAGGCCGACGACACCGCCTGACTTCGGCCCCGGACCAGCCGGTCGGACACCCTCGGCACCGGCTGTCCCCGGCCGACTCGTTCGCCGGTCTCGGTACACTCGGCGCCTCCTGATTCAGGGAGCCACGCACGCCGACCCAGGAGTCCCCGGCGATGACCGATATCGAACTCGAGCCGCAGCCGCCCGTCGGCGACGTGATGGTCGTCTACCTGGGCCCCATGGCGCCCCACTGGGAGGTCCGCTCCACGTTCGGCGACCGCGAGTTGATCGAGTCGTTCCGCGACCGGATCCATGCCCGACTCATGCTGCTCCCGCCGCACGACCCGCAGTTCCGACGCAACCGCGAGCGCATCAACCGCGACGCCGAGCGCGAGAACGTCCTGATCTCCTGGGACCTCGGCTACGAGGAGGACGAGGGGGACGAGCGGGCCTGACCCGCCACCCCTCGCCGGGCATCTCGACGCCGGGCATCTCGACGCCGGGCATCTCGACGCCGGGCATCTCGACGCGGGGCCCGGCGCGCGCAACGACCCCGGAACCACCCGCTGGTCCCGGGGCCGCTGCAGGTGCGGGAGCGGGGAGGGGACCGCTCCCGTCTGTGGGCCGATCGGCCTCGTCGGCCCTAGGCGGCCACCACCTCGAGTCGGCGTCGTTCCCGCCTGATCCGGCGGCGCTGGCGCTCGGAGCAGCCGCCCCAGACGCCGTGCTCGATCCGCTGTTCGAGGGCGTACTCGAGGCAGGGTTCCGTCACCGTGCAGCCCTCGCAGACCATCTTGGCGACCTCGACCCCCAGCCCGTCGCTGGGGAAGAAGGTGTTGGGTGGGACCTCCCGGCACCGTGCCCGCTGCATCCATCGCGTGCTCATCATCCGGCGTTGCTCTCCCGTGCTCGTCGTGGTCCGCCCACCTGGCCTCGTTGGCACCACCATTGATGCCAGGACGGGGCGAAAGAGGGTCGAAAGGTCCGTGTCACGGGGTCCGGGCGGGTCGCCGTTGGCCAGGGCCGGGATCCCTGCGACACTGGATGCCGTGGATGACGCCCTCCGCCTCGCCGACTGGATGCCCGATGTCGGGTCGTCGCCGGTCCCGGCACCGTCCGAGGTCCCGGTGTTCGATCCCAACGACACGCCGTACCTGAACCGGGAACTGTCCTGGCTGTCCTTCGACGCCCGGGTACTGCAGTTGGCCCGGGACGCCCACCGGCCACTGCTCGAACGGCTCCGCTTCCTCGCCATCTTCGCCTCCAACCTCGACGAGTTCTTCCAGGTGCGCGTCGCCGGGCTGCTCGGCCAGGAGGCGGCCCAGTTGACGGCGCGGACCGTCGACGGCTGCACCCCCGCCGAACAATTGGCGACCATCCGTGGGGTGGCGACGGGGCTCATGGCCGATGCCGAGGCAGTGCTCGTCGACGACCTACTGCCGCAACTGGCCGAACACGGCGTCGAGATCCTCGACTGGTCGGACCTCGGGGACGGCGAGCGCGACGACCTGGGGGTTGCGTTCCGCGAACGGATCCTCCCGGTGCTCACACCGCTGGCGGTTGATCCCGGCCACCCGTTCCCCTACATCTCGGGCCTGTCGCTGAACCTGGCCGTCCGGTTGCGCGACCCCGTGGACGGCCGGACCCTGTTCGCCCGGGTCAAGGTGCCGCCGATGCTCGACCGGTTCCTCCGGGTCGGCGACGAGGCGCACCGGTTCGTCCCGATCGAGCAGGTTGTCGCCGCCCACCTGCCGGAGCTGTTCGTGGGGATGGAGATCCTGGGCCACCAGGTCTTCCGGGTGACCCGCAATGCCGCGGCCTCTACCCGTGCGGCCGGCTGGTGGGCCTGGCGGGGCTCTTCCAGCTGATCGAACTACCGCTGCCCGACCTGCTCGACACCCCGTTCGCCGGCGTCGTCGAGCCCGGACTCCAGTCTGACGACGAGTCGTTCGACGTCTTTGCCGCGTTGCGCCGGGGCGATGTCCTGCTGCACCACCCGTACACGTCGTTCGGACGGTCCGTCGGCGAGTTCCTCCACGCCGCCGCCGTCGACCCGAAGGTGCTCGCCATCAAGATGACGCTCTATCGCGTGTCGGGCGACTCGTCGGTGGTGGCCTCACTCATCCAGGCCGCCGAGGCCGGCAAGCAGGTAGCCGTCCTGATCGAGCTCAAGGCCCGCTTCGACGAGGAGCTCAACATCAACTGGGCCCGTCAACTGGAGCGCAACGGCGTCCACGTCACCTACGGGCTGGTGGGCCTCAAGACGCACGCCAAGTGCTGCATGGTCGTCCGGGAAGAGCCGGGCGGCATCCGCCGCTACTGCCACCTGGGGACCGGCAACTACAACGACCGCACCGCCCGGGTCTACGAGGACTTCGGCCTGCTGACCGCCGACCCCGGCGTGGGCGAGGAGATGGCCCGGCTGTTCAACGGCCTCACGGGCTACGGCCGGGAGAACCGCTACGACCGCCTGGTCGTGGCGCCCGAGTTCCTCCGGCCGACCATCCGGGACCTCGTCGAGGGCGAGATGCGCGCCGTCGACGGCCACATCACGATGAAGATGAACAGCCTCGTCGATCCGGAGATGATCGACCTGCTCTACGACGCCAGCCGGGCCGGCGTGGAGGTCGACCTGCTGGTGCGGGGCATCTGCTGCCTGCGCCCCGGCGTGCCGGGCCTGTCCGACAACATCCGGGTACGTTCGCTGGTCGGGCGCTACCTGGAGCACTCACGGGTCTACCGCTTCGCCAACGGCCGCGGCCCCGGCATCCCCGCCTACTTCATCGGGTCGGCGGACCTGATGCCGCGCAACCTGATCCGTCGGGTGGAGGTGCTCGTCCGGATCGAGGACGACGAGCAGGCGGAGCGGCTCGACCAGGTCCTGGACACGTGCCTCCGCGACGAATGGCTGGCCTGGGACCTGGCCGGCGACGGGTCATGGCGCCGCAACCCCGGCGAGTCGGGCCTCGATGCCCACGTGCAACTGGCCCGCCTGGCCCTCGAGCGGGCCCGCGCCCCCGAGTGAGCCGGGAGGAGTCCCCGGCGCCGGTGCTGGCGGCGGGCGGCCTCGTGATCCGCCCGAGGAAGAGGGAGGGCCGCCAGCCCGGCATCGAGGTCCTGCTCGTCCACCGCCCCGACTACGACGACTGGAGCTTCCCGAAGGGCAAGCTCGACCCCGACGAGACGCCGAAGCAGGCGGCCCGGCGGGAGGTCCGCGAGGAGACGGGCTACCGCTGCAAGGTGGCGGGCAAGGTGGGCCGCGTCGAGTACGCCACCGGCAACGGCCGACCGAAGCAGGTCACCTACTACGAGATGACCGTCGACCGTGGCTCGTTCACCCCCAACGACGAAGTCGACGAGGTCCGCTGGGCGACGCCCAAGAAGGCCAGGAAGTTGCTCACGTGGCAGCGCGACGTGGACCTGCTCGAACGCTGGCTGGCCGACCGGCGTTCCCGCACCGACGCGTGAGGCGCCCGGAACCGGACCCCTCCGTTCACCCACTGTTCACCCGACGGCCAGTCGGGCGCAAGGTGGGGCCCGTAGGTTTTGGGCGACCGAACGGCCCCTCCAGGAGTTCCGGTGTCCGACACCCCCACCATCAAGGCTCCGGTGCGCGCGATCCCGACGCCGGTGCGGGCCGTCCTCGTCCTCGCCCTGCTCTACCTGTTCCTGACCGGTGTCGAACTGCTGGGCGGCGGCTTCAAGAGCCTCGGCAAGGACCTCGTCGACGGCCTGTTCGAGGGCGTTTCGAACCCGTTGGGCGGCCTGTTCGTCGGCCTGCTGGCCACGGTCCTCGTCCAGTCCTCGTCGGTCTCGACGTCGGTGATCGTCGGCCTGGTCGCCTCGGGCGTGGTCGGCATCGACGACGCCGTGCCGATGGTCATGGGTGCCAATCTGGGCACCACGGTCACCAACACCCTGGCCTCGCTCGGCCACGTCCGGCACGACCACGAATTCCGCCGGGCGTTCGCCGCGGCGACCGTCCACGACTTCTTCAACATCCTGGCCGTGGCGGTGTTCCTCCCGATCGAACTGGCGACGGGCTACCTGTCGAGCGCCGCCACCTGGATCACCGAGCAGCTGATCGGCAGCTCGGGGGCCTCGTTCAAGAGCCCGCTCAAGGCGGCCGTCAAGTGGCCGGCCGGCCGGGTCAAGGACCTGCTGGCGGACCTCGGCGCCCACGGCGACGTCAAGGGCGGCCTCCTGATCGTCGTCGGCCTCGTGTTCATCTTCATCGCCCTCGCCTACATCACCAAGAACATGCGCCTGCTGGTCGCCGACCGCGTCGAGGTCGCCATCAACCGGGCGTTGGGCGCCGGCTCGGGGATCGTCGCCATCGTGCTCGGCACGATCATCACGATCTCGGTGCAGTCGTCGTCGATCACGACGTCGGTACTGGTCCCCCTGGCCGCCTCGGGCGTCCTCACCCTCGAGAACATCTACCCGGTGACGCTGGGCGCCAACGTGGGCACCACCGTCACCGCCCTGCTGGCGTCGCTGGCGACCGGCAGCCCGGCAGCGGTCACGGTCGCCATCGTGCACACCCTGTTCAACATCAGCGGCATCGCCGTCTTCTATCCCGTGGGGACCCTGCGGCGGATACCGCTGCGGTTGGCCGACGGTCTGGCCACCCTCGCCATCGAGCGCCGCGCCGCGGCCGTCGGATACACATTCGGTATGTTCGTCGTGGTGCCCCTCGTCGGCGTGCTGATCCTTCGATGACCCACCCCCACGACCCAACGACCCGACACCACGACCGGTCCCTGACCAGCCGGGCAGGCACCAGGAGGCAACGACCATGGTGATGAGCTTCTTCCGGAAGCCCGAGGAGGGCGGCCTCGAGCACATCGACGCCCAGGTGCAGCGGATGATCACGGACGCCCGCCACACCTTCGACCTGGCCATGAACGCCCTGACGGGCGGTCCGGTGGCGACCGTGGGCGACGAGGTCCGGCGCACGGACCGCCAGATCAACGTCACCGAGATGGAGATCCGCCGCGAACTGGTGGTGCACGCCTCGGTGCACGGTGGCGTCGACACCCCTGAGGTCCTGGTCTTCATGAACATGGTGAAGGACCTGGAGCGCATCGGTGACTACAACAAGAACATCTTCGACCTGGCCGACGAGGGCGTGTCGATGGCCGACGCCGACGACCTCGACCGGCTGCTGGCCTGGCGCGACGAGATCTCCTCGCGCATCGCCCTGATGGGCGAGCTGTTGACCACCCGCGACGAGGAGCGGGCCCGGGCCTACATCGCCCGCGGCGACGAATTGCGACGCGAGTTCGACGACCTCATCAACGATCTCCTGCACTCGACCGAGCCGGCCCTCGTGGCCGTGCCCCGGGCGCTGCTGTTCCGCTTCCTCAAGCGGGTCACGGCCCACTCGCTCAACGTGGTCTCGGCCGTGGTCATGCCGGTGGACCGACTCGACTACTTCGACGAGGGCGAGGAGACCCGCGCCTGACGCGGTTCTCCGAGGCGCCACCCCGGCGCTGCCCCGGTCGCTGACCGGGAACCGGGCTGGAGCGTGTAGACCCTCCGCATGCGCGTCCTGGTCACCAACGACGACGGCATCGACTCGCCCGGCCTCGCGACCCTGGCGGGGATGGTGGGTGCGGCGGGCCACACCCCCGTCGTGGCCGCACCGGTCCGCGACCAGAGCGGCGTGGCCGCCGCACTCGGCCCCCTCGACGACCCGGACCGGGTCCGGGTCGAGTCGGCCTCGATGGACGGCTTCGAGGCCCACGCCGTCCACGCCCCGACGGCACTGATCGTCATGCTGGCGATGCAGGACGCCTTCGGGGAGGCCCCCGACCTCGTGGTGTCGGGCATCAACAACGGGCCGAACACCGGTCGGTCGACGCTCCACTCCGCCACCGTGGCCGCGGTGCTGGTCTCCGGCTACCACGGCCGGTCCGGCCTGGCGGTGAGCCAGGTGGACGGCAGCCCACAGCGTTGGGC
>LUMK01000292.1_pt1 | contig 10635 bp, 12 predicted proteins | sample 729981 | NCBI WGS metagenome assembly LUMK01 (sample SAMN03860265, study PRJNA289734) | marine metagenome | biome: seawater column; feature: ocean; material: water; isolation source: Red Sea water column Station 22 - depth 200m | place: Saudi Arabia: Red Sea | collected 2011-10-15 | depth 200 m
ATGTGTACCAGTCCCAAACGCCAGACCGGGGTCAATTATGATGTTGACAGCGTTGGGGACCGGCGGTCGACACCAGCTTGGACAGATCCATAGAGCACCTTCGACATTGAATGGTTTGAATTGATCGCGACCAATCTGCTCCCAGTTACGGTCCGCTAAGATTTGACAACTGATCCCTGTGTGTCCGCCACTGGCGTCATGAAGGTAATTACAGATAGTCTTTTGGTCGGCCTCTGGCGGGAAAAGACCGCTGACTTTTTCTGTTGACCAGCCCTGAAAATCGGATGATGCAGTGTCGAAACGCGAGCTGCCACCGGCATGCTGCCGTGACACTGCCACAGCACCGAGGGCGTCCATTGCTTCGGTGATCCGCTGAACAGCGGATTGTTCAACGGTAATACTGATTTGCAGCCAATAATCCACAGTAGACAGAATGCCAACGGGGTCTGTTATACGACCACCCGGGTCAGTTTCGCCGGTTCCTTTCTAGGTAGTGGATATCCATCGGTTGCCGTACAAAGGCCGAGTCAGTTACCAGGCGTTGTTGAAGTGGAATATTGGTCTTGATGCCGTCGATCACCATTTCCTCAAGAGCACCGCTCATTCTGGTTAATGCCTGTGTACGGTTCTCGCCGTGTGTAATGACTTTGGCGATCATGGAATCATAGTAAGGTGGCACGGTGTAGTTGTTATAAATATGAGAGTCCACCCGGATACCCGGTCCGCCTGGTTGATGGTACTGGGTGATTGTACCTGGTGATGGCAGAAACGTATCCGGGTCTTCAGCATTGATGCGGCACTCTACAGCGTGTCCCTTAAAAATAATGTCCGCCTGAGTATGTTCAAGTGGCTGACTTGCCGCCACCTGCATCTGTTCTCTGACAATATCAATCCCGGTAATCGCTTCGGTTACCGGATGTTCGACCTGGATACGTGTATTCATCTCGATGAAAAAGAACTCACCGTTGTCATAAAGAAATTCAAGGGTACCGACACCTCGATAGTTCAGGACATGGCAGGCATCTATGCAGCATTGAGTCATCTTTGCCCGCAACTTCGGATCAATGCCTGGGGCAGGTGCTTCTTCTAAGATCTTTTGGTGCCTGCGCTGCATTGAGCAATCCCGATCTCCAAGATGGATCACATGTCCGTGTGTGTCCGCAAGTACCTGGAACTCAATATGACGAGGACGCTCCAGAAAACGCTCTAGGTAAACTGCGTCATCTCCGAAGGAGGCTTGTGCTTCGTTACGGGTCAGCTGCCAGGCATTGAGTAGCGCGGCTTCTGTGTGGGCAACCCGCATGCCCTTGCCACCGCCGCCTGAAGCAGCTTTGATAATGATGGGGTAACCAATCTCCGCAGCTATTTTCGCGACTGCCACATTGTCATTCGGCAATGGGCCGTTCGAACCCGGCACGCAGGGCACACCGGCCTTTTGCATCTGCTCAATGGCTGCAATTTTGTTCCCCATCACGCGGATTGTTTCTGCGGATGGACCCACAAAGATAAATCCGCTCTGTTCGACCCGTTCGGCGAAATCAGCGTTTTCTGCAAGAAATCCATAACCGGGATGGATTGCAACAGCGTCTGTCACTTCAGCTGCAGCGATCACAGCCGGAATATTCAGGTAACTGTCTATGCTTGCCGCCGGACCAATACACACGGATTCATCAGCCAAGCGTACGTATTTTGTATCCCGATCCGCTTCGGAATACAGTGCAACAGTGCGAACTCCGAGCTCACGACAGGTTCTGAGAATACGCAGCGCAATCTCACCGCGATTGGCGATCACCAATTTATCGATCATCAGACGTCGGTCAGGGAGACAAAGGATCAATCAGGAAAAGAGGCTCACCAAATTCAACCGGGTCGCCGCTGTGCTTGAAAATCTTGCAGACGATGCCAGCGCTCTCGGTATCGACCGGATTAAAAATTTTCATCGCCTCAATGACACATAACGTATCCCCCACGTTCACCTCGGTTCCCAGTTCGACATAGGATGGGGTGTCAGGATTTGGTGAGGCGTAATAGGTACCTACCATGGGTGAAACCACGGGCACTTTATCGGTTGGTAAGCTCTCGCTGCCCGCGTGGTTATCCGAGGAGGGTTCAGCAACCGTGTTTGGTGGCGTGGGTGGCATGGCCTGAGCCGGCACCGAATACACTTGGGTGCCGCTATTGCTGCGACTCAGACGAATCGATTCCTCCCCCTCACTGATTTCAATTTCAGTCAATTCAGACTCTTCAAGCAGCTCGATGAGTTTTTTGACTTTGCGGATATCCATCAGTTGTTGGCCGGTGTTCAGTGCCCGGATTCAAGGTGTGCAATTGCAGCCTCAAGCGCCAACTCGTAACTCATGGCACCGAAACCGGCAATAACCCCTAGCGCGAGATCAGAAAAGTAAGAATGGCGGCGGAAACTCTCTCGGGCGTGGACGTTCGACAGATGGACTTCGATGAACGGAATCGCCACCCCTGCGAGTGCGTCGCGTAAAGCCACACTGGTATGTGTAAAGCCCGCGGGGTTGATCACGATGAATTCGGTGCCATCTGTCGCTGCCGCATGAACTCGTTCGATTAGGGCATTTTCAGCGTTTGACTGGAAGCTCGCCAGCTGAAAACCTTTGCCGGCAGCGGTTTGAGATGCCAGCCGGTTGATATCAGCCAACGTCTGGTGACCATAATGTGAAGGCTCACGAGTGCCCAGTAAGTTCAAGTTTGGGCCGTGCAGTAGCAGGATGTGTCTCACGGAAGGAAGACCCTAAGCATTGACGAAGTGTCCATTGTGCACAAAGCTTTCTAGCCTGTCTAGTTCGGGGATAATGGGGAAAGATAAGTACAAATATCAGCAATTTCGACGAAATTCGGCGATCACCTAGAGAAGACGTGTTAACCAGTCCGAGAGCTCAGCTGCTTGCAATTCACCCGTTTTCCGGTAGCGCAGCACACCGGTCCGGTCAAACACCAAAGTAAATGGCAGTTGTCCAGCACTGCCGTAGCGCTGCATGAGTTCGGGACCTTCGGTGAGGCCGATCAATGAGACATAGTTCAGGCCCACTTCATCCTCGAATCGGCGAACGGACTCAGCATCATCAACCGCAATACCCACGACCTGAATCTCGTGCGCATGTCGTGCCTGCATTGCGATCAGCAAGGGGATTTCAGTTCGGCAAGGTGCACACCAGGTGGCCCAGAAATTAATCAACACCACTTTGTTGTGAACCAGTTGCGTCGACCATTTCTCTCCCGTGCTGGTCGGCAGGTCAAACGAAATCATGGTGTCAGCCTTGTCGCTGATATCAGTGACAGAAGGTGACCGCAGTTGAGTTGCCCAGTATCCGCCAGCCACCACCACCAATGCCAGCAGGGTGTAGACCACCAAGGCTTTCCTTGGATTGTCCACTAGGTTGTCATTCTCTAAGGGTCTTGAGCAGAGAGAGGAAACGGTTCGGGCCGAGGTAGCCGTAGAGGCGTTTTGCCAACAGTTCTTGACCTTGTGCGTTGAAAAACAGCAGCGCTGGGGGACCATATACGCCATAGCGTTGTTTGATGGTTTTGCCGACGGGGTCTGAGGGATCGGTGACGTCCAGTTTGAGCAAGCGGAATGGGGTCAGGTCTGTGCGTACCTGCGGATCATTAAATGTTGTATTTTCCATGCGCAGGCAATCAGTACACCAGTCTGCATAAAAGTCCAGAATCACAGATTGCCTATCCGAGCGGGCGTCAGATAGTAGCTGTTCAAATTCGGCCACGCTGGTCACCTTGTAAAATTGAGGTTGGCCTTTTTCGGATGCAGCGTCTTTCAATCCCTCCCCACTAAACAGTGTTAAGCTGACGGGCTGCAGGATATTACGACCACCGTTCAAGCCGCCGAACATTGCCAACATTCCCCAGATGATGCAAAGGGTACCCAAAGCATTCCAGGCGTAGCGCCACTTCAGAATAGGGGTCTGGCTTTTAATGAGATAGATGCCAAACATGATTAAGAGCACTGCCCACAACAGTAAAACTGGTACAGCGGGGATGGTGCCAAGAAGATAAATGGCAACACCGATCAGCATTACTCCAAACAGATGTTTCACTCGATCCATCCAGGCGCCAGTTCGCGGCAGTAAGATACCCGCACCGAAGCCGATGGCAATGAGAACCACGCCCATACCCAGCGCCATAGAAAACATCAGCCCAGCACCCAGATAGGGGTCACCATGGAAAATAGCGATGCTCAGTACAGAAATCAGCAGCGGTGACACACAAGCGCCGACTACCAGTGCGGATACTGCGCCGAGTAGAAAAATCATGCTATACGAACCGGCACTCAAACTGCTCGTACGCGCAGTCAGAATTGACTGCACAAAGACAGGCATCTGAATTTCATAGAGGCCAAACATAGACAATGCCATCAGTGTGAGGATGATGCTGATCAACCCAATTGCCCAGATGTTCTGGAAATAGGCTTGTAGCTGTTCTCCGGTTGCACCTGCCACAGCACCGATTGCAGCATAAGTCGCGGCTGTCCCCAGTACATAGACCAATGAAATCGCCCCGCCCCGCAGGCGACTGGAAGGGCCTTGACCGACGATGATGCTGGAAAGAATCGGAATCAAGGGCAGTACACACGGTGTAAAGGTCAGCAGTACCCCCGAGACAAAAGCGGCACCGAAAAAAGTGATCGGGTTACGCGCCGAAAATACCCCTTTAGCTTGGTCCTTAGTGTCGGTGTTCCCGAAGCCGGGGAGTTCAATCGTGCGGATTGTGCTCATGGGTGCATAGCAAATGCCCTTTTCGGCACAGCCCTGAAAATTGACGGTCACGCTGAGCGTATCAGCCATCAGATTATTTCTTTCGATGGGCACAATGATGCTATGGCTAATCAGGTAAACATCAACAGCACCAAAATAGGGGTCCTGTTTTACAGTGCCTGGCGGCAGGTCGAATGCGCGAACCTGTGCATTACCTTGCACAATCTGGAAAGCGATTTTGTCACGATATAGGTAATATCCCGGTGCAATCTTGAAATGTACCGCGAGAGCGTTTTCGCCAGCGATCTCGATCTCTACCTGAAATGCATCCTCGGGATCGAGGAATTCCCCGACATCACCAGTGGTGATGCCCAGCAATGTCTGCAATGCAGTCACGCTGCCCCCAGTGTTGGACGACCCCGAACCCGTCTTGACTGAACCAGAGCGCTGATCGTTGGGTAATGACGATGTCGTGACGGGCACGTCTACCTGGATACGTTGTGTAGTCGGTGGATAACAAACGCCGACTGGTTTGTTACAGCCTTGACCTGTCGCCAATAAGGCCAGTGTACCTTCGACAAAGTGATCTCTATCCAACGGCAAAGCGATGCGAACTGAATCTGTGTAAGTCTCGACCTCGCCAAAATACTCATCGTGTTTGATGGTCCCGGCAGGATACCTGGGGTCACCGAGAGCTGCTTGAACCGGTTCAGCTGTAAAGCCAAATTTACTGCGATACATATAGTAGCCCTCAGCGATCGTCCATACGGCCTCGATCGTGTTCGGGTTGACCAGTGAGGCGTGGAACTTGAAGGCTTCTTCAGCTGGAAGGAGGTTGCTGTCCTGCTGCGCTACCCCAGTCAATGGTGATAGCATTACTGATAACAGCAGGAGCAGGGCGGTAATCGTTTGCATGAGTAAATCGAGATAATCGCGTTGAGTTGTTACGCTGTACAAATCATCTTGGCGCGGTAGACGTCGTGCATTGTTACCACCCGACCGTGTGTCCAGAGCTATTGTAGCGACCCAGATCGATGAGTGTCTGGCAATCGACTACACTTAGCGTCCACAATCGAATTAAGTTGCTGTTGAGTCAAAACGTGCCACCTAGACCTTAACTGTGCCCATAATTTTTCTGATATTTCTCGCGGTCCCATTGGTTGAGATTTTTTTGTTGATCAAGATGGGGAACGTCATTGGGGCACCGTGGACCATCGCACTGGTCGTCCTCACGGCGCTGGTGGGTGCTTGGCTGGTCCGGCTGCAGGGCCTGTCTGCCCTGAACCGTGTCCGAGAGAGTGCAGCGCGCGGTGAGCTGCCGGCACTCGAATTGCTGGAGGGTTTGTTTCTTCTTGCTGCCGGCGCATTGTTACTCACGCCGGGGTTTTTTACGGATATCGTGGGGTTTGCGTGCTTGACGCCGCCACTTCGACGGTTGCTAATCCGGCTGGCTATCCGGCGGTTTGGTCCAATCTTTCCGGGATTGACCGCTGTGGATTCCGCACACGGTAATTCCAGCATTGAGACCGACTATCGCCGGCTGGATGATTGAGTGGCAAAGGCCTACTTGACAGGGCGCTGAAACCAGCTATCATTAGCACTCAATGGGGGTGAGTGCTAGTTGTACCGCATGCTCACCCCTTTGTTGTCACCCATCAATACTTTAGGAGATTTAGGTAATGAAGATTCGACCGCTTCACGACCGCGTCGTTGTGCGACGACTCGAAGAAGAGCGTACGAGCGCCGGCGGAATCGTGATTCCCGATAGTGCTGCAGAAAAACCGATGACGGGCGAAGTTTTGTCGACCGGTAACGGTAAGGTTCAGGAGAACGGCGAGCGGCAGTCACTGGACGTCAAAGCAGGCGATAAAGTGCTATTTGGCAAGTACTCCGGTACCGAGGTAAAAGTCGACGGTGAAGAAGTTTTAGTCATGCGTGAAGACGACATCATGGGAGTTATCGAGGGTTAAGCCTACCGATCACTCGGACCGTTGAACATCAACACTGATTTATATCTATAAAGGAATACAGTAATGTCAGCTAAAGAAGTTAAATTCGGCGAAACAGCCCGCGCAGCGAAGTTGCGGGGTGTAAATGTCCTGGCCGACGCCGTTAAGGTAACGCTCGGACCTAAGGGAAGAAATGTAGTACTCGACAAATCGTTTGGCGCACCCACTGTCACTAAAGACGGAGTTTCTGTCGCTAAGGAAGTTGAGCTTAAAGACAAGTTCGAAAATATGGGGGCACAGATGGTTAAAGAAGTAGCCTCCAAAACGTCGGACGTGGCCGGTGACGGCACCACGACAGCCACCGTGTTGGCGCAGTCTATGCTGCGTGAAGGTCTAAAGGCCGTTGCTGCGGGTATGAACCCAATGGACTTAAAGCGCGGTATCGACAAGGCGGTCATCGCGACCGTTGATCAGCTTCAGAGCATCTCCAAGCCTTGTGCGGATCATAAAGAAATTGCACAGGTGGGTACCGTGTCTGCCAATTCTGATGAATCCGTCGGCAGTATCATTGCCGAATATGCAGGCGGATATGGAAAATCCGATGATTCTGATTCACGATAAGAAGATCTCCAACATCCGTGATTTATTGCCAATTCTAGAGGCGACAGCCAAGGCCGGCCGGCCGTTGCTGGTCATCGCTGAGGATGTTGATGGCGAAGCACTGGCGACTCTGGTCGTGAACAATATTCGCGGGATCGTTAAGGTCTGTGCGGTCAAGGCGCCAGGGTTTGGCGATCGCCGTAAAGCGATGTTGCAGGATCTTGCAATTCTGACCGGCGGGCAGGTAATCTCCGAAGAAGTCGGAATGAGCCTCGAAGGCGCCAGTATCGACGATCTGGGTAGTGCCAAACGCGTGCAGATCACCAAGGAAAACACCACCGTGATCGACGGCGCCGGTAGCAAGGCCGATATTGAAGGCCGGGTCAGTCAGATCCGTGTCCAGATCGATGAAGCCACCTCGGATTACGACAAAGAGAAGATGCAAGAACGCGTCGCTAAGCTTGCTGGCGGGGTCGCGGTGATCAAGGTTGGTGCGGCAACCGAGATTGAGATGAAGGAGAAGAAGGCCCGCGTCGAAGATGCGTTGCATTCAACTCGAGCCGCAGTAGAGGAAGGTGTGGTTCCTGGTGGTGGGGTAGCTCTGGTACGCTGTTTGGGCGCACTCGAAGGTGTTAAGGGTGACAATACTGATCAGGCTCATGGTGTCGACATTGTCAAGCGTGCCATCGAGGAACCGCTACGCCAGATCGTTGCCAATGCCGGGGCAGAAGGCTCTGTCGTCTTAAACAATGTTGCTGGTAAAGACGGTAACTACGGTTACAACGCAAGTACTGGGGAATATGGCGATATGATTGAGATGGGTATCCTGGACCCGAGCAATGGTTGCTGAATTACCCGAAGACAAACCGGCGATGCCACCGATGCCAGGTGGAGGTATGGACGGTATGGGTGGCATGGGCGGTATGATGTAAGCTGCCAGTCATAGCGCAGGTTGTATCCTGAAGGCCCCGATTATTCGGGGCCTTCTTCGTTTTGGGACGCTTTAAGCGGGCTTTTGTTCTAGACGATGGTAATCAGCGCATCCAGCACATCATTGGGTCGTTCCATCATCAGGGAGTGGCCCGTACCCTCAAGCAACTCAACGCGCGCGCCCGTTATGACCTCGGCCAATTCATTGCCAGCTCTGGCAGGTGTCATGATGTCACGGTTTCCTAGAATAAATAGAGTTGGACACTGTACAGCCTCGGCGTGTACCACCCCGGTGTCATAGGAATTGCAGGCTGCAAGGCCGGTATGAATAACATCGTTGTCTGAATGCTCAAGCAGTCCACATTCCGGGATTCTCATTGCCACCAAGTTGAGCGGCTTTGCTGTAACCCCAATAGGTCAGCATATCGATTGCAGCGTGGTCGTTTTGTGCAGCACTGCTCAGAAGGGACTTGTGGACCGCCATCGGTACAGCGGTACCGATAAGTGCCAACGATCGTGTGCGTTCCGGGTAGCGAGCAGCAAGGGCAAGCGTCACCAGCGACCCCATGCTGTGGCCGACCAAGGCAGCTTTTTCGATATTCGCCCCATCCATTGCAGCGACGATTTCATCAGACATATGTTCGATAGTATCCGGCGGAGGTCCTTCGGAACGACCATGGCCGGGCAGGTCAGTCGCCAACACGTTGTACTGATGCCGGGCAAAAAAACGCGCGGGGAGGACCCAGACGGTGTGATCCATCCCGGTCCCGTGTACAAAGACGACCGATTCCTGTTCAGACTGATGGTCCCTAGCACCTGTATAGGCGAAAATATTTTTCTAAAGCGGCTTCTAGATCCTGCAGCAGGTCCTGTGGATCTTCTAGCCCTACAGACAAGCGAATCAGTCCTTCCGAGATGCCGGCCGCCTGAAGTGCCTGGGCATCCATCCGGTGGTGGGTCGTGCTGGCGGGGTGAATCACGAGTGATTTGGCATCACCCACATTGGCAAGATGTGATAGCAGCTCGACTTTTTCGATGAATCGCTGCCCTGCAGTCCGCCCGCCCTTGATACTGAAGCTGAAAACGGCACCACAACCGCGCGGTAACATCTCTTTAGCCAACCCGTGATCCGGATGGTCGGGCAGTTCCGGATAACTGACCCACTCCACAGCGTCGTGCTCTGACAGATACTTGACGATCTGCCGTGTGTTTTCAACATGTCGCTGCATACGAAGCGGCAGAGTCTCCATTCCCTGAAGCACCTGGAATGCCGTCGTCGGGCTCATACAGGCACCGAAGTCTCTCGCACCCTCTTTGCGGGCACGGGTGATGAACGCTGCGGGGCCAAATTCAACTGCGAAATTCATGTTGTGAAAGCCGGCATAGGGTTCGGTCATCGTTGGGAACTTGCCCGAGGTCTCCCAGTCGAAAGTGCCACTGTCGACCAGCAGACCACCAATGACCACACCGTGCCCACTTAGGAATTTGGTGGCCGAGTGAAAAATAATGTCAGCGCCGAGATCAAATGGACGGCACAAATACGGCGTGGTGAAGGTTGAATCAATCATGAGTGGCAGGCCATGCTGGTGTGCAACCTCGGCCAGGACAGGAATGTTCAGCACTTCCAGTCCAGGGTTGCCGAGCGTCTCACCAAACAAGAGGCGGGTTTCGGGCCGTATAGCAGCTGCAAACGCATCCGGGTCTCGAGGATCGACAAAAGTGGTGTCGATTCCAAATCTACGCAAGGTATAGTCCAGCAGGTTGTGGGTGCCGCCATAAATTGAACCTGAGGACACGATGTGTGAGCCCGCACTCATCAGAGTAGCAATAGCCAGATGGCATGCTGCTTGGCCGCTAGCCGTGGCGATCGCACCGACGCCACCCTCTAAAGCCGCTATCCTTTCTTCCAGCACTGCGGTGGTCGGATTGGTGATTCTGGAATACACGTGTCCCGCGCGTTCGACGTTAAAAAGTGCTGCTGCATGATCGGCATTTTTGAAAACGTAAGAAGCTGTTTGGTAGATCGGTGTAGCACGAGCACCCGTTGTCGGGTCGGGTTGTTGTCCCGCGTGCAGGGTCAGGGTGTCGAAACCGAACGTTTTCGGTGTAGTCATCTCGTTCTCCGAAACGGGTATCTATGTAACATGGTTTAACTTTAACTGTTCACATAAGAATAGGCATCGTTTTAAATATCCATGTTTGCGACGTAGTGATCTAGTCGATTCAATTAAACAGCAGATGGAGCGATCCATTGAACAGTTCTCTAGCCCAAGGTGTTCATTGATTTTGAGACTCTAGGCCGTCTCCCAGTCGTGGACTGACACAGGATCGGCAGACGTATAGTTAAGGCAGGGGTTTAAGTAGTAATAGTACTAGCGCTGAAAACAGTTGTTCGAGGCTCAATCAGAACTTAGCCT
>LUMK01000363.1_pt1 | contig 10466 bp, 14 predicted proteins | sample 729981 | NCBI WGS metagenome assembly LUMK01 (sample SAMN03860265, study PRJNA289734) | marine metagenome | biome: seawater column; feature: ocean; material: water; isolation source: Red Sea water column Station 22 - depth 200m | place: Saudi Arabia: Red Sea | collected 2011-10-15 | depth 200 m
GTTTAAGAAGACTAACTATTGCTTTCGGTCAAATTTTTAATAACATTGTAGTACAGACGAAATCAAGCACAGGCGCTGTTACTAAAAGAATGCGTGTGCCTTTGGCATATGCACCTAAAGAAAAGTTTATACAAAGATTAGAACAACAAGCAAATTTAGATAAAGGTAGAACTTTTGCAATTACTTTACCTAGATTGGGATTTGAATTAACAGGTTTAAAGTATGACGCTAATAGAAAATTAAATAAAATGCAGAAGACAGTTAGAGTTAGGTCTTCTGATTCTACTGTACATAATTTTAATTATTCACCAGTACCATATGATGTAAATTTTAGTCTTTATTCTTTTACTGCTACAGCAGAAAATGGACTACAAATAGTTGAACAAATATTACCTTATTTTCAACCAGACCTTACAGTTACTATCAATGCAATACCAGAATTAAATATTAAACGTGATGTGCCTATTGTTTTAGATGAAGTACAATATGAAGATACATATGATGGTGATTTTAATAAACGAAGAGCAGTTATATATACTTTAATGTTTACTGCTAAAACTTACTTATATGGACCTATGGCGCAAAGTAAAGTTATTAGAAAATCACAAGCAGATTTAGGAACATCTACGGATGCTCCTTTATCAAGAGAAGAAAGAATTATAGTAATACCAAATCCTGAAAGTGCAGACGCAGATGATGATTTGTAAAGATAAAGTTAAAGAAACACCTTTAGAACCACCTAAAGAATTTAAAGCACCAGTACAAAGAAAAAACGGTGAAGTTAAATTACAAGTAGAGAAAGATATTAATACAGATTATGATTATAGTAGAGAAAATTATTATAATCTTATAGAAAAAGGTCAAGAAGCAATACAAGGTATTTTAGATATTGCAAAAGAAGGTCAACACCCTAGAGCATATGAAGTTGTTGGTCAATTAATAGGACAAGTTGCTACGTCTGTTGATAAATTACAAGACCTACAAAAGAAATTAAAAGATTTAAAAGAATTGCCAGGTAAAACTAACGCAAATATTAAAAATGCTTTATTTGTTGGTTCAACAGCAGAATTACAAAAGATGTTGAATAAACAAAGTATGGAAACAAAAAAAGAAAAAAGGATTGAAAATGAAACTATTGACGGCAAATCAGAAAGTACCGAATAAGATACCTATTTCAATAAAAGACTTAATTTATATTAAGTCAATGACACCACTAAAAGAATTATTAGATGGTGAAGAGTTACAAAATCCAATAGAAGTAAAAGAACATATAGTATCAGAAGTACCTAGATATGGTCCTATGGGCATACCCTATATAGAAAAAGAATATAGTGTATGGAGAGGCAGTCAACGAGTGCAGGCAGCTAAACAATTAGGTTATACACACATAGAAGGAGTGATAATAAATGGAAGAACATAAATTTCCATATGAAAGTTTTATTGGAGGTTGGTATATTGATCCAAAAATTTGTGATGGTATCGTAGATTTATTCAAAGAAAATCCACAAGAACAAAGACCAGGAGTTATAGGTGGACCTTTTAGTGTTAATAAGAAAGATAAAGATTCAATAGATATTGGAATTGATCCACATTGGAAAGAACCAAGATATTGGGCGTGGAAACAAGCATTAAAAGAGTGTTGTACTTTATATGAAGAGAAATATCCTGAACTTTCTCATTTTAAACCTTGGGGTTTAGTTGAAGGAGTTAATATACAATATTATCCACCAGGAGGTGGTTATTTTGTTGAGCATTTTGAACGAGGAAGTATCCACGAAAATCGTAATTTAGTTTTTATGACTTATTTAAATGATGTACCTAATGGTGGTACACATTTTAAATATCAAAAATTAACAACACCCGCTAAAAAAGGACTAACATTAATTTGGCCAACTGACTTTACACACGTACATAGCGGTCAGATAACAAAAGAACACGAAAAATATATCATAACTGGTTGGTTTGGGTTTTTAAAATAGAATAAGATAAATAGTATTATGACTATAACAGACGCATATTTAGGAAATCCTAATCTTAAAAAAGTAAATACACCAGTTGAATTTACCAAAGAAGAGATTTTAGAATTTCAAAAGTGTAAAGAAGATCCAATATATTTTATGGAGAAATGGATGAAAATCGTTTCTCTTGATGAAGGACTTATATCTTTTAAACTATATCCTTTTCAAAAGAAGATTGTTCATACAGTAGATAAAAATAGATTTACTATTTGCAAATTACCTAGACAGTCAGGTAAATCAACTACAACAATTGCATACTTATTACATTATGCAATATTTAATCCAAATTCAAATATAGCTATTCTTGCTAATAAATCTTCTACTGCTAGAGATATATTAGGAAGATTACAATTGGCATATGAAAATTTACCTAAATGGTTGCAACAAGGAGTTATTAATTGGAACAAAGGTAATATTGAATTAGAAAATAAATCTACTATTATTGCTGCCGCTACATCTTCAAGTGCAATAAGAGGTGGTACATATAATATAATATTTCTTGATGAGTTTGCTTTCGTACCTGCTAATATAGCAGAAATGTTTTTTAGTTCAGTTTATCCTACAATTACATCTGGTAAAACTTCAAAAGTTATTATCGTATCAACACCTCACGGAATGAATCAATTTTATAAATTATGGACAGACGCTGAAAATAGAAGAAATGATTATGTACCTATTGAAGTGCATTGGTCAGAAGTTCCAGGTAGAGATGAAAAATGGAAAGAAACAACTATACGTAATACATCAAAGGAACAATTTCAACAAGAGTTTGAGTGTGAATTTTTAGGTTCAGTAGATACGTTAATTTCACCAGTAAAAATTAAAGCAACACCTTATATGACACCATTAACTTCAAGTGGTGGTTTAGATGTATTTGAAAAAGTTGTTAATGGTAGAAATTATGTTTGTACAGTTGACGTAGCAAGAGGTGTAGATAGAGATTATTCAGCATTTTTAATGTTTGATGTAACTCAAATGCCTTATAGAGTTGTTGCCAAATATAGAAGTAATGAAGTTAAACCAATTCTATTTCCACACTTAATACAAAAGGCGTGTAAGGCATATAACAAGGCAGATATTCTTTGTGAAACAAATGATGTAGGTCAACAAATAGGTGAATCATTAAACTATGAATTAGAATATCCTAATATATTAATGACTACTCAAAGAGGAAGAGCAGGTCAGATATTAGGTGCTGGTTATAGTGGAAGAGGTTCTGGTTTTGGTGTTCGTATGACAAAACAAATTAAAAAAATTGGTTGTTCTAACATTAAAACATTGATTGAAGGAGATAAAGTTATTATCAATGACTTCAATATCATAGAAGAAATGTCAACTTATGCTCGTAAAGGAAATTCTTGGCAAGCGGAAGAAGGATGTAATGATGATTTAATGACTTGTCTTGTATTATTTGGATGGTTATCCAATCAACCTTATTTTAAAGAAATGACTAATACAAATGCTAGACAACAATTATATGAAGAACAAGAGAAATTAATAGAGCAAGATATGGCACCTTTTGGTTTTGTAGATGATGGTATACCTGAATGGGAAAAACCAGAAGTAGATGAATATGGAACAGTCTGGCATCCAGTTGTCAGAAAAGGGTTATAAATTACGCTTATTATAAATATCCATAGTAATGAAATTTGACTATGGTCGTATGAAAACATACGGAATATGCGAAAATAAAAATACTAATTAGTTAATTATAAGGAGAAAACCTAATGGCATTTCAAGTATCACCAGGTGTTCTCGTACAGGAAAAAGACTTAACAAGAATTATTCCTGCCGTTTCAACGTCTTCAGGCGCTTTTGCTGGAACTTTCAGTAAGGGTCCTCTAAGTAGTTCGTGTACAGAATTCATCTGTTTCAAACGCAACTGAAAGTGGTAGTGCGTTTGTGATTAAGAATACTACTGATTACCAAAACAATTATGCTGACGGTTCTGCTTCTGTAGGAATGTGGGCTAGTAGAACAGCGGGTGCGTGGGGAAACAATATAAGCGTTTCTCAATGTTCTTCTGCTACTGCTTACGAAGAAACTGCTAAAACAACTGTTGCTGACGCTTCAACAAGTGTCGGAGAAACAGTAGTTACAGTTACTTCTGCTACAGGAATTAGTGCTGGAGATATAGTTAATTTTGGTGATGAATATGAATATAGAGTTATTAGTATATCTACTAATGACTTGAACATTGTACGAAAAGAAGAACCATCATATTATGGTACTTCTGACTCATCTGGATTACAAAAGACCATTACAAATGGCGCTAATGTAAGACGAAGATGGAGATATTATGACCTATTTAACAAAGCACCAGGAACATCTACTTACGCTCAAACAAGAGGCGGAAGTAATGATGAACTACATATAATTGTAGTTGATGAAGACGGTGGAATTAATGGCGTTAAAGGCGAAGTACTAGAAAAATTTGAAGCAGTTTCAAAAGCTTCAGACGGTAAATCACCTCAAGGCGACACTAATTACTATTCAGACGTAATTTACAATCAAAGTAATTACATTTTCTGGATGGACCACAACGCTTCTGGATCCAATTGGGGCACAACAGCAGCTGGAACTACATTTACAGACGTAACTTCTGTAAGTGATGTATCATTAATAAATGGTGCAGACGGTTCATCTGCTACAACTGCTCAAGTTAAATCTGCTTATGACAAATTTAACGATGCTGAAACAACAGACGTTGGATTAATTATTGCAGGTGCTGGTGACTCAACACATATAGATAACTTAATTACTATTGCTGAAAACAGAAAAGACTGTGTAGTTTTTGCAAGTCCTGAAAGAAGTGATGTAGTTAATATATCCAATTCAAATACACAAAAAGATAATGTAATCGGTTTCTTTAATGGAATTGCTTCATCTTCTTATGTGTTTTTTGATAGTGGATACAAATATATGTACGATAGATATAATGACGTTTATAGATATGTACCTTTAAATGGCGATATGGCAGGATTATCAGCAAGAACTGATAGTGTTGCAGACGCTTGGTACTCACCTGCTGGATTAAACCGAGGTGTAGTAAGAGGTGCAGTTAAACTAGCATTTAATCCAACTCAAACTCAAAGAGATGAATTATACAGAGCAAGAGTAAATCCTGTGACTACGTTCCCAGGACAAGGAACTGTATTGTTCGGAGATAAAACTGGATTAGCAAATCCTAGTGCATTTGATAGAGTTAATGTCAGAAGATTGTTCATAATTTTAGAAAAGGCAATTTCAACTGCTTCTAAAGTCCAACTATTTGAATTCAATGATGAATTCACTAGAGCTGGTTTTAGAAATATGGTAGAACCTTTTTTAAGAGAAGTACAAGGAAGACGAGGTATTACAGACTACCTAGTAGTTTGTGATGAAACTAACAACACAGGCGAAGTAATAGATAGAAACGAATTTGTAGCAGAAATTTTTGTTAAACCTGCTAGAAGTATCAACTTTATCTCATTGCAATTCGTTGCAACAAGAACAGGCGTTTCTTTTGAAGAAGTCGCAAGTTAATTTAGGGGAGAAATAAAACAATGGCAAACATAAATGATTTCAAAGCTAAACTATCGGGCGGTGGAGCAAGAAGTAACCAATACAAAGTGGTTATGCCTTTTCCTGGATACGCTCAAGTTGGTGGAGAAATAGAAGACCTAGCATTTTTATGTCAAGCAGCTGAGTTGCCTGGTATGGCAATAGCAGCTATTGAAGTTCCTTTTAGAGGAAGAGCAATAAAAATCGCTGGAGATAGAAGTATAGCGAATTGGACAATCAAAGTAATAAATGATACCAATTTCAAATTGCGTAATGCATTTGAAAGATGGATGAACGGTATAAACAATATGACTGATAACGAAGGATTAACAAATCCTGTAGACTATCAAGTTGACGCATTTGTAGACCAGTTGGACAGAAACGGAAATACTATTAAGTCATACACTTTAAGAGGTGTATTTCCTATAAGTATTAACGCAATTGCCCTGGATTACACGGCTAAAGCTGATTTATCAGAAACAAGTGTAGAATTAGCGTTCCAATACTTTGAAAGTAACACAACTACTTAAAAACTACTATAAATAGTAGTGATATTTTAAGGAGATAAATTATGGCTGAACTATTTGGATTTTCTATAACTCGGGTTAAAAAACCTACAGATCCAAAACAAGCATTTACACAACCACAAGCGGATGATGGAACACAAACCATCGCCGCTGGTGGGTATTATGGTCAATACTTGGATATGGAAGGTCAGACAAAGACTGAACACGACCTTATCAGACGTTATAGAGAAATAGCATTGCATCCTGAATGCGATATGGCTATTGAGGATATTATCAACGAGTCAATTGTTGCTAATGAACTCAAAGACGCAATAAGACTAAACCTAGATAACTTACCATTCGGTAAGGATGTTAGACGAAAAATAGAAGACGAGTTTAAGGAAGTTTTAAGATTGATGAACTTCCATACTAGAGGTCACGATATCTTTAGAAGATGGTACGTGGACGGTAGATTATATTATCACAAAGTAATTGATAGAGAATCTACAAGAAAGGGTATTACAGAATTAAGATACATAGACCCTAGAAAAATTAAAAAGATTAGAGAAGTAAGAAAGAAAAGACCAGATGGACCTGTTCCTTATGGTTTAAACGTCATTGATGAAGTTAAAGAATACTTTTTATATAATGAAAAAGGTGTTACAAATACTACATCTGGCGGAATTAAAATTGCTGTTGACGCAATAGCATTTTGTCCTAGTGGAATGATAGACCAAAATAAAAATATGGTTCTATCTTATTTACATAAGGCAATTAAACCTGTTAATCAATTACGTATGATTGAGGACGCAAGTGTTATTTACAGAATAGCAAGAGCGCCTGAAAGACGTATATTTAAAATTGATGTTGGTAATTTACCGAAGATAAAAGCAGAACAATACTTACGTGATGTTATGGCAAGATATAGAAACAAACTTGTCTATGACGCAAACACAGGTGAGATACGTGATGACAGAAATTATATGTCTATGTTGGAAGACTTTTGGTTACCTCGTAGAGAAGGTGGTAGAGGAACTGAAATTACTACTTTACCAGGTGGACAAAACTTGGGAGAGATTGCAGACATAGAATATTTCAGACAAAAACTTTATCGTTCTTTAAATGTTCCAATCAGTAGATTAGAAAGTGGACAAGGGTTCAATCTTGGTCGTGCAGCTGAAATTAGTAGAGATGAATTAAAATTTACTAAATTTGTAGGCAGATTAAGAAAGAAATTTACAATGTTGTTCCACGATTTATTGAAAACACAATTAGTTTTAAAAGGTGTTATTACAATAGAAGAATGGGATGTTTTACAACAACAAATTACATATACATTTTTACAAGATGGATTCTTTGCAGAATTAAAGAATGCTGAAATAATGAGAGAAAGAGTTGCTCTTGTAAGGGAAGTAGAACCTTATATTGGTAAGTATTTTTCTAATGAATATGTAAGAACAAACTTGTTAAGACAAACGGAACTAGATATTGAGAAACAAGATAAACAAATAGAAGTTGAAAAACCAGAAGAACCTGAACAAAATCAGGGAGAAGAGGATATAAATAATAACAATGAGTAATGACGATATTAAAAAATTTGTAGATTCACTAGGAAAAGGTGACAACGATTCTGCCCAAGCAGCTATTAAAAATGCTTTAGCAGATAAAGTTGGCGCAGCTCTTGATGACAGGAAAGTTGATGTGGCAAAAACTATAGTACAACAACCTGCTGAAGAGGTACCGAGTGATGAAAAATCTTAATCAGTTAAAAGAAGATTTAATAACTGAAAGAAACGATTACAAGCGGACTAGGCAATATAATAAATTATCGCCTAGATTAAAACGAGCAGTTGATATGATTTTTCGTAATGCAGATGATGACGCTGATGTTATCGCAGACTTTGAACTTAATATAAAAAAAGCTGCAGAAAAATTTAATGTAAAAATTAAGGACCTTATGAAATATTTTGATAAGGAAACTTTAACAATTTTAAGAAGGTAAAAAATGACACAAACATTTATAAGCAAAGGCGCCCTAGTTGCTGGAACATTAGCCGATAATGACATCGGTCAAGCACACTTTGTAAGAATAACTGCTACTGCTGGAACAAATACAATTACCGTAAAGACAACAGGTGGTGCTGCTACCTTGGGTACTTTTTATTTACACGCTGCTGGTGATACGGTTATAGTTGAAAAAGGTCCAACAGATGAGTTGACTTCAAGTGGTAATGTTCAAGCTTCAGCTGTAGGTTCGCCTAGAAGTTAATTATGACTATATCAGCTGCACAATTAGCTGATGATAGTTTTAAAACTATTATATCAGCGTCTGGTGTTGGTAATGAAACAAAAGGTGTTTTACTAGACGCTTCAGAATTAACAGGAGCAACAGCAAGTCCGAACTTGTCTATTGCAAATATTCATTATGAAATTCTCGGTTCAGGGAATTTGACATTTTATTTTGACGCTGAAACTGATGAAGAAGCTAAGATTATATCTGGTCGTGGAAATTATGGACTAAAACCAGATGAAGGTAAAATTAAACAAGGTGACACAGGAGAAACTTTAGTAAATCCAACAGGAGATGTTTTAGTTTCTACTGCTTCTACCATAACAAGTTATAAATTGGTAGTTGAATTACATAAAGAAAAGGGATTTAGTATATGAAAATATCAGACCAAACAGCAATAAGTATGCCAATGAGGAACTTATTGTCTATTGTAGCTGCAGTTGCTGTAGGAGTTTGGGCTTACTTTGGTGTGATTGAGCGATTAAATAATTTAGAAACTAAATCTACTTTAGCAGAAAAAGATTTAACTAGTGAAGTGCAAAGAATTGATAAAGATATTGAAGGTTTGATAACAGGTGATATTGCACAAAATAACGAATTTAGGATCAAATGGCCAAGGGGTGATTTAGGTTCCCCACCTGCTGATTCAGAACAATTTATGCTTATAGAATTTCTTTCAGGTCAAGTGGAAAGTATTTTAAAACAACTTGAAGGAATGATGAATAATAAAGTTAACATTGAAAGGTTACAAACTGATATGGAAAAGGCTTTAGACGATATTGAAAAATTAAAGGACAAAATAAGAGCACAAGCAAACGGGACTATTACAGGAGAATAAGGTATGGATGCAACAACATTAGTGACCATTATAACAATGTTTATTGTGACCGATACTTCAAGCGAATTTGTTAAGTATGATGGATTAATGGATTGTTTGAAAGAGAAAAGAAAGATTGAAAAAATGAGAGATGGTCGTAGAGTAATTTGTGGACCATCTATGGCTGAAATAGACGCTGATGGTAATATTGTTAGTATCAAAAACAAAATGCCTGACCAATCAGGTAGTTTAAAATTAGGCGGAACAGCTAAGTCATTAACAGAAAAAAAGAAAAAGAAACAAACGAAAGTATTAACACAATAGGATGATTATATGAAAAAATTATTAATGTTATTGATTGCAACATTTTTTTTAGTAAGTTGCGCCCCAACAAAGAGTTTTAAAGTAGAAAAAGAATTAGGTTTGCTTGATGAAGTAAAAGCAAGAGGTTATGTTATATGTGGAGTTAATGCAGGTTTACCTGGATTCTCTGCTCAAGATGAAGAAGGAAATTGGAGTGGTTTAGATGTAGATTTTTGTAAGGCAATTGCCGCTGGTATATTTGGCGACTCAAGTAAAGTAGAGTTTGTAGGTTTAAACGCTGCTCAAAGATTTCCAACATTAGCGTCTGGCAAAATTGATGTGCTTGCTAGAAATACTACTTGGACAATCAGTAGAGATGTTAATTTAATGTTTGAATTTGCTGGTGTTAACTATTATGATGGACAAGGATTTTTAGTACCTGTTGATTTAGATATTGAAAATGCAAATGAATTAAATGGTGCGTTTGTATGTATTACAAAAGAAACTACAAGTGAATTAAATCTAAATGATTATTTTGCAGAAAACAATATGGCATATAAACCAATATATGTTGAAGGTAATAAAGACGCAAAAGCAAAACTATTTGCTGGTGAGTGTGATGTATTTACTACAGACGCTTCTGGTTTAGCAAGTGCTAGAGCAGGTGCAGAAAATCCAGATGACTGGATGGTCTTACCAGAAATTATATCAAAAGAACCATTAGGTCCACTTGTAAGACAAGGCGACCAAGAGTGGGAAGATGTAGTTAGATGGACACATTTCATTATGATTAATGCTGAAGAGGCAGGTATTACAATGTACAATGTAGATTTAATGTTAACTTCAAAAAATAAAGAAGTTAAACGAATATTAGGTGTGGAAGGTTATATCGGTCCTATGTTAGGATTAGGTATGAAATTTGGTTATAATATTATCAAACAAGTTGGTAATTATGGAGAGTCATTTGAAAGAAATGTGGGACCAAATAC
>LUMK01001217.1_pt1 | contig 10446 bp, 12 predicted proteins | sample 729981 | NCBI WGS metagenome assembly LUMK01 (sample SAMN03860265, study PRJNA289734) | marine metagenome | biome: seawater column; feature: ocean; material: water; isolation source: Red Sea water column Station 22 - depth 200m | place: Saudi Arabia: Red Sea | collected 2011-10-15 | depth 200 m
GATTATCACCACACTCTTGAATGTAATGGAACAGCAGGATGCCAAAACAGGACTGGCCACCATGTGTATCGGTACGGGACAGGGTATTGCAACCATTCTGGAAAGATAGGTAGAATTATGTCGAAAAAGATTGAAAAAGTAGCTGTCCTCGGCGCCGGGACTATGGGCGCACAACTGGCTGGCCACATCGCCAATGCGGGGGTTCCGGCACTGCTGTATGATCTAAATGATGAGCTGGCCACGAAGGGCCGGGAGAACCTTGCCAAGATGAAACCGGCGCCGCTCTACAGTCCTAAAAACCTCGATCTCGTGGAGGCGTGTACTTATGAGAACGACCTCGACCGCCTCGGTGAAGCGGACTGGGTGCTGGAAGCGGTGGCGGAGAACCTCAAGATCAAGCATGCGGTGTACGAGCAGATTGCCCCCGTTCTGAAGGACGATGTTCTTCTCTCCTCCAACTCATCGGGACTTCCGGTGGCAAAGATCGCTGAGGTGCTTCCTGAAAAGTTTCGATCACGGTTTGTTCTGACGCATTTCTTCAATCCGCCCCGCTACCTCCGTTTGGTGGAGATCGTCCCCGCCAGCGCCGATGAAGAGGTGGTGGAATCTCTCGCACTTTTTGTGGAAGGGGCGTTGGGTAAAGGGGTAGTCAAACTGACGGGAACTATTGTCGGCCGGCCCAAGAGCGCCATGTACAGAACATTAGATATCGTGGGCCTCGACGTCGGCATGATGGTAGCACAGAACAGCTATGAAAACTGTCCCGATGACGAGGAGCGGGAACAGTTCGGCAAAGAGACAATCCTGAACAAGCTTGTGGAGGCCGGGCGCCTCGGCCAGAAGAGCGGCGAGGGGTTCTACAAGAAAACGGAGGACGGAATTCTTTCCATCGATTTCGACATACTGGAGTACACACCTCAGAAGCGCGTCCGTTTCGATGGCTATCGTGTGGCGAAACAGCAAAATACAACAGCGGGGAAGATTCGGGCCCTCGCCTACAGCGATGATAAGGCAGGTCAGTTTTTCTGGGAGGGGATGGCCCTTACCCTCATCTACACCGCCAACAGGATTCCTGAAATCTCCGATGACATAGTAAATATCGACAACGCCATGAAGTGGGGCTACGGATACGAGTTGGGCATTTTCGAATCGTGGGATGCCGTCGGCGTCCGGCGGTCGGTGAACAGGATGAAGGACGAGGGGAAACGCGTTCCGGCCTGGGTAGAGGAAATGCTCGATTCTGGCACCGAATCTTTTTACGCCCTCGAAAATGGAAAACAGACGTTCTACTCCATCCCCGATTCAGCCCCGCGGGCGATACCTCTCCGTGACAAGGAGATCAACCTTTCGCTGAAGAAGAGCGGCGGCGATCTTATCAAGCGGGACTGGAGCGCCTCCCTCATCGACCTCGGCGACGGCGTTCTGAACGTGGAGTTCCACAGCATTCTTCAGTCTGTTATGAATCCCATCGACCTCTCTCTGGCGAACACAATCAATGACGGGATCACCCTTCTTGATGCGGGGCGTTACAAGGCGATTATTCTTGAGGCGTGCGAAAACAAGGCGTGGGATATCCTCGAAAAGACCATCGATAACCTTCAGACCCTCACACAGCGGATTCGGTTTTCGAAGGTGCCCATTGTGGCTGCGCCCTTCGGTTTCTCACTGGGCGGTGGCTATGAGCTGGCGGCACCGGCGGCCAAGCGAGTCTGTTCATCTGAGCTTTACATGGGGCTCGTAGAGGTGGGCGTCGGCCTCATTCCCGGCGCCGGCGGAAATCTGAGGTTCATCCTGAACATTTTGGACAGCGCCGGCGACAAACGCATCCCCCCCTTCCAAGTCGGTCAGAAGACGCTGGAAACTATCGGTTTTGCGAAGGTGTCAACCTCAGCCAGTCATGCGCTCAAATTAGGCTACTTGCGGCCGGAGGACGAAATTGTCATTAACCGCGACCACCTCATCCACCGCGCCAAAGAGGCGGCGCTGGAACTGACCGACGGGTACGATCCTCCGAAGTATCGCGATGACCTTATCCTCGCCGGCAAGGGCGGCCGAACCGCCATGACGGTGGCGCTGAAGGGATATCGAGTCCAAGGGAAGATTACTGCTCATGATGAAACGGTTGCAAAGAAGCTCGCCTTCGTCATCACCGGTGGGGACAAGGGCGGCTCAAGCAAGCCTGTGGACGAACAGTTCCTGCTAGATATCGAGCGAGAGGCTTTTCTCGCCCTGTGCGGTGAAGAGAAGACACAGGACAGGATCAGGCACTTTCTGAAAAAGGGGAAACCGCTCAGGAACTAATGAAGCTCTGCATCGTATGAAACCGGCAGCGCCAAGATTTGGGTTTGGTAGAATGAAAGCCCCAGCCCCCGTGCCTAGCCACACGGGGGTTTTTTATGATCCCGTCCGTTCACCCTCACGTCGCCGCTTTTTCATTAGATTAGATATCTTCATGACCGCTAAAACAGAAAGATACCAAGAGGTAATCACAACACTCGAAGCCCTTATCGGCAACGGCGAGGGGAAATATGAAGTGGATGATATTGGCAAGATGGCCCTCATCAGTTGGGCGCTGAAGCACCATTTCCCGGAATTCGTTTTCGTCGGATTCTATATCGTCTCAAAGCCGGATATTCTCACCATCGGCCCTTATCAGGGCGATGTGATGGCGTGCGGCACGATTCCCTTCGGAAAGGGCGTCTGCGGTGTGGCCGCTGAAAAGGGTGAGACGCTCGTTGTGGATGACGTTGAGCGGTTCCCCGGCTACATCGCTTGCGACTCGGAGACGAGATCGGAGATCGTGGTGCCGGTGATAAAGAACGGAGAGGTTACAGCAATACTGGATGTGGACTGCGGGGAGGTAGGGGCATTTTATGAGAGTGACAGCGGACACCTCCGATCTATCGTGAAAGACTTCCTGGAATAATTCCACCATTCCCCCAAGAGGTGCCATTCACCGTCATGAGACAGGAATGGTAATTCACGATTCGTAAAACTTATTCGTAGAGACGTCCGCCGACTGGCGTGTAGACCCCTAGTTCATTCATTTCTTCTTTGATCGGGTTACAGACGCTTCATTTATTCTAATCTTACCCAAGTTTCTTGCATGTAATCACTCGAAATGATTAATTGATTATTATCTAGCCGGTATTTAAAAGTTTCCGACTTTTCAATCATGTTTGGGTTATGGTGAATTTTGAACAATTCCGTATATGAATCGCCATCTACTTTGTACAATCCACTATGGGGAAAAACTTCATCATTTGAGAGATCTTGAGTCACAACTGAATAGTGATTATCTCCATATATTTTGATTGATTTCAGATCATCACTGGTCAGGGTGGTCGTGGAATCCCCAGATACATAACTACCCGAAACATATTGCCACGCCCCTTCTACCCCTTTCTCATTGGATGGTGTACAGCTTACCGCCATAATTGCAAAAAACATCATATATCGTTTCATTCTATTCTCCTTTTAGTTTCTTCATCCGTTCATGAGATGGCTCAATATAGATTTTCAAAAAAAATCATTTAGACGATATTTTGGAGAGAAACTGTTAAGTGGTTATTGACTTGAGGGATCTATTAACTCCCGGCTTAAGCCAATAACAAACCTTGCGAAGGTTCCCAACCTTCGCAAGGTTGAATTGGAAAGAGACAAAACCGTTTCAACGGTTTTTCAAAATGTAATCGATAAAGATGATTCCAGTTCCCCGAAAACTGGTTTAGCTTACGAAGAAAGTCCCAGAACCACAGCTCTCTGGTTAGTCAGATCCAGATACGCCTGTCTCGCGCTGTCAGAGAGGAAACTTGCCTGGATCATCTCTTCCCAGTCACCAAGGCCTCGCTGGACTGCGTTCAATACATCATCTGCGGCGGTCGAGGGAAGATTGAGCCGCTCTAATGCAAAGTAATCCACAAGATCGTGCCTCGTCAGATTTCTCCGTTTGCCGTTGAGCGGCAGTGCCGTCTCCTCCTGTGGATTGGGCAAAATAAGGGTAGTATTGAGCAGATCGTAGGCGGGAGACAGTTCAATTTTCGAGTTCTGCGTAATCAGCGAGAAATTCTTGAGGTGCATGTCTTCATTGCCCGTGAGAAAACAGAAGAGAGTCAGCCGAAAGAACTTCAGCTTCTCTAAAACGGGAAAGGTGCAGAAATCAAGAATATGGGATGCTTTCTCCATGGAGGAGGTGTACTTCGTGTCGCGCGTGGCGCCGGAGAGTTGCGCTAAGTCTTCAACTGGCAGTTTTCTCTTCCGACCAAATCTATCGAACCGACGAATAAAGTACGTCCTCGTCCCATCTTTCGAATAGATCATACCGTGTGACGGTGTCTCAATTCCCACAGTTGCGGCGAGCTTCATTGTCAGATCCTCGTTCTCAGGAACCTCGGGGTAGAGGGCGCTCTGGGGTTTCAGGATGTACCTGCCTCCAATATCCACAACCTCAAGACTTCCCTCCCTCACCTTCAGTCTGGCACTAAGTTTCGGCTGAACGCCCTGGATTGACATCCTCGCCGTTCTAGCCACCGCCTCTTCCCTCTGTTCCTGCGCCGTGTAGGGCAAGTCGTTCAGGTGAGTGAGCCCCCTTGAAAGCAGATTAAGACCGCGACGGGAGTACCTCTCTTCTCCGCACACTTCGTAGGTGATCGGGCAGCGATTCACTCCTCTTCCTCCACGGTGACGGCTCCCACAAGATCTCGTCCAACAGCTACCAACTGACTGAAATAGTCGAACTGATCAATCTTCTGTTGCCTCAGCAGTCCTTCCAGCATGACGCCTTCTGGGAGGAGGCCATCAAAGAATGGTGGAAAGCGCTCGAAGACGTATGAAGATTGACCGAGGGGCATGGTAAGTGAGACCACCGCTCCGGCATAGTCGGTTTCGTAAGCAAACTGGTAGGGGCCGCCTTTTTGCTCTTCAGTCAGATAGCCCGCCAGCACACCATCAACCAAGATTCTCGCCTTACGCATTCTGCGACGCCTCGTATTCATTCATTAGGGGACTATCAAGCCGCATTCGAATGTTCAGTGTGGCGAGAATCCTGTTGAGGATATCCAACCGACATGTAGTCTTGCCATGTTCAATATCGAAAATAGCTGTTTTCCCTACGCCAGCTATACGCGACAGCGCCTCTCTCGACAAACCACTCCTTTTGCGATGGTAATGTACAATCCTTCCTACCGTCGACAGTTCGTTCATTTATTTCCTTTCTTCAAGATTGATACTTACCGCTTGGGCGGTAAAAACGTCCTATCATTATCTAATATTACAACTGAAACCAGATAGACGCAATATTTTACTGGTGTTGCGGTAATAGATTCTTCAAATAGTACTCTAATGGCCAATCAGTAGCTTTATGCACCGAAACTTACTGTTATTCCGGTAACAACTGTTAGTTAAGTTGTCATAGTTGGGGAGGTGGACTATAGATGAGGGAAGGGCTTGTTTCAGTTTTGCCGAAACATTGGGTGCCGGTAGAGCGGTCGGTCTTGCGGCTCGCGAAGATGCTCAGCGGCCTGCGTCAGACTGAGAGACTACGTTTGATACGGTTCCAGTATCCCCATCTTAAGTTTCTGATTTCCGCTCCCTAACCTCGAGCCCCAACTCTTCGAGCTGATTCTTCGGCACGTCGCTGGGTGAACCGTCCATGAGGCTCAGGGCGCTGGTAGTCTTGGGGAACGCAATGACGTCCCTGATCTGCTTCGCGCCGGCGAGAACCATCACAAGTCTGTCAAACCCGAAGGCGATACCTCCGTGGGGCGGTGCGCCGTAACTGAGTCCGTCCAACAGGAAACCGAACTTCTCCCTCGCTTCTTTTTCTGGGATACCGAGAAGATCGAAGATTTTCAGCTGGACTTTTGGATCGTGATTTCTGATGGAACCGCCGGCGATCTCCCAGCCGTTGATCACCAGATCGTAGGCCAGTGAACGGGCAGCGCCGGGATCGCTCTCCAGTATTTCCGCATCCTCGAGCCGTGGAGATGTAAATGGGTGATGAAGGAAAGTCCAATGGACCGACTCTTCATCTTTCTCAAAGAGGGGATAATCGCGGACCCACAGCGGTCTAAAATCGTCGGCCTTCTGGAGGCCGTCACACTCGGCAATTTCCAGCCGGAGGGCGCCCATGGTAGAGAGGACCGTGTGGTAAGATCGCCGTCAACACACCGCATCCACGCAAGCCCGCCGAGGGGCGCCTTCTTCTCCTGCGATGAATAGTCCTTTACAAAAGAAGTCAACTGATCGATCACTTTTCGCGAATACCCCTCAGCCTGCGGCACAACAATCGCTTTCACTGTTTCCGCTGACTTGAGCGCTTCAAAGTCTGATTCGCCGGCGAACTGGGAAAAATCGACGAGCGGAAGCTCGAACCGGAGGTCGGGCTTGTCCGAGCCGTAAGTCTCCATGGCCTCGTCAAATGTGAGGGTTGGAAACGGCGTCGGTAGATCGACATCGATGACCTCCTTGAAGACAGAGCTCACCAGCTGCTCCACCACCTGACGAACATCCTCCTGATCAACAAACGACATTTCCACATCAATCTGAGTAAACTCTGGCTGGCGGTCGGCCCGGAAGTCTTCATCCCGGAAACATTTCACGATCTGGAAATAGCGGTCGTAACCCGCCACCATGAGAATCTGCTTGTACTGCTGGGGTGACTGTGGCAGGGCGTAGAACTTCCCCTTGTGCAGTCGGCTCGGAACGAGGAAATCCCTTGCCCCTTCCGGGGTGGCCCGCATCAGAACGGGAGTCTCAAACTCCATGAAGTCCAGCGATGAGAGTGTGCTGCGGACGGACTGGTAAGCCTTGTGACGGATGGCCATGTTCTTCTGCATCTCCTCGGTCCGAAGTTCAAGGTACCGGTACTTCAGCCGTGTCTCCTCCGTGGCGCTCTCCCTGTCGTGGATCATGAAGGGGAGCGGCTTTGCCTCGTTCAGCACAGCAATCTCGCCCACCTCCACTTCGATCTCTCCCGTTGCAAGTGACTTCTTCACCGCATCGTCGGCCCGCGCAGCGACCTTTCCCTTTACGGAGATCACATCCTCCATGGAGAGTCCTTTCGCCGTGGCGAACGCCTCGGGATAAGTCTCCTCGTTAAAAGTTAGTTGCGTTATCCCGTACCGATCGCGGACATCGATAAAAATGAGGCCGCCGTGATCTCGACTGGTAGCGACCCAGCCGTTGAGAGCCACGTCAGCGTCCACATCGCCGGAAGTCAGTTCACCGCACGTATGTGTCCTTTTGAACATGTTAGAATCTTTCATTAGAAATCAAGAATCTGAAACCATTTCTAAAGTGAACGGCAACGGCCAAATCTACCGTGTACCACCAGCTCTTGGGAGGGTTCAGAGGGGGTTACCGCTGGGAAACTTTGAGGCGGTTCTTCGCCGATCTCTCCTGCTGAGAGTGCGAAAAGCCCGGGAGTGTGCCCAGCCATGACGCCGAAGAGCCCATCGGCCCCGGGACACCTGATATAGGTGACCTCGCCCTGATCGACGGTCTTGGTCGGTGTTACAATTTCAAGTGCAAAAGTGCTCATCGGGAATGTAAACGTGTCAAGGTGTTCACGTTTAACCAGTGGACAGTCCTACTCCCCGACGGTGCTGATTCCATCATCAAGATCCTCAAATCGCTCGATCATCGCCATCGGTTCACCCTGCTCGAAGACTGTGGAACACTATAACACAAGAACACCATAACACTACTCTGCCGCCTTCATCTCCTTCGCTTTCTCGATCGCCTCATCGATGGTGCCCACATAGAGGAACGCCCTTTCCGGCAGATCATCAAATTCGCCTTGAATGAGGCGTTCGAATGCGTCTACCGAATCTTCCAGCTTCACATACCGTCCCGGCGTGCCGGTGAACTGTTCCGCCACGAAAAAGGGCTGTGACAGGAACCGCTCAATCCTTCGGGCTCGGGCGACAGTCACCTTATCTTCATCGGACAGCTCTTCCATTCCGAGAATCGCAATAATATCCTGGAGCTCTTTATACTTCTGGAGAATTCGCTGTACTTCCCGGGCCACGTTGTAGTGACGCTCCCCGACGACTCTCGGATCGAGAACTCGGGAGGTGGAGGTGAGAGGGTCAACAGCCGGATAAATGCCGAGCTCAGAGATACGCCTGTCGAGGACCGTGGTCGCGTCAAGGTGGGCGAAACTGGCAGCCGGCGCCGGATCCGTCAGGTCGTCCGCGGGCACGTAGACGGCCTGGAACGAGGTAATCGAGCCCGTGCGGGTTGAGGTGATCCGCTCCTGGAGAATACCCATCTCGGCAGCCAGTGTTGGTTGATAGCCCACTGCAGAAGGCATCCTGCCAAGCAGCGCAGATACTTCGGTACCCGCCAGCGTGTAGCGGTAAATGTTGTCGACAAAAAGTAGCACGTCGCGGCCTTCCTCACGAAAATGCTCCGCTATGGTAAGCCCGGTCAGGCCCACTCGAAGTCGGTTACCCGGCGGTTCGTTCATCTGACCAAAAACCATCGACACCTTGTCCAGCACACCGGATTCTTTCATCTCGTGGAAGAAATCATTCCCTTCACGGGTGCGCTCACCGACTCCCGCAAAAACTGACAGGCCGGAATGTTCTTTAGCGATGTTGTTAATCAACTCCATGATCGTTACTGTTTTACCCACACCAGCACCGCCAAACAATCCGATCTTGCCACCTTTGGCGATCGGCATGATTAGATCGATGACCTTGATGCCGGTTTCAAGGATCTCGACACTGGGTGCCTGGTCGGCATAAGCCGGCGCCTTGCGGTGGATGGGTAGGGCATGGGCTGATTCAACCGGGCCGCCTTCATCGACGGGCCTGCCCAGCACGTCCAGAATACGGCCCAAGGTTGCTTCACCGACGGGCACCGTGATCGGTGCCCCGGTGTTAGTGACTTCGATTCCGCGCTTCAGGCCATCGCTGGATCCCATTGCAATAGTCCGAACCACCCCATCCCCCAGCTGCTGCTGGACCTCGAGGGTTAGGCCGGTTTCCGAGACCGCCAGTGCATCATAGATCTTGGGTACGGATTCCCTTGGAAACTCGACGTCCACGACTGCGCCGATAATCTCTACAATGTTTCCGTTACTCATAGTGTCTTCCTCATTAAAACTGGTCGGTTTTTGTGGGTTCTATCAGACAGCCGCCGCTCCGCCGACGATCTCTGAAATTTCTCATTCGGGCCGCCATTTCACAGGCTATGTTTTCAACCACGCCCTGATAAACCAGTGATTCGATATAACGCGTCATCAGGGCGTCGACCACATCCTTCGCGTCTGGTTCATAGAGATAGTCCCAATGATGGGACAAGGTCTCGTCCGGCTGTTCGGCATGAATTGGTACCAGCTGTTCCAGTTGGGGCGTCTGCGACATGGTCGATTGAAAGCGGTTATGTACCAGGTACAACCGATCTATGCGGCTATCAGTATAGGCATCCAGCATAACCTTGACCGGGCCTATCAGGTCGTCCAGATGCGGGGTATCCCCCAGCCGGGTCGCCTCTGACACAATGTTGGCGCCTACCCGGTTGAAAAACTGAAACCCCTTAGAACCGATCGTCGTCAGATCAATCTCAGCGCTCTGCGATTGCCATTCGGTCAGCGCATTCACAACGTCCCGGAACAAGTTGATGTTGAGACCGCCGCAAAGGCCCCGGTCGCTGGATACGATGATGAAACCAACCCGCTTGACGGGGCGTTCCAACGTAAAACTGTGTTTGTATTCCAGGTTAGCCTGCGATACATGAGCGATCACGTTGCGCATTTTCTGCGCATAGGGTCGAGCCTGGTGCATGCGTTCCTGAGCACGGCGCATTTTGCTGGCCGCGACCATTTCCATCGCTTTGGTGATCTTCTGAGTATTCTGGATACTCTTGATCTTGGTCCGAATTTCTTTTCCGCCAGCCATTTCCTGTTATCCATAAGCCTGGTCGCGATTCAGCGCCTCGATCAGGTCTGACTGCTGGCTCTTCATATGGCTTTGCATCGCTTGTTCGAAGTCCACAACCTTGTTGACTTCAATATCATCAAGATAGCCTTCGTTCACTGCAAACAAGCTGACGCCCATCTCCGCTACCGACATGGTTGAATACTGCTTCTGCTTCATCATCTCGGTCGCTCGTTCACCCCTTTCCAGCTGACGACGTGTTGCTTCATCCAGGTCAGAGGCAAATTGGGAAAACGCAGCCAGTTCCCGATATTGCGCGAGCGCGAGCCGAATCCCACCGCCCAGCTTCTTGATCAACGCGCACTGTGCTGCGCCGCCGACTCTAGAGACCGACAACCCGGCATTGATGGCAGGACGTATGCCTGCGTTGAAAAGATCGGTTTCCAAAAAAATCTGCCCATCGGTGATGGAGATGACGTTGGTGGGTACGAAGGCCGAGACGTCCCCGGCTTGCGTCTCGATTATCGGCAGTGCCGTCAAAGATCCGGTCTTTCCCTTGACT
>LUMK01000567.1_pt1 | contig 10411 bp, 14 predicted proteins | sample 729981 | NCBI WGS metagenome assembly LUMK01 (sample SAMN03860265, study PRJNA289734) | marine metagenome | biome: seawater column; feature: ocean; material: water; isolation source: Red Sea water column Station 22 - depth 200m | place: Saudi Arabia: Red Sea | collected 2011-10-15 | depth 200 m
CCTGATTGCTTCCCAACGTTTTCCCTCAACGATTTGATGTCTTTTTCAATGGTTGAAAGACTACAATGCAATGTTGATGATATACTTCTCTGGGAAAAACCATTGAGAAGTAGTTTAACTACCTTGTTTCGCCTATATCTCACTCTGTCCTTACTTGGAAGTAGGTCTCCCGCATAGTCTGTGAGCGTAGTACCGTCAATTATGATACCAATTTGAGCGTCTTTCATTGTTTTACCTCCCTTATCTTACAACTGGGATTCTTCTCAATGTGTGCCTGAATTCTCTCTACATCTCCATGCAATTTACCTGAGAGGAACTCTTCATCAGTAATAGGAATCTGAAATGTCTCGTGGTGTGCTAAACATTGTAATTTCTTCATTCCATTATACTTATTGTCATTTATGAGATAAATACCCTTTGAAAAAGGCAGAGATAATTTTCCAGAGAAGTTATATTCTATATTGGAAGCGTTTTGTTTTCACGAAGTTTATCTAAAATTTTCTTGTCTTGTTTTGCCTGTTGTTCTCTTAGTTTTTTGACTTCTTCCCTAAGTTGTGAGATTGATGAATTTTCCTCTTCCAGCCGTTCTATCTTCAGCTTGTTTTTTGTCTGATCATAAACTACCAAATCAGGTTCAAGCTCAATGTACATGTCCATCTTTTCTTCTTCGGTCATTCTGTCATATTGCATCAAATATCCACCATGACCAGTCATCCTGTGAGCATAATTGTCCCCATGTTTTCTGGCAGCCTTTGTGAAAAAGTATGCCCTAAAACTGTGTGCAGATATTTTGAAAAAGTTGTTTGATTGGTATCTTTCATCAAGTTCTAATCTGCTTAGAAGCCTACGAAACGCGTTTCTAAAGTTATCCGCCCCCGAAACTGGACTTTCCTTGCAGAATACATAATCATCTGGATTAAGCTTCTCCAGTCTTTTTTCGATTTTTTTCTTAACCTCCTTTGTAAAGAATGTGGTTCTTCCTGCCCGTGTCTTTGTGTGCGGTGGAATTTTTACCCTGATTCGTTGTGCAGATAAATCAAGATCTTTCTTTTTTACACGCATCAGTTCACCTATTCGCATTCCAGATGCACCAAGAGCAAGGCAGATTGACTGAAACAATGGGCTTTTTGAAAACCCATCCACTATCATACGATACTCATCGTCAGATAATGGATGTTTTTCCTCCTTTGGAATCTTTGGAAACCTCAAATGCTCACGAATGTCCTGTTCGTTTGTCTTTATTCTTCGGAAGAAAAGATATTTCCTAAGATTTGAGAATGTAATACGAATAGTACTTGGGTGTATTCCCTCTCTTTCATTCCAGTTTATCCATTCCTGTAGCATATCATACAAAACTTCTTCAAATTCTTGGCCATTGTCGGTTTTGAGTATGAAGAGTTCATCAATTATATCATTGGTAGTTCTGTCATCATATGTTTCAGAAACAAACTGCTCAAAATTTTTGATTGCATAGTTCTTGGATCTTTGCGTAGCTGCTGGCTCTGTACTGATTCGCTGTTCATACGATTCCTTTGATTTGTTTTTTACTAGGAAACTAGTCATTCTCAACAACCTTTATGGTAATTTGCAATATAACGCCGCTCAAAAATATGGGTTTTACGGATATTAAGTGGGACAAACGCGGGAGTGTTAAGTATTAAAATAAGGGTCTGGAAATCATATTCCGAGTATGACTACTAAAAAGCCAGGGGGCCGTTCTCATGGATTTAGGTACAAATCCAGGTCAGTTATGACAAAGAACGCTCCTAGAGGTGTTTCATTTTTACTTCGTGAATATAATGAGGGTGATAAGGCTTTGGTAATTATTGATCCAAGACAGCATAAAGGGTTACCACATAAGCGATATCATGGAAAAGTTGGTACTGTAACTCAGGTTAGAAGACGAAGTGTAATTCTTGATATTAAATTAGGTGATAAATCGAAAACCTTAATCACTAGATTCGACCATATCAAACCGTTTGGTGTTTAACTTATGGAAGAAGTAATCAAAAAACGTATGGTATCATTGCCTGAGGTAAAGGAAATTTTAGATAAACAAGATCCTGAATCACTCGATCAAATTCAGCGTTGGACATATGATTATGTATCAAAATTTGTAAAGATTGATCCTAAGGATGCAGTAAAAATGAAACAGGAACTAGTTAAAGAATGTGGATTGACTGAGGCAGAGGCAGTTGAACTTATCAATATTTGCCCTACATCATTACCTGAACTACGTTCATTTACTTTTGGGTGGAAAAAACTAATTTTATCTGAAACTCTTGAAAAAATACTTAAAATAATTAAGGGATACTCATAATTTTTCGGTGAAATTATTTTGGAGGGTATACATACCCAGTTACGAAAATTTGAGGAATATGCTTACGTATTAGATTTTAAATCACGTGGCCATTCATCCACTGTCCGAGGAAGGATAGGAATAATTGTAACCGCAATTGGTGAAGACAGGCTTACACTGTTAGAAATACTTGGGTTAGAAAATTCAACTTTTGATGTTGGTGAGAGAATATACATTGGAAAAGAGGGAAGAACAAAAGTACAATCAGTATTAGGCAAAATTGACTACACAAAAATTTCTGATTCTGCACAAAGTGAGATTCCTGGAGTTGTTGAATCTATTATTATAAAAAATGAAAAAAGATTTGTAGATTATCTAAATAATGCACAGTCTCTTACTCCTAGAATCCATGCACTTGAATTAATTCCTGGCATTGGAAAGACATACATGCATATTATAATTCAGGAAAGAGAGAAAAAACCATTTGAAAGTTTCTCGGACATAGAAAGTCGTACAAAGTTGAAAGAACCAATAAAACACATATCAAAAAGAATTCTAGAAGAGATTTCAGGTGAAACAAGAATGAATCTCTTTGTTAAGCGATGAAAAAGCGTAAAAATCTGGGGCAACACTTTCTAAATTCAACTAACATTGCAAAATCAATTGCCTCATTTGCAAAGATTACAAAAAATGATGTTATTCTTGAAATTGGAACTGGTCAGGGAATATTAGTACCATATTTATGCAAAAATTCAAAAAAAGTAATATCGATAGAAACTGACAAAAAATTACATCTTTTTGCCAAATCAAAATTTTCTGATATGAAAAATCTGGTTTTAGAACATGGTGATGGATTTACCTCAGATCATAGTTTTTCCGTTTTTATTTCAAATCTCCCTTTTTCAAAGAGTAGATTAGCCATAGAATGGTTACTCCAAAAAAAATTTTTACGTTCAGTAATAATGGTGCAAAAAGAATTTGCTGAAAAATTAATTTCTACTCAAGACCATAAAGCTATATCAATTCTAGCAAATTATGGGTTTGAAATAAAATTACTGCTGAATGTTAAAAAATCAAACTTCTCTCCAATGCCAAAAGTAGATTCAGTTATAATTTTGCTAAAACAAAAGAAAGTACTTTCAAAAGTGCTTATTTCCACTGTAAATTGTATTTTTTCATACAGGCGCAAAACCATTCAAAATATTTTAAGACAATTTGGTATTAGTTCTACCTCAAAAAAACGTCTAGATGAATTATCAGGAGATGAAATAATTAAGATTGCACAAAAAATTGTTAGAAGCTGAACCATATCCTCCATCTGAGGATACGTTCTTTTTAGCTGATTATATTAAGAATGTAGATGGTAAGTCTGCATTAGATGTAGGTACTGGATCTGGCTACTTAGCAAATATTTTAGCAACATCATTTTCTTTTGTGGTTGCAACAGATCTAAGTTTTAATGTTTTAAAAAAACGAAGATATCCCACATTAAACTCTGTATGTTGTAATGGCGCAGATGCTCTCAACTATAAGTTTGAATTGGTAATTTGTAACCTTCCTTATCTCAGCACTGATGAGATAATGGATGTGAGTACTGATGGTGGAAATGAAGGATTAGAGATTCCAATGAAAATCATCAATTCAGTTAAATCACGATTAATACCTGGTGGAAAATTAGTCTATGTAACATCATCGTTATCCAACTTTAAAAAATTAATTGATTATACTGAATTGCAAGGTTTCAAAGTAAGTATTGTTGCAAAAAAGAAGTTATTTTTTGAAGAGTTGATAATTATAGAAGCAAAAAAATTACTTTCGTAGTTTTTCAGCTGCAATCTTTGCAACTGCGTCAGCCATCTCACTGGTCTTTGCATTACCGCCAATATCATATGTGACATATTTTCCCTCATTGATTACATCATCTGTTGCTGCAAACACTGCATCACTTATCTCAGGCTCGCCTAAATATTCAGCCATCCAGCCACCAGCAAGTATAGTTGCGGTCGGGTTTACCTTGTCCATTCCTTTGTATTTTGGAGCACTGCCATGTGCTGGCTCAAACATTGCATAATTGTCTCCCATGTTTGCAGAGTACACATTTCCAATAGAACCTATGTTGCCTGATGCACATTCAGAAATAATATCCATAAACAAGTTTGTGCTAATTAAAACAGAGTTGTTGAATCTCTCTGGATTTTTAACCAGCTGTTGCGTCATATTATCAATATAATACTCTTCAATCTCGATTTCAGGATTCTCTTTTGCAGCGCGTTCTACCTCTCCCCAAAAAATTCCATCAGTTATCTTTAGGATGTTTCTTTTTGTAATTGCTGTAACTTTGTGTAAATCATTTTTTTTAGCCCAATCAAAAGCAGCATCAACAATTCTTTTACAACCTTTTTTTGTAGTTTTTCTAATTGCAATCGCAGAGTCGTCAGATATATTAAATTCAATTCCTGCATAGAGTCCCTCAGTTGCTTCTCTAAAGCATACAAAGTCTAATTTTTTATCTGGTGATAATCTGTCGTATGTCTTAATTGGTCTTACATTTGCATATAGCTCAAATTTTTGTCTGGTCGAAACTGCAACACTTCTTGGTGCATCTGGAGAAGGAATCGTAGTAGTGGGTCCTTTATAACAGGCATCACTTTCCTCCATAATTTTTTGAGTTTCCTCAGGAATGTATGTCTGACCACCATGTTTTTTCCACTGCTCAGAACCTGCTTCACATAAAACTAGTTCAATTTGAGTATTACATTCCTTTAAGACATGAAGCATTGCATTAACAAGCTCAGGTCCTGTTCCATCACCCTTGATGACTGCTGCTTTTTTTGTCATGTAATGGTTCTAATTTTTAATTATTTAATCGTACCTTGAAATTTCTTAATTTATCGAATTTGTGTCACATTAAAATATGTATATCATGTTTTTAAAATATGGAAATAGTTCAATTATCAGATATTCACGTGGGTTCACAATTTCGAGAGGAAGTTTTTAAAAAAGTTATTGATGAAATAAATTTATTGAAACCAGATGCTGTTGTAATCACGGGAGATCTTACCAACGAAGGATTAGTCGAGCAGTATGAAAAATGTAAAAAAATGATTTCACAGATTAACGTTGAGAAAATAATTGCAATCAGTGGTAATCATGATTATAGAAATACAGGATACTTATTATTCAAGAAATATTTTCCATTTAAAACTGAAAATGATTTGGGCAATGATGTAATATTAATAACTCTCAATTCTACTAGACCAGATCGTGATGATGTTTAAGATAGTAGCCATGCATCATCATCTGATTGGAATTCCAGATACTGGTTCTGACAGATTAACAGTCATTGATGCAGGGGATGTGTTACGTGCCGTTTTAGATTCTAATGTGAGTCTTGTTTTATGTGGGCATAAACACAGACCTTGGCTTTGGGATTTTAATACATTGTCTATTGCAAACGCTGGAACTACTTCATCAGAAAGAGTTCGCGGATTCTTTGAAAATTCATATAATATTGTAAATATTGAAAATGGAACTTTTCGTGTTGATTTAAAAATTGTTGGTGGTAAAAGAACACCGTTACGGGATATTGTAAAAGACTATACCAGATTTAGTGAAAATTGAACCCGTATTGTAATTTATCTATCTAATCAAACTTTAGAAAAAACATCTTAGGTGTCTTAGCAAAATACTATTCTATTTCACGTTATACTAATTAACCAAATTAAATTAGCAACCAATAGCGGGGATCGCCTAGCCTGGTAGGGCGTGGGATTGCTAATTCCATGTTCGCAAGAACACGGGGGTTCGAATCCCCCTCCCCGCGCCTCTTACAAGTAAACTTAAAAATGTCAAGTTCATCCATTTTTTTGATGACACGCCGAAAAACACAAAAAATTATTAAAACTGGTCCAAAAAATGTGACCACCGGTATGTGCCCTGAATGTAAAACTATAGGTAGAATATTCATCATTGGTTCCGTAGGACAAGAAAGAGCAAAATGCCCTTCCTGCAATCAGATTTTTGACTTATAGTATATTTGATTTGCAAATTAACCCATAACTTTTTAAGTTCTTTTTCTTTTTTTTAGATGAGATGAGTTCAGACGAAGCTGAGACAATTTATGAAAGAGTAGCAAAACTAGAAGATGAGGTTGCTTCACTTAGAAATGAACTGGATATTCTAAAAGGCGCTTTGAAAAATAGATTAGCTCGACAGCAAATCAAAATGATAAAGAAGGGCGATGACGTATCTTCAATATTCGATTAGATTTTTTCTCTTACGTTTTTAATTAACTCCAAAATAAAATCTGCATCATCTGCTTCTGGTTCTAATTCCAGATATTTATTTAGTAAATCTCCAAAGCTTCTATACAAAATTTCTTCTAAATCATCATGTGAAAGTAACCTTCCCTGATAAAATGGGTCTAAAATTATTTTATCATCAAGTTTAACAATTACATGCCCTGGAAATCCTACAATTCTTAAATCAAGTCCAACGTAGCTAGCAATTTTAGCGTATATAATAGAAAGTGTAATTGGAATACCAGTTTTTTTATCAAGAACTAAATTTAAAAAATTATTTCCAGGATCGTAATAGTCATCATCATCTCCGTCGAAACCATATTCTTCAAAAAAATGCTCATTAAGCATAGAGATAAGATATGTTGGATTTTTTTTATTACCTATTTTTAATTTCAAAGAATTGCCAATTTCATCTATTTTCCTAACATATTTTGAAATATCCAGTTCCGGATACTCCAAGATTTGTGCCAACTTTAGAGATTTTTCAATTAAATTGTGATTTGGGTTTTTAGAAAAAGAGATCCATTCAAGAACAAATGGCTCAAATTTTTCTACTGACATTATATTTTGTGTTACTTGATTCTATTTAGATATAATTGTGGATCTTTTAACTCTCGTGTGTTAGGCGGATTTGTTTCAAGTTTGATAAATGTGTCCCTCCCAAATGTTTCAAATATTTTTTCTGTAAATTCTTTTCCAATACTCTTTTTCACACTGTACGCGGAATAATCAGTGCCAATGAATGTAGATAAGTAATTTTGAAAATCTGGATCATTTTTTAGTATGTTTTGAACTACAAACTCTGCCATTCCCTCCATAGTTGTAAATACTGCATGTTGGGCTTGAATTGGTTTTAACCATCTTTGATAAATCTCTAGTAACGATGGAATAAATTCTAAAATTTTAGAATCAATATCCACCTTGTTGTATGTCATTATATCTGGTCCTAGCACATTTGTGATAAAATTATCCGGATTTAGCATAAAAAATAAATTTGCTCTCTTTGCAATAACAAATTCTTCTGGTACTAATTGTAATTGTAAGTATTCAGATAGTTGCGAGACAATACCATCATCTAATTCCAAGATGGTTTTTGCTAATTCTTCATTAATATCATTAACCTGAATAACCGCCTCCTTGTTTAATCTTTGAAGATTATTTTGGGTTGAGTGAATTATTTCTTCTAGAATTGTCATCTTCACGGCTCCCATATAACCAGATTTAACAGATTCAAAATTTGGTTCATATGGAGGTCTCTGCTTATATAATATTATTTTTGGATAATTATCAAGGACGAATTTGTTAAGATAGATAGTATTATCCAAAAAATCTCCGTATGTAGTAGATATTTTTGAAATATATGATTTCACATAAGTGGAATAAACTAGAAATTTTGTGGTATCTTTTTTTATATTATCTGATATTTTCTCCAGATCATTTTTTGATACAGCGTAAAACAATTCATCTACAAACTGTCGTGCAGCCTTTGTTGTGAAAACTTTCTTTCCTTTAAATCTCTTCAATTCTTCTAATTCTAAACCTACTATAGACAAATCAGGCGAAACTGATAATCCCGTATAATCATTTACTTTTTGAATCAAATCTGGAAGCAAAGTTTGTGCAATTTTCTCAGCGTCACCAAATTCCATTTGAAAGCCATTATCCTCTTTGATCTTTTTTGAAAGCGAATCTATTTCTTTTTCCTCATTTATCTCAACTGAAAGTTGTGCTAGTAATGCTTCAGCAAATTCATCCATTTCTGACATGTAAATTTGTTAGTTATGAAACTAAATTTAATACTATCGAGACTAGAGAGGAGAATTTTTTCTTACGCTGAAAAATTTCATAATGTTGAATTAATATAAAAGCCCATTCTAATTTGTTTTATGAAAAAAGTTTCATATGCTTTGTGTATTTTTTCGATTATTGTTTTTTCAGTATTTTCAACCGAAGTCTTTGCCCAGCCTGTGCCAGAAGATGATATTTTCTTCATGTTTGTTCAAGTTACTTTGAGAAATTCAGATGGTAATCTTGTTACCTATATGGAATCAGAAAAATTGTTTGATGTTGACAAAAAAATCGTCAATGATTCACTAGATTATTTCTCATCATCTATGGAAATACCAATTTTTGAATTGAATGATAGAAAGTTTCAAGTATTTATTATAGAATCAGTTACAGAATTTGATTCTAGTACTATGTTTGCAAATGCATATTACAATGTAACCATGGACGACCGAACTTATTCAGCGGCTAGATTCCAATTTGACGGTTTTCTAACTTCTCCAGGTGATGAAGTAACTGCAGTTTGGACAATTGCTAGATTAGTCTAATTATCTTTTTGCTAGTAATGCACTTACGCCTATTGCAAAGAAGAAAACAAGAGGTACAAATCTATATGGTTGATTTGTCATTTCTGTAAATCCAGAAATTAATGGTACAATCACGAGCATCCCAGCAATCATAACCATGATAGAATTTGCATATCTAGACCTATTAGATACCATGAAAAGTCCAAAAACAAGTGGTAAAACAAAAAGAGTGACAAGACCATCATGTCTAATCTGATTTGCAAAAGTTGACATACCTGCCCAGAATTCATCAGAATTCCATCCTACACCTTCGGCCTCGGCTAGATTTTGGGTGGCAAAAATTGTTACTCCACCAGCTACTATGAGCATGCTTGTTAGAATGACAAATGCCTTTTTCTTCTTCGGTATATCAGAGAATAGAATAAAAAATATAGACATTGGTAGAAATGCTACAGTCAACACCTTTGAGAATATGGATAGCAAATAGATTGCAGGTGAAACCATCCAGAATCTTACTGCAAGATATAGTGATAAGACGTAAAATAAAGTCCAAAAATTTGAATATGTTGGTGACGTATCAAATGACAAAAATAAATTACTTTGTATCATTATTACCAGTGATATTATTCCTGCAAACCTTTTACCCGTAATGAGAGTAGCAAAAAGATATGTTACAAGTAGTAACGCAATACTAGCAAAAAATGGAAAAATTTTGAAGTTGTCAAACAGTGTAATTGATAACTTTAACAAAAAGTATCTGGCATGAGGTTCAAAGCCTGATGATACAGTAGGATTAGCTTGAGGCCAACCATAACAATTTGGATTGGTTATTATCACACCACATGTCTCACCTTGGTCGCCCTCTAATCTCACTTTTACTCCATTCCAGTCTGGCCATATTTCATCCTCGGTAAGTTCCATAGAACTAAATGCCACATAACCAACCATAATGGCTAGAAGAACCACAGCCGCTGTCTTTTTGGATATCTCAAAACTAAAAAGAGATTCTAATCCATGTACAACGCTACATGGTAACTTGTTACAACGATAGAGTATAAACAGAGTAAATACAATTATGTTTGCAGTAAAAAGCAGTACTGCCCAGTGACCTATCTCATACGGGTTTATTTTGTATAGACCCTCAACACCTGTTCTCTCCATTGCATGCCCTGAACCCATCTCAGAAATCAGTAATGCAGGGAAAACAAAAGAAATCAAACTAATTGAAACCACAAGCAATGTAAACAAAAAAACAATCCAAGATAATTTTCCGTACTTTGGAGTTTTAGAATCTGAGTTTTCTTCTAGTCCTTTTCTGCTCACTCTCTGAAAAGAAATTATTACCGTTTAAGACTTTTACATACAGGTATTTTTACCCGTAACTCAATCTACATGAAAAGGTATGTAAGGATAAGCCTCATTTACAATATCATGTGTTCCATTATAGGATATTTTGGGCATGTTGATGCAGCTCCTACCCTTGTTCGTGGGCTTAAAAG
>LUMK01001072.1_pt1 | contig 10392 bp, 11 predicted proteins | sample 729981 | NCBI WGS metagenome assembly LUMK01 (sample SAMN03860265, study PRJNA289734) | marine metagenome | biome: seawater column; feature: ocean; material: water; isolation source: Red Sea water column Station 22 - depth 200m | place: Saudi Arabia: Red Sea | collected 2011-10-15 | depth 200 m
CCCCTGTTTGGTGAGCATACCGATGAAGTGTTGTCTGAAGTTTTGGGGTACAGCGATGAGGAAATTGCATCTTTCAAGGAAGCTGGGGCTGTCTAAATGAAGGTATGTGTGGTTGGTGCGGGTGCGATCGGTGGCTACATGGCAGTGCGGATAGCGGCAGCGGGGCATGAGGTCTCCGTTGTTGCACGTGGCCCCCATCTAGCGGCCATAAAAGCCCATGGGATGAAGCTGATAGAAGGGGATCAGGAGACAATCTGTGCAGACCTGATAGCAACGGATAAGATCAACGAACTGAGTTCCCAGGATCTGGTTTTGATGGCGCTTAAGGCTCACCAGATTGAATCGATCGTGGCTGACCTGGCGTCTGTGATGGGCGCGGAAACCATTATGGTGACCCTCCAGAACGGGATTCCATGGTGGTACTTTCAGAACTTTTCGGGGCCCTACGCGGGTAGGCCCGTTCGATCTGTAGATCCACGCGGAAAACTATTCGATGGAATAGATCCTGACTGCCTGATAGGGTGTATCGCCTATCCTGCGGCTACTATCGTCGAACCGGGCGTTATACGGCATATAGAAGGCAATCGATTTCCGGTTGGAGAACAGGCTGGCTTTAAGTCTCGGATCCTCGATGATATCCGCTCTGAAATCTGGTTGAAGTTGTGGGGTAACCTGACCTTTAATCCTATCAGCGCACTGACTCATTCCACACTCGAAGATATCTGTCGGTTTCCACTGACGCGGGAATTGTCAGCGAATATGATGACTGAAGCGCAGGCAATCGGTGAGCGACTCGGAGCCCACTTCCGAGTACCAATGGAAAAAAGAATCGCCGGCGCAGAAGCTGTAGGCCCGCACAAGACATCAATGCTTCAGGATGTCGAACAAGGCAAGCCCCAGGAAATCGAAGGCATGCTCGGAGCGGTGATCGAATTGGCGGCGTTAACCAAGATCGAGGTGCCGACTCTCAAGGCACTTTATGCCTGCGTCAGCTTACTGGACCAGACCGTACAAACCGGTCGCGTGAAGATTAAAGGAATCCAGCACAGTGAATAGACTATCGTTGAAATTCCGCTGACAGTCAGTATCTGGAGTTGACAACCACCACAGGCATCTAACAAAAAAAGTTCACCGGAAACCGGCTTAAGGTTTCTCGCCTCGACCAAGTCTGATATTGACATCCTCAATGACGTCCGGCATCTGTTCCCAGGTATCAATCACGTAGTGTGCGCCTGCTTTTTGAAGTAAGTCCCGCGTGTGTGTTAAACGCCGCATGATTTCGTCTTCGGGTAAGCTGTCGGCTTCTTCGAGCGTGTCCATATCCATGTAGTTGCTATAGCGTGCAATACCAACACCCCAGCATCCCGCTTCCAGGGCTTCGCCAACTCCCGATACCGTGTCATCGACTTTGATTACGGATTGGATCGGGTGAACATCCATGATGTCTAGATTACGGTAGACCATGAAAGGTTTTGGACGGGCACCGTTGATAACTTCATCGCCAGCAACAGAAGCGTCAGGTGTATAGCCCTGTTTGCGGGCATCCTCTTCGAGGATGTCTACCATGCTGCGCACGAATCCCGTAGAACTGCCGATCTTAATGCCTTGTTTCTGCAGTGATTTTGTCGTTTCGGCAACCAGGGGCAGAAGTGTTGTGTAATTACGAAGACAGTCCAGTTGCATGGGTACAAAATCTTCAAACATCCGGTCTACATCCTCCTGATTAGGATACTGTCCGTGAACGCCATGCCAACGTTCCCGAATTTCTGGAATCTCGGTCATTGCTTTGATATGAAGATCTTTACGCAGTCCCATTGGTCCACGAGCCTCAGACATCGTGACTTCGACACCGTGTTTTTCAAATACTTGGACAAATACAACAGCCGGGGCAAGTACATACGCGTCAGCTGTGGTGCCGCTCCAGTCAAGAATCAGACCTTTTACCTGGCCTGTGTAGTTGCGTTTATAGACAAAGTCTTGTTGGATGGTCATCGAAACTCCTTAAGAGCCGTAGGTAATCAGTGAATTTGACGTGGTTCCTGGACAATCTACATCGGCAGATGAGCGGCGGAATTGTATCTTATCTGGCGGCTGCGTTCTGGCCAGGGGCTTCGCATTGATGAATCCGTTCAGTCAGTCGTGTGGTTGAGTGCAGCATCGAAAATGTCATAGTTACGTAAAGTGGTGCTAGCCACTAAAAGAGGTGCCGGATAGTTCAGAATAAACGGTACCCGCTGTTCGGACAGTCCTCCATGTGAGCGTAAAGGCTCGGAGAGCGTTGATAGGTCATGATACTGTTGAGAATGTCCTAAAACCCACTCAGTGCTGGAAGTTACTACGATGTGACCGACGCGGTCCGGGGGCAGGGAAAATCTCTCACACGCTATCGAGGCTTCAAGTACCAGCTCGATACCTTTTTGTGCTGACAATTTGTGGCACACGGGTTGTACATCGGCAGGATCAGCCAGGTAGATCGTGGCGAATCCACCCAGTGCGCCATGATGGACAACGTACGGATCTGTGATTGGCAGGATGATTCGAAATCTGTCAGAAGGTAAGAGTTCGTTGATGAGAGGTTTCAAATAGACAATATTCGGTCTTGCATTTCTAGAAGATGATGATCGATCATGCCGTAGAACGCATCTGCGGTCGGGGTTCCTGGCCCGTGTTTGTGCTGGATGTAGTCGCTGGTCGACAGGTAGAGTATGTCGGGTGACCAGGTATCCAAAAGTGTCAGACCGGCAGAAAATACATACTCAGACAGTGTGCCGCTGTAGACATCCGGTGGTGGCAGGTCAGTCAGCTGGCCGGCATCGTCTATACCGTTTTCACTCCGTGTTGTCAGCTGACATTTTTCGGCGGAAAAACAGATTGCACTGCCTTGTTCAAAATCGAGTTCATGACCGAGCATCCGCCTGAGTTTATCCTTAGCTGTGATGATGGCGATTCTTGCTCCTTGATCCTGGAATGCTTTGAATATCGTACCCACACGTAGAAATGCAGGATCATTCATCATGACTTCAGCATCGGACCCGAGGTCGTAGAAAAAGTTGCCTGATATGCCATGAACGACCGGCGGTGTTCCAGTCACAATCGAAATATTGTTGGGGTTTGTAAAACTGGGAATCGTCGCCTCAGCGGTTCGAAACAACCCACGGTTTTTGATCGAAGCCAGGTAGGGCATCTGACCGTTCTCAATGGCACGGTCGATATAACCACCCCCATCCGATAGCGGGTAGCCGGGTTCGCTGCCGTCCAGGCAGATCACAACGACAGGTTTGTCGGGCCAGCGGTACTTCCGATTATTGCAGGTCACATAACGCATAGGGATATTAGGACGTACAACAGATCAGGGGCCACAGTTGCTGACATTCATGACACCGAGTGTGTCTCGAATAGCGTCTAGTAGTCCGCGGACCTGGTCGTCGAAAATGTGGCCGATGCAGCCGATCCGAAACGAATTGCTTATTGTCAGTTTGCCCGGATAGATGATGTAACCACGTTTCCGAAGCTCGTCATAAAACTCATCGAACTGGAAATTAGGATCGGCAGGTGTTAGGAACGTTACAATTATTGGTGCTTGAAGAGCGTCCGGGAGCAGTGTCTTGAAGCCCAGCGTGCGCATGCCCGAGACCAGCGTTTCGCAATTGCGTCGATAACGGCGGCCTCGACCCGCAACGCCACCTTCAGCATCGAATTCCGTCAACGCCTGTCCCAGGGCCAGTATCGTGTGGGTTGGCGGAGTGAAGCGCCACTGGCCATTGCGTTCCATGGCTTGCCACTGACTGTAAAGGTCCAGCACCAGCGTGTCGGAATTGCCACTGGATTTCTTGAGAGTTTCGCTATCGCAGATACAAAACCCCATCCCAGGAGATCCTTCCAGGCATTTGTTGCTGGATGCAACGACCGCGTTAAATGGAGTATTGGATGTATCAAGTGGTAGAACACCGAATGAACTCATCGCATCGATCAGCAGAGATCGACGATGCTCGGCTGTAACCTTTGCAATGGTTTCAATAGGATTCAAGATGCCTGACGTGGTTTCGCAGTGGACTACGGCAACATGAGTAATACCCGGATCCGCAGCAAGTTGCCGATCAAGTTCGTTGGTATCTAGAGGCAGATCTTCGGCTGTTTCGAGGATTGTGTACGCTCGTTCATGTATTGAACAGATTTCCGCCATACGTTTGCCGTATGCACCATTGACAAGTAATAACGCTTTTCCAGATCGCGGTATGAACGTAATCAGCATTGCTTCCACCGCAAAAGTTCCGCTCCCCTGAACCGGCACGCAGGCATGCGTTTTGTGGCCATTGACAATCTGCGTCAAACGTCTGCAAATCTGGTTATTGATGTCAATAAAGTGGCTATCACGGGAGCCATAGTCGTGCAGCATCGCCTGTTTTACTGTAGGTGACGTTGTGAGCGGCCCGGGTGTGAAAAGCCAAGGATCACCGTCAGGTGAAGTCGCGACTGCTGGGTGTTCTTGATCGCTTTTCATGGGCTACAAGTCAGACGTCTGGGTCATTTCAAGGCGGGTTATTGCACTAGTAAGCAATCTATTCTACACAGAGGACCGTTGAATAGAGATGATGCAGAGAAAGCCGTCATACGGTGTCGGGTGAAAATTTGAAACAGCAAAGGAAAGTGCGGAGCTTGATCGGCTTTTTTTGAGTTAATTCAATCAGAGCCGGATACAGCCCTTGTATTTACCTTTTGGCCCACTTATTGGCTTATGGGTTTGTGGAGCTGCGGGTCAAAACACCCTCTGCTTTCACTTTACCTTTGCGCAACTGTTTGAGCTTCACGACCATATAGTCCAATTCTGGAGACAGCCAGTAGTACAGCTGTCGACTGGACTTCCGATCTATAAAATAGCGCAGGCTTTGTACGGGCTGTCCTTGGAGAATCACCGTTTCGGCTTGCTCCAGTACGAAGCGATACAGACGAAGCTGGTCACCCTCGTGTACCGTGTAAAGTGGCTCGGTCACACCCTGTTGAAGGTCAATTCGTGCCATAAGTTCGAACGAGAGTGGATCCAATACGTTGGGTGTCAGTGGCATGGTCAAATCGATACCGCGGTAGTGGACGTGGCTTGTGCCGGATGACCAGTCGAATTCAATCCTAATGGCGCGATTACCATCTTTGGTTCCATCGTCTACAGTGTAGAGATTGGGCCGTATTCGACCTGAGTCCAGCTGAAAATATGATTGCTCGACCATGGTACCGATGCCTGTGAGTGACCCCAGTCCCTTGAGTCGAGTTGATGCGGTCAAGTGATAGTCCTGGCCAGAACGAGTCAATACAACTTTTCGTTCAATGTTAAGGCCCGAGCGGGTGATTGCGTAATCCGCTGAAAACGGTTGAATACCGTTGCTACTGCCTGCTTGCGCCGGCAGCAGAAAGAAAATCAGCAGCCATAGGGGCACGCGTTTGGGATATAAGCAGCGCACGCTACACTTTATATGGTGCAGTCGATACCGGAAAATGCCGTAGGTTCGAAGCACAATCAGTCGGTATATTGTCGGGTGATCCAGATGGCGGACAAGGCCGGGCGCTCATTGTGTTCAATTTCGATAGTAATATCGTGGTGCAATGTCCATTCACCGGCTGTTCGTTCTTCAGCAAGTTCAAGCGTGAAGTGTGCACGCACGCGGGCATCAGAGCGTACGGGAGTGATGAATCGGATTCGGTCAAACCCGTAATTGATGCTCATTCGAACGCCCTTGATGACGGGTAGCGTGGATTCGGCCATCTGTGTGAGCTGTGACAGCGTCAGGAACCCATGTGCAATTGTCCCGCCAAATGGTGTTTCAGCAGCTGCTCGTTCCGGATCAGTGTGTATGAACTGATGATCGTTCGTAAGATCGGCGAACTGATTGACCATCAATTGTGATAGCGGTACCCAGGGGGATATACCGAGCTTTATCCCCTGCATGCTTTGCAGTTGGTCTACGGTAATTGTAGTCAGTTTTGTCATGAAATCTCCCTGCAAATAGGGATGCGCCCTGAGCTATCGGCCTGATAGAGTGACGTCGGGTCGTTGCAGGACACACGTCTGGCGTAAAATAGTACTTGTTGTCCAGATTTAATTCGACATTCTATCCCGGCCCGCTGGAAACATGTGGGCTGTGTGTTCGGAACGGAAAACCCAATCTTACGAAAAAGTGATGATTCAACTGCTTTATCAGGGTCAGTGGCTGCTTTTTTGTGTCATTCTGGTGGCCCTTCTTCTTTCTTTATCGTTTCACGAGTTCGGGCATGCCTGGGTCGCAAAGCGCTGTGGTGACGACACTGCCCAGCGGGCAGGTCGTCTTACACTCAACCCGATATCTCACATCGATCCGATGGGCTTGATGATGGTGGTGTTTGTTGGATTCGGCTACGCCAAACCGGTGCCAACTGATCCGCGGTATTTTAGATCCCGTTATGCCGAGATGCTGGTCGCTGCTGCTGGTCCGGCAATGAATCTGCTGTTGGCGGTGATTACCGTAAATGTCTTTGTCCAGGGTCTACAATTTGGCTGGTACAGTCCATACGACACGTTACCGCAGTCCCTGCTGTTTGTTGCTCGGATTAACCTCCAATCGGTGCGTTGGACGGACACTATATTTTGCCTTATTTTCTACCGCGACAACTGTCGCAGCGGTATCGTTATTACAATGACCGATACGGGAATTTTGTATTGCTGGGATTGATAGCGCTGTCGATTTTAGGTATCCCTGTTTTGCAGACCGTATGGCACATCAGTGATGTTCTCCTACCACTTATTGTGTTTGAATGAGCAGTTGCCGAACACGGCGCGATGGTGCATTTGATCATGGCTGATCAGAACAGATCATCGTCAGCAGCATCAAAACGGATTCTGGAAAGGGCTTACGCCCTTAAGACACCAGACGAGGCGAAAGCTCTCTATGCCGATTGGGCTGTGTCATACGATCAGCATTTGGAGCAAGGGTTGAACTACATTGCGCCTGCTTGCATAGCGCAGATCCTGGTTAACGTGCTGGCTGATCGTACTGCCTCGATCCTAGATATAGGCTGTGGCACCGGACTCGTGGGGGCATATCTGGTCGGTCAAGGATATTCAGCGATCGATGGACTGGATTTTTCTTCTGAAATGCTCAGCCAAGCCAGAAGTAAGCGGATTTACCAGAAGCTGTTACCCGGTGATTTGAATACTGTGCTTGATATCCCGGACCAGACCTATGATGCAGGTATTTCCTGCGGGACGTTTACCCACGGCCATGTTAAAGCCGATGCCTTGGATGAGATTATCAGAGTGCTGAAGCCCGGTGCCTGCTTTGTATGCACAATTCATCGGGAGGTCTGGCAATCAGCAGGGTTTGGCACCAAATTTGCCCAACTCACGGCGTCAGGCGTTGCAGAACTGGAAAGCATGAACGAACAGCCTTTTTACAGGAATGCTCCTGCTGACGGCCGTTTCTGTGTTATCAGACGGTTATAACCGGGTTAGTCATGATTGTGCTTGGGGCTTGATGCGAGTGCTAGAATGAACGCAGCGGGCTGTTTGGTTTAGCGGTTAAGGAACGTTTTCTGGCGGCGGCAGTCGGTCTCCCTGGTGGCGATAAATTGTGAACCCGGTCAGGTCCGGAAGGAAGCAGCCGCAGCAATTCATTCGGGTGCCGGGGTCGGGCTGGCTGGCGCCGCCTCCAGTTACCATGCAGTCGGTATTGAACCTATGCGGCAAGACCCTGTTTCAGCGAGAATAGGAACTGTATGAGTTACCAGGCATTGGCAAGACGCTGGCGTCCTCGGCACTTCAAAGATGTCGTCGGTCAGGAGCACGTTGTATCAGTGCTTACCAGTGCCTTGGACAATGAACGGGTTCACCATGCATTCTTGTTCTCGGGCACCCGCGGTGTCGGAAAAACTACTTTGGCAAGATTGCTGGCCAAAGCACTGAACTGCGAACAGGGTGTCGGTTCACAGCCATGTGGATCTTGTTCCGCCTGTCAGGGTGTGGATGAAGGAAGATTTATTGATCTGCTTGAGATCGATGCTGCGTCCAGAACTCGAGTTGATGACACGCGGGAGATTCTCGATAACGTCCAATACACCCCAACCCAGGGTCGTTGCAAGGTTTATCTGATTGACGAAGTCCATATGCTCTCAGGCCATAGTTTTAATGCTTTGTTGAAAACACTGGAAGAACCACCCGACCATGTTAAGTTTCTCCTGGCCACTACAGATCCCCAAAAGCTGCCAGCCACAATCATTTCCCGTTGTCTCCAGTTCAACCTGCGTGCTCTACCGCCTGACCAGATAGCAGCACAGCTGGACAAGATTCTGACAGCTGAAGAAATAGAGCACGACAACGAATCGCTGGATATTATTGCACGTGCCGCTTCGGGCAGTATGCGGGATGCGCTGAGTTTGCTTGATCAGGGTATTGCCTTTGGCAGCGGCCATGTGAGTGCTGATTCGATGCGGGACATGCTGGGAATGATCGAGACAAGACACGTAGATCACATACTCAGGGGTCTTGCCGCACATGATGGTGCCAGTGTCCTGGCTGTAGCAGACGACATGGCTGAGCGGGCGTTGGACTATATGTCTGCCCTTGATGATCTGCTTCTCGCCCTCCAGGATGTTGCTGTTTATCAAGTGTCTCCTCAAGGCTATGCGGCCAAGGGTGAAGTTTCGGCTTTCACCACTGAATTGGGCGACCAGATGAGTTCCGAGGACGTTCAGCTCTACTATCAGATTGCGTTATTGGCGAAGCGTGATCTGCATTTGGCACCCGATCCTGGGTCTGGGTTTCAGATGGCGCTTCTTAGAATGCTGACCTTCATCCCTGATCTGGCAGAAGACTCCGCTCCTTCCACGGGTCTCCCAGAGCGCCCACAGAAAAAAAGCCCTAGCAAAACCAAGGCAGTCAGACAAAAACCCGCCCGAGTGCGCAATGATGTGCGCGGGGAGGTCGTTGCAGAATCACCTAAGCGAGTCCTATCCGAGGCGAGCAACACACCTGACGCAGATCCGGCGGATCCGGAAATTTGGGCTGGCCTGGTCGCGACTGCCGATCTCACTGGAATTACCCGTGAGCTGGCAATGAATTTGGCACCACAGCGATTTGTCCAGGGTGTGCTTGAGGTAACTCTGGTGGAGTCGCTCGGGCACTTGGCCAATAAAGCCCGAATAGAGACTCTGGAGAAGTCGCTTTCGACCCAACGAAAAGCTGTTCTGAAACTAAAGATTGTGGAGCCGATGGAAGATACGGTTTCCTCGCCAACACCGGTGCAAACTGAGAAACGCCAGGCGGATGAGGCCAAGCAGGCAGCCTATCAGTCTATGCTCGAAGACCCGGCTGTACAGGAGATGATGAAACGGTTTGATGCAACAGTTGTGCCTGAGTCAGTCAGGCCCGCCAAAACGGAGGAGGCTGGAAAATGAAGGGACCGCTGGGAAATATTATGAAGCAGGCGCAAGCCATGCAGGAGAACTTCAAGCAAGCACAGGAAGAGCTGGCCCAGATCGAAGTCACTGGGACGTCTGGCGGCGGGTTGGTAGAAGTGATCATGACATGTCGGCACGATGTCCGGCGCATCAAGATTGATGATAGCTTGGTCAGTGATGACAAAGAAGTACTGGAAGATCTGATCGCAGCTGCAGTAAATGACGCGGTACGGCGTGTCGAGCAGGCGAGCCAGGAGAAAATGAGCGGGTTGACCTCGGGGCTCAATATACCAGGACTGAACATTCCCGGCGGGCTATGAAAGAAGGCCACACAATTGAGCAGCTCAAGCGTGCGCTTCGACGCCTGCCAGGTGTGGGACCCAAGACGGCTCAGCGGATGGCTTTTTATCTTCTCGAACGAGATCGGGATGGTGCCAGTCAGCTGGCTGAGGCACTCACCGAAGCAGTGGCTACCATCAAGCACTGTGCGCGATGTAACAATTTCAGTGAAGAGGAATTGTGTGCAATATGTGCTTCTGGAAAACGCGATGAGAGTCTGTTGTGCGTTGTGGAGACCCCGGCCGACCTGGCGACCATCGAGCAGGCGGGCGCCTTCTCCGGCTATTACCTGGTTCTGATGGGGCACCTTTCACCCCTGGATGGTATCGGCCCAGACGATCTAGCGGTCCAACACCTACTGAAAGTGCTGTCGGACTATCCAGTACAAGAGGTCATTCTGGCGACTAACCTGACAGTTGAAGGAGAGGCGACAGCGGATTATCTGTCGGATCTCATAGCGTTATCCGAAGTTCAGATCAGTCGTCTCGCCCGTGGCGTCCCGGTAGGCGGTGAACTTGAATATATGGATTCCAACACGCTTAATCAGGCGTTCTCCGATCGACGTACTGCTCGGGTTGAGTTAGCCTGAGTCAAGAACTGTACAAGCCTATTTTCCAGCCAATAGCGTGACAA
>LUMK01000101.1_pt1 | contig 10356 bp, 13 predicted proteins | sample 729981 | NCBI WGS metagenome assembly LUMK01 (sample SAMN03860265, study PRJNA289734) | marine metagenome | biome: seawater column; feature: ocean; material: water; isolation source: Red Sea water column Station 22 - depth 200m | place: Saudi Arabia: Red Sea | collected 2011-10-15 | depth 200 m
GAACAAAGGCGAGATTTTACTCACATAGAGGATATCGTAGATGGATTAATTAGAGTTAATAGGGCGATGCAAGGTGAAGTAGATATGGTTTATGATGCTCCAATTTTTGAATTGGGTAGTGGTAAGAATTATTCTATCAACGAAGTGGCAGATATGTTTGATAAGTATTATATAAGAGAGTATACATCAGCAAGAAAGGGTGAATATGATGTCACCTTAGCAGATTATTCTGAAGCACAAAATTTATTAGATTGGAAGCCGACTAAAGATTTAAGTAATTATATAAAATCAATTAGATGAAATTAGCTTATATTTTAGATGTCGCGGGAGTAAAATCTTTTTATGTAAAAAATGGTGAAGCTTATACTTTTAAAGATGACAAACCTTATACATTTCATCATTCAGTGTCACCGAGTCTTTTTATGGCCGGTTGGAATTATCCATTTCTGTGGCCGGGTGGGTGTTATATAAATTTGAATGAATTTATAAATAATGGTCTTGATTTACCAGATGTAAAGTTTGATATGATATTGTATGCAAATGAAAGATGTGGATTAGATCCGGATACTTATGATGATTATACTGTTGCTCGTGTACAAGAGAGTTATCCTGATGCTACTATATTTGGGTGGTTTAAGGAGATTGAAATTCCATATCGTGAAGGTAGGCAAAAGGAAAGATTAGAAAATAGAATTAAATTTTTTAAAGATTGTGGGGAGAATATATTACTTGGTGCTGTAGGTTCGATGAAAGACTTACCTGAAATAGATGAAATAGAAAAAACTATAGGGACTAAAATAAAACATTTCATATCTTGTCCAATACCCATAGACGGCCTTTATGATACTTTTTATTCCGATGAAAAAGAAAAATCCATATACGCGTATCTACCAAATCCACCACATAGACGAGGTAAGACTTACGAATTTTGTAATTATCTTAGTAAAAAATATAATATACCAGTTAGATACAAACCACTTCAATCAGGTCAGAGATTTGATTATCTTTCACAGAAAGATTTTATAGATTTGTGGTCTTCAAGTTTATTTCATGTTAATATGGATCCAATAAAAACTCATCCTGGCCAACAATGTATCCAAGTAGCTGCTGTGGGTTCGGTGAATCTTGGTGGGTTAAATGAATCACATCATATTTTATTTCCAGATACAGCTACTAATGATGAAAATATTTTAGAGGAAAAATTTAAACAATATCTTGACGATGAGAATGAATTATTTAGAGCTATACAATATGCTTGGGAAAAATTAAATGAAAAATATAGTTTCAATGTTGTAAAACAACAATTATCAGAGGTGATGAATTATGTTTAACGGATCAGTAAAAGAATTTATCGCAAAATCATTTGAAGATCATAGAGGTGAACTTTGGACTACTTGGAAAAGAGATGAGTTTCCATCTGTTCAAAGTTTTGAAGGTGAATGGGTAGATTTGGATTTTAACCATGATAAGATTTCTACATCTCGGAAAAATGTTATTAGAGGCATACATGGGGATGATAAAGCATGGAAGTTGGTCACATGTTTATATGGTGAGATATATTTTGTGGTAGTTGATAATAGAAAAGATTCAGATACATATTTGGAATGGGATTATATTATTTTATCACAGAGTAATAAAAAGTCGGTATTGATACCACCTAATTATGGGAATGGTCATTGTGTTTTAAGTTCACATGCTGTATTTTTATATAAATGGGCATATTCGGGTGAATATCCTGATGTTGACCAACAATTTTCGTTAAAGTGGGATGATAAAAAAATAGGTATTGATTGGCCTGTTGATAATCCAGTTTTGTCTAAGAGAGACAAAGATGCAATGCCAATATCTGATGATGAAAACACTATGGATTTTTATGAAATGTATAACAAAGCTGAAGAGGTATTAAAATGAGTAAGAAAGCACTAATATTAACTTGGGAAAAATACCAGGACCACGAAGTAATCTATCCTTATTATAGAGTACAGGAGAGTGGTTATGAAGTAGATATTATGTCTAATAAAGTGGGCATGATTTATGGTATTCTCGGAACATATAATGAATCAACCAAGTCAGTATTTGATTTAAATGAAGAAGAGAAATTTAACCAGTATTTGGAGAAATATGACTTGTTGATTATTCCTGGTGGAGTTAAAGCACTTGAAAAATTAAGACAAGAACAATCAGCACTAAGGTTTATTGAGAAGTGGGATGCTCTTGGTAAAACTATTGGTTCAATTTGTCATGGTGGCCAGATGCTGATATCATCTGGAATAGTTGGTAACCGTGATGTTTCTGGTTACTATAGTATTAAAGATGATTTAATTAACGCTGGTGGTAATTTTGTTGATGCTGAAGCAGTAGTTTCTGATAATCTTATTTGTTGTCCACATTATAAATGGATGGGACAATGGATGGCAAAGGTTATAGAGATTAATAATGCCGTATGAAAAAACAATAGTTAAAAAACCTTGGGGTTACGAGTATCTAGTTTATCAAAATGATAAGGTAGCTTTATGGTTTTTATATATTGGTTATGAACAACAGACTTCAATGCATTCTCATCCTAATAAAACAACGGGTTTGATATTATTGGATGGTGAGGCTGAAATTTCTTTTTTGGGAAATAGTTTTAATTGTAGTCCTGTATCTAAAACTATGATTCGAAAAGGATTATTTCATTCGACCAAAGCAATATCTAAAAATGGTGCTTGTGTATTTGAAATAGAAACTCCAGTAGACAAACACGACTTAGTTAGGTTAGAAGATAAATATGGTAGAGAGGGTACGCCATATGAAGATAGTACATTTGAAACGCCAAAGCAAGATGACTGTCTTTGGATAAATGATGGTGACTTAAATTATAAATTTAGTAATTGTGATATAAATGTCCAAACAGTTAGTAATGTAAATATTTTTCATATGATGCAAGATAAAGAAAATATAGTATTTTTAAATGGTGGTATAAGAACAGAAGATGGACATATGGTAGCACAGGCAGGTGATGTTGTGTCGTGTACTATATTGAAACGATTGACTAAGTTATTTCCATATGTGAATGAAAATACAACTATAATGACAATTAAGAGAGATATTGATGAATAAAGATTTCCCACCAGGTTTTAATGAGAATCAAATAGCTATTGATTTTGATGGTGTTATACATAAAAATTCTAAGGGTTATCATGATGGAACTATTTATGATGAACCAGTAGAAGGTTCATTAGAGGCAATAAAAAAATTGTCAAAAAAACATGACATAGTTATTTTTACATGTAAAGCAAAACGAAATAGGCCGGACGTTAATGGAAAGACAGGCGTTATGTTAGTTGGTGAGTGGCTTGAAAAACATGGTATCAGAGATTGTGTGAAACGAATAACTTCTGAAAAACCAAGAGCACAACTTTATATAGATGATAGAGGTTATCACTTTGAAAATTGGAATGATACAATTAAATATGTAGAAGAATTATTATGAAAAAATCATCATATCCATACAGAGTAGAAAGATTTAAAAAAATGAAAGATAGTTGGGATTTAGATAGCATTCATGATTTGATGTTATATTATAATCCTACTGAAAAAGAATTGAGTGATTTGAGATTTGTCGTTATGTTATATATCTCAAAGGCTATGAATTTTAATTTTACGTTTGATGAAAGTGAATTTATAAAACGAGTAAACGAAAGTAGAAATTTTAGAGTTAATATTACACCTAATGGTGGCGTAGTTCCAAAGAAAGAATATCAGTTAGAATATAATATGGTATTAAGAAGTTGGTCAATGTTAGTAAAAAATATGATTAATAATGATATTGGACTTTTGAAAAAATTTAGAATGACTCCTAACATTAGGATTAAATTTGGAGTTGAATTAAGAGAAAATGTAGATAGACCGTTAACTACAAGTTGGCCACATTCTGATGCTTGGGTGGAAGGACCTTGGGGTATGAATTGTTATGTGCCATTATTAGGAGATGTTGAAAATAATAATTTGATTTTTTGGATACCCAAAGATATTAATAACTTTAATGATGATGCTTTAAATACTGCTTCAACATATGAAGAGATGCAATGGGTTTTAGATGAATATAAATTAGATGAGACTATTAAACCAATAAAAGGAAAAATACATATTAGTGATTATGCTTTGGTTCATGCTACTGATAGAAAAGAGAATTGTGGTACAAGAATATCAATAGATACAACTGTTTTTGTAGGTGATCACGATGTTCATAAAGATAGAAATATAGAATATTTAGATAATGTTGAAATTATAGGAGAAGACTTATTTATTTCCACTAATAGGTCTGTTAAAGATAAAGTTATGGTGAATAAAAAGTCTACGTTTTCTCACTATACAACAGGTGCGTTAAAGATTAATGATATTAATGGATGATTTTAGATTAAAAGTGTTTAATAGAGCATCATTATGTAGAAATTTTGATGAAGTAGTTTTTAAAAAACTACAAGATAAGACTATTGCGTATCCAACTTATCTTTCAGTTGGACAAGAATTTGTAGCAGCTACTATAGCTCAAGTAGTGCTAGATATGAATGTTGAGCCTGATATTTTTATTCAACATCGAGGTCATGCTACTTATTTATCTTTTGGTGGTGACGTGGTTCAATTGATTGACGAGTTGCTCGGTAGAAAATCTGGATGTGCAAATGGGATGGGTGGTTCTGCTTCAATACATAGTAAGGAAAAAAATATTTATGGTCATGATGGGTTAATGGGTAGTCAAGTTCCAATTGGAGTTGGTTCTTGTTATGTTAGTAATAAACCAACAATTGTATTCATGGGAGATTCATCAGCAGAAGAAGATTATGTTTTCAGTAGTATAGGGTGGGCTGCTACAAAGAATCTACCTATACTTTTTGTTGTTGAGGATAACAATTTATCTATTTTAACAAAAAAGAAAGTTCGTAGGAATTGGGACATAGATAGTGTTGCTAGAGGATTTGGAGTAGATGCTTATAATATTTCAGATGATCCTGGTTATATAGAGTCAGCTCTTGGTGATGTGTTTAAAAAACCAATGTTATTGAATGTAAACACTATTAGAAAATACTGGCATGCTGGAGCTGGTATAGATAACCCAGATGTATTTGATAGATATGAGTATGAGCTGGATAGATTGGGCACCAGAGCAAAGGTTTTGCATGATATAAATAAAAAATCAGTAGAAGATTTATGGCAAAAACAGTTAAAGAAACAATAAAGTCAATCACACGGCATCATTTAGAAGTCGAAAAGAGTTTATGTTTTGGTCAATGTCTAACCGCAGTTGGTTGGGTTGGTGGAACTTTGCCAGAGATGTATGAAGATGAGGGTATGGTAGAAGTAACTACTGCTGATGTTGCCAATGGTGGATTTGTTGTCGGTGCTGGGTTACAAGGTATTAGACCAATTTATGTAGTTAGATATCAAGGATTTCAATGGTTTAATTCGCCAATAATAGTAAATTATGCTGCAAAAAGTAAAGAAATATGGGACAGATCGTGCCCAATATTTGTTAGAAGTATAGCTATGGAAGGTGGTATGGGTCCAGTAGCTGGTTCATCACATCATTCGTTATATCAAAGAATGCCTGGAACAAGAATTCTATCACCAATGACGCCAAAAGAATACTCATATGCATATAAAGAATTTATGTCAGAGGATGAAGTTTATTATATATCAGAACATAGACGAAGTTATGATAATACAGAAGAACTTCCTGATGTATTTGTAGATGAACCAGATATTGTATTATTTCCAATATCAATAACAAGGTTTGATGCTGAGGAAGCTAGAAAGATGTTATTAGATAAGGGTATAAAGGCTAGTATCATACATCAATTGTGGATTAAACCATTTATATTTGAGGATGAGTGGAAAGAGTGTTTAAATAAATCAAAATATGGTGGGTTAGTATTAGATGATGATTATGAGCAAGGTGTGGTAAGTAGTATTGCACATCGTATGATGATTAAGTCGAATAAGAAAGTTTATACATTGGGATTAGATCATAGGACTGCTGGATTTCATTCGAGTGTTGATAATTTACCACCAAGTCCTGAGAAGATAGTAAATTTAGTTGAGAGGATAATTAGTTGTGAGTAAATTAGATATTTTATTTGTACATCCCAACGCCTCCAAAAAGATTTATCAGGAGTTAAGTAAAAAACATTCTGCTATAGAACCACCTATTTGGGCTGCTATGTTGGCTAATCATTGTAGGGTTAATAACTTTGGAGTTCAGATATTAGATTGTGAAGCAGAAATGTTATCATGGGAAGAATCTGCAAAAACAATAAATGATATAAATCCAAAAGTTGTTTGTTTTGTAGTTTATGGTCAACAACCAAGTGCTTCAAGTCAGAACATGAGTGGTGCAGTTGGGACAGCAGATTTATTAAAAAAATTAAATCCTAACGTGAAAACATTATTTGTTGGAGGTCATGTTTCTGCTTTACCTTTAGAGGTTCTCAAGGAAGAGTCTGTTGATATGGTTTGTCAAAATGAGGGTGTTTATACAATTAGTAATTTATTGAAAACTGATTTGTCAATACAGCAGATTGATTTGGTAAAGGGGTTAGGTTATAAAGTTGATGGAATAGGATTTCTCAATACACCAGAGAAGATTGTTCCACGTAGTAGATTAGAACATGACTTGCCTGGTATGGCTTGGGATTTACTTCCTGATATTAAAAAATATAGAACTGCTGGGTGGCATTCGTGGTCTAATAATACAGAGTCAGCTCCATTTGCATCATTGTATACGAGTTTAGGGTGTCCATATAAATGTTCATTTTGTATGATTAACATCATTAACAGAACAGATTCATCAGATGGAATAGCAAGTGCAGACAGTAATGTGTTTAGATATTGGAATCCAGAATTTATTATAAAACAGTTTGATCAAATTGCTGAAATGGGTGTAAAAAATGTTAAGATAGCAGATGAACTTTTTGTATTAAATCCAAACCATTTTGAAAAGATTTGTAAATTAATAGTTGAACGTGGATATGATTTTAATATATGGGCATATTCTCGAATAGATACCTGTAAACCTAAGTGGTTAGATATATTAAAAAAAGCTGGTGTAAATTGGTTAGGGTTGGGGATAGAAAATCCAAATCAAGTTTTGAGAAAAGAAATACATAAAGATGGATATAAAGAAGTGAGGATAGGTGATTTGATTAAGGATATGAAAGCTGCTGGAATAAATATTGGTGGTAATTATATTTTTGGATTACCTATGGACACACATGAAACCATGAAAGACACTTTGAATTTTGCTATGGAAAATAAGACAGAGATGGTAAATTTTTATTGTGCCATGGCATATCCAGGTAGTCCACTTTATTTACAAGCGAGAAAAAATGGATGGGAATTACCAAGTAAGTATGAGGGATATAGTCAACATTCATATGAAACGTTAAATTTATCAAATGATAATTTAACAGCAAGAGAAATTCTTGAATTTAGAGATAAAGCATTTATAGAATATAATTCACATCCTGATTATTTAAATTTACTTGAAACAAAATTTGGTAAGAAAGCTAAAGATAATATGGAAGATACATTAAAAATTAAGCTGAAAAGAAAATTACTGGGGATTAGATGAAAGATTTATCATTACCGTTGATGTCGGATAACATTGGTAGGGCTGATATTGACTGTCTCATAGAATTTTTACAACAAGATCCACTGCCACGATTAACTAATGGACCAAAAGTAATAGAATTTGAAAAAGCTTGGTCTGATTGGTTAGGAGTTAAACATAGTGTTTTTATCAATTCAGGTACTGCTGCTAATGAGTTAACTATGTTGGCATTAAAACATTTATTTCCAGAGGGTGGAGAAATAATTATACCACCACTTGCTTGGGTATCGGATGTAAATTCAGTTTTATTTTCTGGTTTTGATCCAGTCTTTGTAGATATAAATTTAAAAAATTTATCATTTGATTTGGATAGATTAGAAAAGAGTATTACTGAAAATACAAGAGCTATTTTTGTTACTCATGTATTAGGGTTAAATGCTTTATCAGATAAATTGTTGAAGTTATGTGTGGACAATGATATATTGTTGATTGAAGATGTATGTGAATCTCATGGAGCTACTCATAATGATATCAAATTGGGATCAATAGGATTTGCTAGTAATTTTAGTTTTTACTTTGCTCATCATATGAGTACAATAGAGGGTGGAATAGTATCAACAAATGATGATTATTTTTATCAGTTATGTAGGTCATTGAGATCACATGGGATGGTTAGAGAATTTAATGATGATAAGTTGATAGAAAAATATGCCGAGAAATATCCAAGTTTAAATCAAGATTTTGTTTTTATAGGACCTGCACATAATTTTAGAAGTACTGAAATAAATGCTGTATTAGGGTTGTGTCAGTTAGAAAAATTAGATTTAAATAATCAAATACGTATTAATAATTTTGAGCATTTCATTGAGAATTTAGATTCCGAAAAGTATCATACTGATTTTAAAATGGATGGACAATGTAATTATGCTTTTATAGTTATTATGAAAAATACTGATTTTGATTTACGAGATAGAATTGAAAAGATGATGGATGAACATGGTATTGAATTCCGGAGAGGGTTGTCTGGTGGTGGTAATCAGATGAGACAACCTTATTTTAGAAATCGTGATATAAATTTTGATGAGTTTCCTAACATAGAGCATGTTCATAATTTTAGTTGGTATATAGGAAATTATCCATCTTTAGACATGGATAAAATAAAAGGTTTGATAACACTACTAAACAATCAGGAATGATATGGATAAGGTTTTAATTACAGGTGGAGCTGGATATTTAGGTTCTACTTTGACTCAACATTTATTAGATAATGGTTATAGAGTAGATGTATTAGATAATTTAATGTATGAACAAACATCATTATTGCATCTATGTTCACATGAGAATTTTAGATTTATGAATGCAGATGTCACTAATTTTAAGTTTTTGAAAAAGTTAATATCAGCGTATGATGTAATCGTACCACTAGCAGCAATAGTTGGCGGTCCTGCTTGTGATAAGAATAAAGAGTTGGCTACTAAAGTTAACTTTGAACAAATAAAACATATAGTTGATAATTTAAGAGATGATCAGAAACTTATTATGCCAAATACCAATAGTCAATATGGTAGTTCTAAGGAAATCATAACAGAAGAAAGTTCATTTAATCCACTTTCACATTATGCTGTTACTAAGTGTGATGCAGAAGATTATATTATGAATAGTGGTAATGGAGTTTGTTTAAGATTGGCAACTGTATTTGGTTCGTCACCAAGAATGAGGACAGATTTGTTAGTGAATGATTTTGTACATAAAGCTATTGTGGATGGATATATAGTTTTATTTGAATCACATTTCAAACGAAATTATATTCATGTCAAAGATATTGCTAATACATTCTTATTCTGTATTGAAAATTATGACAAAATGAAAGGTGATGTGTTTAATGTTGGACTGTCGGATGCTAATTTAAGTAAGTTAGAATTGGCAGAAACCATTAAGAAGTATATTCATAATTTTGTCATTAAAGAAGATGACTATAAAACTGATTTTGATAATAGAGATTATATCGTTTCAAATGAAAAACTTGAGTCTTTGGGGTGGAAACCAAAATACGCTATAGATGATGGTATATGTGAATTACTATATGCGTATCAGATGATTATCAAACATAACAATAGGAACTTTACAAATTTATGAGAAAATATTTACCAACATTGTCAGAACTGATAGATAGACTTAGTATAGTTCAATTGAAAGAAGTCTTTATACCCGAACATAAAGAAGAATATGCTCAAGAAATAAAAGATATAATTCACGATATTGACTTGGAATTGTCAGAAAAAAGTGTTATATTAAACGGTGATGATATTAGGTCAATAATTGTATTGGCACAAATGAATCTACATATATGGCATAACGAATCTGAAGCTAGAAAGGGTATAAATGCTGGGGAGAATCTTAGGTTGACTCATGGATTAAACGGTATCAGAAATATTGCTAAAAATAAATTACAAGAATCTGTTGGTGGTAGAAAGGATTATAAGATAGATTGTTTAGCTTCAGACTTTAAAGACTGGGAGGTTAGTTGGTAGATGTTTAAAGAAACTCGTCAAAGGTCAATAAGAAAATCTATCGGTTGGAGAATTGTAGCAATAATTAATAGTTACTTTATTTTAGCAACATATATAACTGATTCTCCTTTGTATAATGCTATATTGATGAATGTAACAGGAGCAGTTTTGTACTATGGATATGAAAGATTATGGAATAACACACATACTGGGAGGTATATAGAATGACTATATTAATAGTTGGAGATAGTTGTA
>LUMK01000369.1_pt1 | contig 10232 bp, 12 predicted proteins | sample 729981 | NCBI WGS metagenome assembly LUMK01 (sample SAMN03860265, study PRJNA289734) | marine metagenome | biome: seawater column; feature: ocean; material: water; isolation source: Red Sea water column Station 22 - depth 200m | place: Saudi Arabia: Red Sea | collected 2011-10-15 | depth 200 m
AATTAACAACATTCCACCAAGCTGCAATATAGTCTGGACGCTTATTTTGGTACTTTAGATAGTAGGCATGTTCCCATACATCAAGTCCCAATAATGGAACTAATCCCTCAGTACGAGGACTTGTCTGGTTTGACATTGCTTTGTATTCAACTTTGCTAGAAGATGAATTGTATACAAGCCAACCCCAACCACTTCCTTGTATAGGAGCTGTTTTGCTAGAAAACTGATCTTTGAAGTCAGCAAAAGATCCAAAGGAAGCATTAATTGCGTCTGCAAGTGCTCCTCCAGGTTCTCCACCTCCATTTGGATTCATATTATTCCAAAACAGCTTGTGATTATCATATCCGCCTCCATTGAAGTTAATTGCACCCCTAACATCGTCAGGAACATCACTGATATTTGATAAAATATCAACAATGTCTTTACTCTGTAATTCCGGGCTCAGTTTTTCCAACGCAGCGTTCATTCCATCAGTATATTTTTGATGGTGCTTTGTGTGATGAATCTCCATAGTACGAGCGTCTATGTGGGGTTCCAATGCGTCATATGAATATGGCATTTCGGGTAGTGAATATTTTCCCATGTATAATTCAAGAAAACATACAATTTATTGCTTTAGATAACAACGAAATTTTACTAGGACTATATGCGATATGAAATTTGAAAAAATAGTTTTTTTAATGATCACGATATCCATTTGTACTATTTTAATAACAACTCAATTACAAACGCAAGATAGCATTTCTGTCTTAGTAAACAATAGTGGTCCGTATATTGGAACTACAATTCCCCATGATTATGGGTTTGACGGAAGCGGAATAGTAATTTCAGTAATTGATACCGGTGTGGACTTTAATCATCCAGACCTTTTGGGACTTGGTTTAGATGGAAAAATAATTGGCGGATATGATTTTGTTGACAATGATGAAACGCCTCTAGATTCTAATGGTCACGGAACGCAGGTTGCAGGAATTATAGCATCAAATGGTGATCTCAAAGGCATAGCGCCCAATTCAAAAATATTAGCATATAGAGTTTCAGCAGATGGTGAATCTGTATCGTCTGATTTGATAATCAAGGCGATTGAAAAATCAATAAGCGATAATGCAGATATTATTAATATTAGTCTGGGAGTTAACCAAACTAACACAAAAATTGATCAGATAGTAACAAAAGCCATTCAGAATAATATTTTTGTAGTAACTGCTGCTGGTAATTTTGGTCCTGAATCAAATACAATTGGTAGCCCCGGACTTAATCCAAATGCAATAACAGTAGGTTCAACATTCAACAATGTATCAAGTAGTTTGGTTTCTACATTCACGATAGATGATCAACAGTTTAACATATTTCCAATGGTGGGAACGCAACCTCTTGAAGAACCCATAACAGCAGAAATTATTTTTGGAAAATATGGAAGAGCACAAGATCTTTCTGATATTGATGTTAAAGGCTCAATTTTACTCGTTGAACGGGGAGGTGATATGAAAGATGAAATAGTTTTCTTTTCTGATAAAGAAAAAAACGCAGCTGACTCAGGTGCAAAATCAATTGTTGTCTATAACAGCGAACCGGGTATATTTTTTGGTGAACTAATTCATGAATTTGTCGATGAGGATTATAATCCTACCATTCCGACGTTATCCATGTCAAGAGAAGATGGTTTGGTCATCAAGCAAATGTTGCAAAACCACACAGAGGGAACCTTGGATGTATTTTATCATCCCGATTTTGTTGCGTTCTTTAGTTCTAGGGGACCTGTTTCACCTTTCTACATGAAACCTGATGTTGTAGCACCTGGTGCATTCATAAACACAACTAATTCAGGAGGAAATTACAAAATTGTAAGTGGCACAAGTTTTGCAGCACCCCATGTTACTGGTACGGCAGCACTGGTCTTGCAAAAAAATCCACAACTAACACCTAATGAACTGAAATCTATCCTAATGACAACTTCTGATGTGATATCTAATGAATATGATGAAAGATTTCCTGTTGAAGTAGCTGGATCTGGACGGATTAATGTAGCTAAGGCCATAGACTCTGAGTTAATTATAATTCCTCCAAATCTAATATTCAATTTATCCCCTTATAACCAAATTCAAACAAAGGATTTAGAAATTATGGGAATTGATAATCAACCAGTTTCAATTAGATTTGAAAATAATCAAGTTGCTGATTTTGATTATGATTTAAAGCGTGAAAATCTAACGATCACGGCAAAATTATCCCAGCAGGGAATCAAATACAATTGGGGAGAATTTGAAAGTAGAATGATAATCAGCTATAATGATGTTGAATACAACATACCTATTGTTGTAAGAGTTAACGAGGCTACAATTTTAGTCAATGAAGATGATGGTGTATTGAGTTTTGACGTATCTGGTCATCCATCATGGTCATACGCTAAAATCTCGGTGACAAACAAAGAGACGGGAGAAACCTTCACAGAATCAATTACGCCTAGTAAAAAATCTGAATTAACTGTTTATCAACCAGGAGAATACTGGATTGAAGCCAATATCAAAGAGATAGATGGGCTTAGCAGTAAAACACTAGATGTGTATGAAACCATTAAGATAGAAAAAGCAGAACAAAATCAAAGTTTTGTAAATACGTTAAATTTGCCTGAGAAACCTCTTTTGATCATAACTGCTGTAATGATAATAACGGTAGCTATTGGTATTTTTATAAGAAAATACTAGGCTCTTGGTCCTGCCAGACGTATTTCATCAGATATATTTTCAAATTTCTTAAAATTATCAACAAACATTTGTGCTAACTTTTTTGCAGAAAGGTCGTATGCATCTTTATCAGTCCACGTGTTTTTTGGCTCTAAAACTTCGGAAGGAACACCTGGGCATTCCGTTGGTATATCCAAATTGAAAACATCGTTATGAGAAAATTTCACTATGTCTAATGACCCAGTTAAAGCTGCGGTCACCATTGCACGGCTGTATTCTATCTTAATTCTTTTACCAACACCATATGGTCCTCCAGACCAGCCAGTGTTGATGAGGTATACTGATGTCTTATGATTTAAAATTTTTTCTCCAAGCATTTCTGCATAAACCGACGCAGGACGCGGCATAAATGGTGCACCAAAACATTTAGAGAATGTAGCCTTCGGTTTTTTAACTCCTCTTTCAGTGCCGGCTAGCTTACTTGTGTAACCTGACATAAAATGAAACATGGCTGCATCTTTGGAAAGTTTGGATACAGGGGGAAGAACTCCCATTGCGTCTGCTGTTAAAAATATAATGACTTTGGGGTTACCACCAACACTAGGTACGACCGCCCCTGGAATGTAACTGAGTGGATAAGCTGCCCTTGTATTTTCAGTTATACTACCATCATCAAAGTTTGGTTTTAGCGATTCTTTGTCTATTACTACATTTTCTAATACAGCGCCAGTCTTGATTGCATTCCAAATTTGTGGCTCAGATTCTTCTTTGAGATTGATACATTTTGCATAACAACCACCTTCAAAGTTGAAAATTCCCTTATCAGACCATCCATGTTCGTCATCCCCAATCAACATTCTTTCAGGGTCAGCAGACAAACTTGTCTTACCAGTACCTGACAAACCAAAGAATAGCACTGTATCTCCATCTTTCCCAACGTTAGCAGAACAATGCATGGGAAAAACTCCCTTTGATGGTAGAATAAAATTCATTACTGAGAAAATTGCTTTTTTTATTTCACCTGCATAGCTTGTTGTACCAATCAAAACAAGCTTTTTTGATAAATTAATGAATATGAACGCGTTTGATGCTGTACCATCTATCTCTGGTATTGCTTCAAAGTCATTAATACACATGACAGTAAATTCTGGTTCATGGGATTCTAACTCTGCAGCAGATGGTCTGATGAAAAGTTGGTGTACAAACAAACTTTGCCAAGCATGGTCAGTGATAATTCTAATAGATTGTCTATTTTCAGGATCAGCCCCAACAAAACCATCAAATACAAATAGTTCCTTTCCATCAACAAATTTTTTCATTTTTTGTGATAATTTTTCAAACGTTTCCGTTGGAAGTTGATTGTTTACTTTTCCCCAGTGAACCTTATCGCGTGTCAGGTCATCAAAAACAATGAACCTATCATCTGGTGATCTTCCCGTGAATTTGCCTGTTTTAACTGATAATGAACCGGTTGAAGTTACCATTCCTTCATTTTTTTGGACAGAAATTTCTACCAATTTTTCAACAGGTAAATTTCTATGAATTTTTGATGGGTTAATTCCAAATTCAGTAATTTGAGAAGCAAACTTGTTTGATGACGAAAATTCACTCATACCTGTGTTGCCTCCTTGGTGAAAAAAATCTAAGATTCATTTTATCCCAGAAATTGTTCGCGCAAAAAAACACTATTATCTCTTTCTAATACCTAGAACTTTTTTAATAAATTTAGGAAGCTATTTATTTCAAAATTCAAGTTTTATGACATGCCGATAAACAAGGAAAAATTGGCTCTTCGTGATGAAGTTGCCCAATCTAGACCTAAAGCAAAAAGAGCTGAAAGCTGGCGATATAAGAGACTAGAAACTACTTGGCGAAAACCCAAGGGTGTTGATAACCATCAGCGTAAACAAAAAAGTAGGGGCAGACCTGGTCTTGTTAAAGTTGGTTATGGCGGTCCAAAAATTTCACTGGGCTTGCATCCGTCTGGTTACACAGACAATTTAGTTCATAATGTTAATGATTTAGAAAAATTAAACCCAAAAACTGACGGAGTAAGATTGGGTCATAGTGTTGGAACAAAAAAAAGAAAAGAGATAGTAACCAAAGCTATAGAAAAGAAATTCAAAGTGTTTAATGCAAGAGTGACTTGAAATGCCAGTAAATCTTCATTCAAAAAAACGACTAGTTGCTAGAATGTATAAAGTAGGTATGAAAAGAATTTCATTTGATTCTGATCATCTAGATGATGTAGCTGATGCAATTACTAGGGAAAACATTCGAAGCTTGTTAACTGCAAACACCATCAAAATTAAACCAACTATTGGAACATCAAAAGGAAGAACACGTGTAAAAAAGATACAAAAAAAGAAACGTGGTGCAGGACAGGGTTCCAAAAAAGGAAGAAAGGGAGCCAGAGTAGGCAAAAAAGAAGTTTATGTAGCAAAGGTAAGAGCACTGCGTCGTAGATTAAAAGTAGTTAAAGATAGAAAAGAGATTACAAACAAGGAGTTTTGGGAACTTTATAAAAAAATTGGTGGTAATACAGTTAGAAACATTGCACACTTGAGAACATTGATTGAAGAAATCCAAACAGCAAGAAAAGATTAGAAAGAAAATTTTTTTTTATTGAAATCTATAATTTTTCCATTTCTAATTTTAATTCCCTCTTTTGATAACATATGTAGCTTAACTTTTTTGCCGTAAGCATAACCACCAATTTCACCATTAGATTGTACAACACGATGACAGGGAACTATAACAGGAAACGGATTTTTTTTCATAATGCTTCCAATTACTCTTTGTCCATTTGTTACTCCTACTGCCCTTGCTAAATCGCCGTAGGTTGTGATTTTTCCTTCTGGAACTTGTAAAAGTTTTTTGTAAACTTTGACGCTTAAAGTCAAAGCCTGATTACCTCTAGATCTGTTTTTTCTATCATTTCAAGAATTTTTTGTTTGTTTTTCCCCATACCGTTCCAATCCAGTAATGCAACAGTTGCCCCCTTATTTCTTTGAATTATATGAGAAAACAGAGATTTGTCAATATGTTCCAATGCATGTTTTGGAACTACCGTTCCCAATGCATATTTGCCATGAATTAATTCATTAGTAAATTTTTCAGAATAATGAGTGCCTCCAAAACATATAGCTGTTGGATATGATTTTTGATTTTTTTTCATTATTTCCACTAAAATTTGTGCTACTGAGTTACAGAGATTCACATCAGCCCATTCTTTTTCTGTTGTTCCAATTTCAATGAATAAAGCAGGTTTGTTTAGCGAAGTAGGTCCATGATGAGTTGCCTCAATTGTTATTTGAAATTTAGAAAACATGTTCCTAAGACTCCAAAGTGACTGGATGTATGATTTTTGAAGATGTGGATGTGGAATAGAAACTTGACGTCTATAGCCACCAAAATCCGCATCTGAGAAATTACCAGTGTTATGACATGTTAGTGCCAAAACACCAGATTCTGCAGCGTGTTTTGACAAAAACACGTATCCATCATAATCAAATTTCTCTTCAAGCCAATCTGCAGAGATTGCTGGGCTTGATATTATTGCCAAGTCAAAATATTTTCCTTTGTAGACATCCCCGTCTTTCTCTAATTCTTGTGAGATGAATTTGGCCATATTATGACCTGCTGGATCATTTTGATACGCAACGAGTAATTCCATTAGATAAAAGATATATTGATACTTTATTAATTTCCAGCAATGAAATTCAACCCCAGACGTACGATAATGAATATGAAAAATACCATAAAACTCACCAAAAAATCTGATAAGGATATCTATATGCAGCATCTAAGGCTCGTATTATTTGGAATAGCATCAATTGGTGCACTTGGGTTTGGAATCCAATTCGTGTTTTCCGTAATGACATTTGGTAGATAAAATTGTCTGAACCAGAACCAGAACCAGTAGTTGAACCAGAGCCAGTGGCAGAACCAATAGCTGAACCAGAGCCAGTGGCAGAACCAATAGCTGAACCAGAGCCTGATAATTCTCATCTGTTTGCGGTTAGAACTACGGGAGGACAAGAAAAAATTGTCATGAGGATGCTAGAAGCGAGATTAAAAATGAAAACGATTAATGTGCAATCAGTACTTTTGTTAGATGATTTGAAGGGCTATGTTGTTGTTGAGGCACAAGATGTGTCTTCCATGTTTAATGCAATTCAGGGACTTAGACATGTACGCGGTCAATTAAGAGGAGAGCTTGGATATAATGAAATTGAAAAATATTTAGTTAAAAAATCAGTAGTGTCAGAACTTGCAGTTGAAAATACAGTTGAAATTGTTGGTGGTCCATTCAAAGGCATGAAAGCTACAATTACCAGAGTTGATAAAGAAAAAGAGGAAGTAACTGTTATCCTGTTAGATGCAGCTTATGAGTTACCTGTAACCGTTGACGCAAACTATCTTAAATTAATTCCAACTTAGGAAGGATTAAATTTTCAAAATAAACTGAAGCATCATGGCAAATAAACAAACTATCTCATCACTTGTAACTGGCGGAGAAGCCTCAGCTGGACCTCCTCTAGGACCAGCATTAGGTCCAATGGGAGTAAATATCTTGGAAATAATTAATGCGATTAATGAACAAACTAAAGAATTTCAAGGAATGAAGATTCCTGTTTCTGTTTCAGTAGATTCAGATACTAAAAAATGGGAAATTGAAGTAGGGATTCCATCAGCCTCTGCACTTTTGTTGAAGGAAGCAGGTATTCAAAAGGGCTCAGGAACGTCTGGAACTGAGTGGGTAGGTGAAGTGTCCGCAGATATGATTGCCAAAGTAGCCAAAGTGAAATTGGAAACATCGTATGCCAGTTCTTTAAAGTCAGTGGCAAAGCAAATAGTTGGTACATGTGTATCACTAGGAATCAAAGTAGAAGGTAAAACACCAAAAGAGTTTACTGCTGAGATTAATGAAGGTAAGTGGGATAGTAAATTCAACTAATTTTTGGAATCAAGGAATGTAGGATCCTTATCGGTTTTTTGTAACTCTACAAAAGTTTCAGTGTTTTGAATACCATCAATTTTTCCAATTTCTTCTATTACTACAGTGTGTAATGCCTCAAGATCCCGTGCATAAATGCTAACTATGATATCAAATCTTCCAGTAACCTCAGAGATGGAAACCACCTCAGGAGTTTCCAAAAGATGTTGATGAATCTGTGCCTTGAGCTTAGGGTCTCGATTTATTCCAACTGATGCTTTAACACTAATGCCCAACAAAGAGTGATCAATTTCTATAGTAAATTTTTTTATTAGTTTCTTTTTTACTAGTCGTTTAATTCTACTGTACAATACAGACGAATTAATTCCCAGTTTTTTTGACAAAGTGGGAACAGAAATATTCGCATCCTTGGTTAATTCAAAAATTAGTTTCAAGTCCAATTCATCGAATCTTAACAATGATCGAAAAATGAAGCATTTAGTAATAAATGTAGATTTGATTGTGTTAATTTTAATTAATGCGATAAAAAGTTGAAAATATTCTAAAATTAATGAATTTGCAACTGTCCGTCTCTAAACGATTTTAAGTAGGGTTTCTCAAAAAATGCGACATGGTTAATGAAACTCAGCTTGTTGAAGTCATCAAGAAAGCTAAAGAAAGCGACAAGACTCGTAAATTTCAACAATCAATAGAGATGATATTGGTATTCAAAGACATTGATGTAAAAAAAGGATTTGCGATTAGTGAGACTATTCAACTTCCTAAAAAAATGAGCAAAGCTGCATCTGTATGCATTATAGCAACTGGAGATTTGGGCATCAAGGCAAAAAATGCAAAAGCTGACAGAGTGATGAACGAAGCAGAATTAGTACAATTGGGTAAAAATAAACGAGAATCAAGAAAAGTCATTAACAAATATGACTTCTTTTTGGCAGACACTAAACTCATGCCTACCGTGGGTAAAGTGCTAGGCCAACTTTTAGGACCTCGAGGTAAGATGCCTACACCAATTCCATTTAATGCTCCTGTCGAGGCGCTTCTAGAACGATTTAGAACATCAGTTGGTGTCAAAGTAAAAGGTTCCTTATCATTGTCATGCAAGATTGGGGAAGAAAGCATGGATGATGCAGACCTCGCAGCAAATGCAAATACCATTGCAGCAGCAATAGAAAAAAAATTACCAAACGGAGATAAAAATATCAGAAAAATAATGATCAAGACAACCATGGGCAAGGCAATTAGACTAGAGCAGGCGAAGAAACAATGATTAAGAACAGGACTAAATTTCCACAAAAGAAAACTCAGATGTATCAGCAAATGCTAGAGTTGCCAAAAAAATATAGTGTAACGGCTCTTGTGCGAATGGAAAAGGTACGAGCATCACAATTGTTACCATTAAGAAAAAAACTTCAAGGCGAAGTAGAAATTGTTAGTATTAAAGATAAAATTGCACGAAAGGCGTTTGAAAAACTTGATGTTCCTGGCGCTGAAAAAATGAGAGAGAAACTTACCGGTCAGTGCGTTTTCATGTTTACAAACATGTCTCCGTTCAAGCTAAATGTTCTACTTGGCAAAAACAAAGTATTGTTAGTAGCCAGAGGTGGCGACACTGCAAGCATAGACGTGGTTGTACCACCAAAGAACACAGGAATAGCTCCTGGTCCAATGCTTACTGAATTTAAGGAAAATAAGATACCCACCAAGATTGACCAGGGAACAATTTGGATTCTCAAGGAAACTACGCCTGTTAAGAAAGGCGAAGTGATATCAACAAAGCTAGCAGCACTGCTCGGAAAGCTTGACATCAAGCCAATCGAGGCCAGAATAGTTCTAAACGCTGCATTATCTGAAAGCATTCTATTTTCTGAGGAAGAGCTTGTTGTCGATGTTGATGCCTTTAGAGACAAGATTGCCCAGGCAAACCAAAACGCCTTGGCATTATCAACCGAGATAGCCTATGTAACTGAAGATAACATAGCACAGATACTTGCAAAGGCAAGCCAGGCTGGAATCAGTTTGTCTGTAGAGGCAGCCTATGTTACCGATGAAACCAAGGAGCAAATCCTGCAAAAAGCCCATTCTCAGGCAAAGGGCGTAGCCAGCAAGGCTAAAGATTACACAGCAGAATAAGCAAGATATTGTTCTCTAACGGAATGAATCGGAAATATGATGATTTTGTGAAGGATATTGACCCCAAAGTTCAATCCTTGATGGATTCACTTAGAGAGTTTTGTTTTTCATTGGGAAGCAATGTGATAGAAGACGTTCGTATGCACAGAGTTGTCTTTTGCAAGTCATTTGCGTTCAGATGGTTTGCGGATGTAGAACCACAAAACAACTCTGTTCTTCTTATAATTCAAAAAAATAGGAAGGAAACACAAACTATCCAGCTTGAACTGGACCAAAATTTGGTCGAGACGCAGGAACTAATACGTGAAGCTTACAGTTCTATTCACTGAATAAGCAATTTTTACATCATTCAACGTAATATTTTATACCAGAGAAGTGTCGATCGGTTTTTGTGACCAACATCGGTATAGAGCTAGGAATAAGAGCTCCTATAGAAGCCATCGAGCGAGCGGCCCAGA
>LUMK01000104.1_pt1 | contig 10202 bp, 6 predicted proteins | sample 729981 | NCBI WGS metagenome assembly LUMK01 (sample SAMN03860265, study PRJNA289734) | marine metagenome | biome: seawater column; feature: ocean; material: water; isolation source: Red Sea water column Station 22 - depth 200m | place: Saudi Arabia: Red Sea | collected 2011-10-15 | depth 200 m
CCATTAACGTAGATATAATCGCATTAATACCTGAAGGAAATGCACGCGAAATATGGCCATTTTCAAGCTTACATATAGCTTCTTCAAAGTTCTTCTGAGTTGTTAAACCGCCTGTCCCGTAAGTGATGCCAGGGTACTGACCTTTCTCATGCAGTTGCATATCCTCGTAACTCTCAAACAAAACCGTAGAACCACTTTGTATAGAGGGGTTAATGGTTCTAATTTCCCTATCACCAAAACTATAGCTATAGTCATTCCATCCAATCAATTCACTGGGCTTACTCATACCAATAAAATACTATAATAAGTTGGTAATCATCATAGGTTTAATTTTCTATTTTGTCCAGTAATTTATGTACTTAAAATAAATTTATAGATGAATCAATTTACTAATAGCTGGACAGTATAAAGCCAATCTTATAGGCAGCTTGAAGACGTTATGTAAAATTGCTTGATAATCTAGTAGTTGCTCTCGATGAGAATCTTGTTGACGCTTAATAAAGGCATCAATGGATTCGTCTTTTGCTGGTGAAGCAGTTTTGAAGTCAATAATCCACAGTACACCGTCCTCAATAAATAGTCTGTCAACAATAATATTTTTTGAGTGGTCACTATATTCAACTTCAACCTGGGTAGAGTCTCTGTGCTTAAATAGCCAATCAAACACTTCATCTTGCTTTGTATTCTTAAGCAACTTATAAACCTGTTTTGTATATGTCTGAAGGAGTTTCTTTGGCAAACCAAACTCCAGCAACCTTACCTCAACACTTTTTTCTGAAGGGTTAAACAAACTATGTTCCAAATAATAATGAACAATAGTACCTAATGCACTTTGATAAATTAAATCCATATTTCTTGGTAAATTATTCGATTCATTAATATGCTGAGCTGCCCTCTCAGAAAGACTCGGGAATTTCTTATAACGAATCATTTTAGGCGCAACTAATTGTCTTATATTTTCCTTAGGAACATACTTCAGATTGGCGATTGATTCTTGAAAAAAATGTCTCAAAAGATCAAGAAACGTATTACTTGACACCTTGCCTGATTTATTAACACTCCCTAATAAATATAGTTTTTCTTTTGCTCGACTCATGGCTACATACAATAGGCGCATCATCTCAAAATGACCTTGTTGTTTTTCCATATATTTCAAATATAGATATGTCTTGCTTTCATGCTTATCAAAGGCCGATCTGATAGGCGCTAATAATATTTCATGGTTCGAAAATTCTTGTATTTGAATCAGAGCTGAAGGATTGCTTTTTCCAGTTTTACCTAGTCCAGGAAGAATAACTATATCAAACTCTAATCCTTTAGCCTGATGGATAGTCATAAGCTTTACAGAGGCAGATTGAGAGGGAGCATATAAGTCCTGAAGCATTAACTCTAGGGTGTCAATATCAAGATTTTCATTGCTCTCACATTCATTTAAAAGAGAGACAAACTGGGACTTTATATTTCGCTGCCGTTGATTCATTTCTCGTTCTGGATTCAGCTGATCTAGAGCATAAAGAAAACGCTCAACAAAAGAGAACCGTCCCTCGTTGGAAACCGCTTTCAAAATTGCTTGATAAAGGTGTCGTGCTCGTTTCAAGCCATCCTCATTAAACTCTTGCAGGACTGCACCGTCAGCTAGTTGGTGAAAAATCGTCATCTCATCAGTACGACTCAGAATCAATAACTCATTTAATTTTAAGCCACACCAAGGGGAACGAAGAATGGATAGCCAGGCCAATTTATCTCCCAAGCTTTTTAGTGCACGAGTTAGACTTATTAAATCTCGGGTGAACAAGTCAGACCTTAAAGGTTCTGTTTTTACTGCTTCAAAGTTAATGCCATGAGACTGAAGTGAGACCATGATGTCTTGCAAATGGTTTCTAGACCTCACTAACACTGCAATCTCTTGAGCTGGATTCTTTTGTTGTGCTTTACTGATGATGGCACTGACTTTTTCAGCCTCTTGTTTATTTTGGCCATAACTAAAGGGATAGAACTTCACCGCATCATGAGGCATATCCTTAGAAGCTGAGATGGACTTAGCAAAATGAACAGCGCCCTTGATTGAGTTATCGGTAACGGGGAAAATATTAGAAAAAAAGGTATTGTTTGATTCAACAATACTCATATTCGATCTAAAATTGGTACTCAGTAATAGTGAATTTATCCTTACATTTGCAATACCATTTTTCATTACGTTTAAAAAAATTCTAACCTGTGATTCACGAAATCTATAGATTGATTGCATTGGGTCGCCTACCAAAAATATTGTTTTACCGTCGCCCTCTTGCCAGCTCTCCAGCAACTTTTGAATAATATTTAGTTGAGCGTAAGAAGTATCCTGAAACTCATCAATTAAAAGATGTTTGATTTTGTAATCCAGAAATAAGGCAATATCACTGACTATTTCACGACTATCTAGTACCTTAATTGCCTGCATTCCAACCTCCGAAAAATCCTGAACACCTTTTTCTTCAAATATCAAGCTTAATTGAGCAGCGCCTAGTTTCAAAACTTGGCTGATATCTTTGATACTTTTTATGGTGGATTCATTTTGATGAAAATTTGGTAATTGATCTAATTCAAGAAGTTGTTTTTTTAAAGCATCTGCAGAAACGAGCTCTTCTAAAATTAATATCAAAGATTTTTTTTGCTGTTTGAGTTCTGGCGGAAATCCAAGTGACTTATCTATTTTTTTTCTCCAATCTCCAGTGCTTTTTGCTAGCAATAGGTCAGCAATTATTTGCCAATCAGCCAAGTCAGTTAATTTGTCGCCAGGAAGCTTATTAATTATTGAAACTTCATGACGCGTATTAGACTTAAGCAAAGTGAAAATATCTTCATTCAAATACTCCAATGCAATCTCTCTAAGAACTTTTAAATGCTCAACAATAATATTTCTTGCAGTTCGTTCCAAAAAATCAACGTCAAGCACTCCTTCGAGATACAGTCTAGGTAACCATTGCTCTCGTTTTGATAGCATGTGCACCAAAAGCCGATAAAACTTATCTACATGGTTATCCAAATACAATAAAACACTGGCAATAGGTTCGCTATACTCATCCTCTTCTATCAGCATTAGTGTCCGTTCTGCTGCTATTTTGTACATATGTTCGTATTCATAACGCTCACTCATGATTCTGGGAGGTATCAATTGATACACTGATGGATATTTCGACACTATCAAACTTGAAAGAGAGTCAATGGTGCTAATTTTTATCCTTGAAGGGTTATTGAGCAAATCCCAATCTCGAAGTTGAGACTGTTTCAAGACCTGATAAGCAAGTTTATAGGTCTTCAGTTTGTGTGCTTCTTTGGGTGGAGTTGATTGTGCTTGCGTTAATGAACTCACCACTCGGTGCTTAAGTTCATCTACTGCCTTATTTGTAAAAGTTATTGCCAATATAGTTTCAGGCTCATCAGCAATACTGAGTAATTTTAGATAACGTTGGGTAAGTAGTTCTGTTTTACCGGAGCCCGCTGGTGCTTGTACAATAAAAGAATCGCTTATATCTAGGGCCTGATCTCTTTGATATTGATCATTCACATTGACTCTGGTGCACTTACCCCTAATATATTTAGTCCATTTACAAAAACTTGTTTGGTAGCATAAATGAGTGATAGTCTTGCTTGAGATAGCTTTTTATCTTCGACCAAAAAAGGGCAAATGTTGTAATAGCTATGGAAATGGGTTGCCAATTCCCGTAAATAATAAGCTAGCTGGTGAGGTTCATATTGCAAGGCTGAAGATTCAATGACACTTTTATAACGATTAAGTTCTTTTATAAGCGCCTTTTCGCTATCCTCTATGAGCAAAGATTGGTCAGCTGTTTGACTCTCAAATTCAATACCCTTGTCTACAGCTTGCCTAAAAACAGAGCAAATACGAGCGTGTGCATACTGGATATAAAAAACTGGATTTTCATTGCTTTTAGATTTAGCCAAATCCAGGTCAAAGTCCATATGCTGTTCTGATTTCCTAAGGATATAGAAAAAACGAGCAGCGTCTTTACCTACTTCATTACGTAGTTCCTCTAAGGTCACAAAAGAACCACTACGCGTTGACATTTGCACCTTCTTACCTCCACGGTATAAGTTAGCAAACTGAACCAGAAGAATTTCTAATTTATTAGGGTCATGATTAAGTGCTGCAATGGAGGCTTTAACTCGAGTAATGTAACCGTGATGATCAGCACCCCAAATATTAATGACCTTGTCATAGCCGCGTTCAAATTTTTCAAAATGATAGGCAATATCCGAGGCAAAATAGGTATGGATGCCATTATCGCGAACAACAACACGGTCCTTCTCATCTCCATATCCTGTTGTTTTGAACCAAAGGGCTCCATCCTTTGAATAGATATGACCAGACTTCCGTAATTTATCAACAGTAATCTTAGCTAGTCCATTTTCAATCAAAGACCGCTCTAAAAACCATTTCTCAAAATTAACACCAAACTCAGCTAAATCACTTTTAATGCCACTGAGAATGCTTTCGATACCAATGCGAAAGATGGCTTCATAACCTTCGCCTAATAGCTTCCTTGACTTAACAATCAATTCATCAATATGAGATTCTTTATCACCACCCTGTTGACCATCTTTACAGACACCTTTATAGACTACTGAGGAGCCCTTTCGCCATCGTTCTCCATATTTTTCAAAGACGCTTGCAGCGATATCTTTGATGTATTTGCCTTGATAGCCATTATCAGGAAATCTAAGTTTCTCGCCAGATAGAGTCAAATACCGGAAAAAAATACTTACAGTCAGAATATCCATTTGTCTGCCTATATCATTTACATAATACTCATTGTCTACTTCAAACCCAACAGTCCTTAAGAGGTTGGAAATTGTAGCTCCGTAGGCGGCACCTCGGCCATGGCCTACATGAAGCGGCCCTGTTGGATTTGCTGAAACAAATTCCATGAGCACACTTCTCCCTGTGCCAATAGTTGACATACCATAACTTTCACCACTACTAATAATGTCATTAATTACAGCACTGCTGGATTCATCAGAAAGGAAAAAATTGATAAATCCCGGTCCAGCGATTTCTGTTTTTTTAATAAATTCAGATTCTTCTAATTGATCAACAATGTTCTGAGCTAATTTTTTCGGCTCACTCTTACTTTGCTTTGCCAACACCAATGCAATATTCGTTGCATAATCACCATGACTTTTATCTTTAGTATGGTCTAGGCGAATCTTTGCAGGTAGTTCACTGAGCAGACCTATATCGATTAGGTTGCTAAGGCTTTTAAAAATTAGATCTTGTAGCTGCTCTTTCATGTTTAATTAACTACTGGTTTATTGAACTATGTAGTTGACATTTTAGTTGAACTCGATACTACATTATTGACCAAATATTGTATTCGAATTTGAAAGGTAAAAGGTTTCCATATTCAATAAATGGAATTATGGATTTGCTCCCTAGTGTGCCTTTTGCCAACTATTTCCAATCCCTACATCAACAACTAAAGGAACATTTAGCTTTACAGCATTTGACATCATAAAACGTATATCTTCAGCGTAATCTTTTGCCTTATCGAGCTCCATCTCAAAGACCAGTTCATCGTGGACCTGCATAATCATCTTGACGCCATTATTTTCTCGATCTATCCAAGCCTGAATGTCTAACATTGCTTGTTTAATAATGTCGGCTGATGATCCTTGCATGGGTGCATTGATTGCTGTCCTTAAGGCGTGTTGCTGCTGCATTTTATTTTTTGCATTGATTTGAGGCAGGTAGAGTCGCCTACCCAATATCGTTTCAACAAATCCTTGTGATTTGGCTTTTTCTTTGGTTTGTTCCATATATTTGAGTACATCTGGGTAATTATCAAAATAATCATCGATATACTGTCTGGCTTCCGTTCTAGAAACATCAATTTGTTTTGCCAGACCAAAGGCACTCATACCGTAGATTAGCCCAAAATTAATCGCTTTGGCTTTTCGACGCTGCTCTTTACTGACTGATGACAGCTCTGTCTTAAAAACCTGAGCAGCAGTTGCACAGTGAACATCGATATTATTTGCAAATGCCTCAATCAGATTGTTGTCCTTGGAAATATGTGCCATAATCCTCAGCTCGATTTGAGAATAGTCAGCAGCTACAATAACATTGCCTTCACCAGAAACGAACGCTGATCGGATTTGTGCTCCCTGTTCGGTTCTGATCGGGATATTTTGAAAATTAGGTTTTGAAGAAGAAAGCCTTCCAGTTGCAGTTACTGCCTGATGGTACGAAGTGTGCAAGCGACCCGTTTGTCGATTTATTTGTTTTGGCAAAGCCTCTAAATAAGTAGAATTCAGTTTAGTTAATGTCCGATAAGACATAATTAAATCCACCAATGGGTGTTCCAATAATTTTAGCGCCTCCTCATTTGTTGACGGCTGACCTTTAGCGGTTTTCTTTTTCGGTTCGAGACCCAACCCTTCTTCACTAAACAAAATTTGTTGAATTTGCTTGGGTGATTCAAGATTAAACTCATCTCCCGCTATTTCAAAAGCCTGAGTCTGAATCTCCTGCATTTCAGACTTGATTTGTACTTGTTGATTGAAGAGTGAAACCTCATCAACAAGTGCACCATTGCGTTCCAGCTTTAGCATAATATCTACTAGAGGGAGCTCTAAGGTCCGATAAAGCGACATTAGTTTTGGATATTGTTGTAACTTGGATTCTAGGATTTTATTTAACTCATAAGTGACAATAACATCCTCACAGGCGTACGAAAAAGCTTCATCTATATTAACTTGATTAAAGGTCAATTGTTTTTTACCACTTCCTGCAACATCAGCATAACGAATTGTTTTATGACCAAGATAGTGCTCTGATAAATCATCCATGTTGTGACGTGTCGCCACCGAATTTAAGCAGTATGATTTAATCATAGTGTCGTCAACAATACCGTTCAAATCAATACCTATATTTGCCAGCACATGGGCGTCATATTTTAAATTTTGACCAATCTTACCAATCACTTGACTCTCAAGAATAGGCTTTAATGATTCCATTACAAATTGTCGAGACAATTGTTCTGGAGCATCTAAGTAGTCGTGTGCAACTGGCACATAGTAGCTTTGCTTATCAAGCAAAAATACTAGCCCAACAATCTCAGCATTCATATAGTCTAGACTACTGGTTTCCAAATCAAAAACAAAGCTTATAGACTCTGATAGCTGTCTCAACAAGGATTCAAAATCAACCTGTTTAAGAATTAGTGTTTGCGTAAATTCTTGAAGATTTAATGTGCTCTTTTGATCTTGTTTTTCACTCACTAAAGGATCGATTGTTTTAGTTCTTGGTTTTTCTTCTACTTGATCAGCTAATTGTTTTAACCACATAGCAAAACCATATTCTTTATACAATTCTATCAATTCCTCAGTGTTTTCTCCCGGCTCATCATCAAAGATATTACAAGGCAAATCAACATCAAACTTAAGCTCGACTAGTTGAAAGGAAAGATCTAACAAGTCAAATGATTCTCTTAACTTTTCACCAACCTTACCATCTATTTTTTTAGCATTGGCTTTAACACCATCTATATCCTTATACAACTGCAACCATTTTGCAGCCGTCTTAGGTCCGACACCTGGTACTCCAGGAATATTGTCAGAGGCATCGCCGGTCAAAGCTAATAGGTCTAGGATTTGGCCCGGCTTAACACCCATTTTTTCTTCCACCAAGTTCGCGTCATAAAGTGTACCCTTCATATTAAGTTGCTTGATATGACCACCCACTAATTGCAAGAGATCCTTGTCACTACTCGCTATGATGGTTTCAATATTTTTTGCATTTGCCAGCTTAGCTAATGTCGCTATGACATCATCTGCCTCAACACCCTCTTCGCAAATGAAATGAAACCCCATCGCTTTAATGATTTGATATAAAGGTTCGATTTGAACAATCAGCGAATCATCTGCAGGCTTCCTATTGGCTTTATATTGAGGATAAATTTGATGACGAAAATTTGACCCCTTGGAATCAAAAATCATAATCAACTTTGCACCTTGATATTGCCTTTGTAAATGTTTAATTGCATTAATAACACCGAACATTGCACCCGTTGGAAAGCCTTTATCATTACTTAAATTTTGAGACAGAGTCGAAAAGTATGAACGAAATAAGTATGCCGAACCGTCGACTAAAATGAGTTGCTGAGCCATGCAAGAATTTTACCTCTAATCTTAGCTTTTTTCCGCCAAACTCACTTATGAAATGCATAAGCCTAGAACTATATTATTCTGCCTTGTTGATGATTGTTAGCTAAAATATAAGAATGCCTGATGCACTCATTACCGCTGACAATATTTCACTTAATCATAATGGTAAAAATATCTTGGATGATGTGAGTCTGAAATTACATCCTGGTGAGTTTATCACGTTGATTGGCCCTAATGGAGCAGGCAAAAGTTCTCTGATCAAAGTTCTATTAGGGATCATCAAACAGGATAGCGGCGAAGTGAACCATGGCAGCAATGTGCGTTTAGGCTATACCCCTCAATCATTTACTGCAAACCCTTTTATTCCAATATCAGTTTTCGATTTTCTGACACTCAACCAAAAGGCAGATAAAAACTTTACCTATCAAACATCTGAACTAACGGGTATCCGAGATTTGCTGAACTCGCCCTTAAAAAATCTCTCAGGAGGCGAATTACAAAAAGTGTTACTAACACGTGCCTTACTTCACAAGCCAAACGTACTTATATTAGATGAACCGGCACAAAATCTTGATGTAGAAGGACAGATGCAATTATACAAATTGATCCAAGAGATTCACCAAAAACAAAAATGCGCTGTGTTGATGGTTTCTCATGATCTTCATCGAGTAATGAAAGAGTCAACTCAAGTTCTGTGCTTATACCACCATATTTGTTGTGAAGGACTTCCTGAATCGATTCTAAAAGATGAACAATTTAATGATTTATTTGCCGATCAAATACATGAATTGATGGCTACTTATGAGCATCATCATAACCACCACCATGAACATTAGAGAAGACTCAAACAGTTCTGACTGATATAATTAGGCCTTTTTTTTATTGACAAAATTATGAAAGATATTATTGAAGCGGCCTTTGAAGATCGAGCAAATATCACGCCTGATTCAGCAAACACAGAATTGAGGCAAGCGGTTGAAGAGGCAATTCATTTACTTGACATCGGCAAGGCTAGAGTCGCCGAACAAAGTGGGGTAGGAGATTGGCATGTTAACGAGTGGCTAAAAAAAGCCGTTTTACTGTCTTTTAGGCTCGAAGACAATATTCCAATGACATCTGGCTTTACTCAATATTATGACAAAGTGCCTACAAAATTCGCTAGTACAACCCTTAAAGAGTTCCAATCTGCAGGTGTTCGTGTCGTTCCTCCTGCAACTGCAAGACGTGGCTCTTATATAGCCTCAGATACCGTTTTAATGCCATCTTATGTTAATATTGGTGCCTATGTAGATTCTGGAACAATGGTCGACACATGGGCAACTGTGGGCTCCTGCGCACAGATTGGTAAAAATGTTCATCTTTCCGGGGGTGTTGGTATTGGAGGCGTTCTGGAACCATTACAGGCAAATCCTACAATTATTGAAGATAATTGTTTTATTGGAGCGCGATCTGAAGTAGTTGAAGGAGTAATCGTTGAAGAAGGGTCCGTCATTTCAATGGGTGTCTATATTGGACAATCCACAAAAATCTTCAACCGTGCAACTAACGAAGTTACTTTTGGACGAATACCTGCAGGCTCAGTGGTTGTATCAGGGAACCTACCATCAAAGGATGGTAGTTATTCTTTATACTGCGCAGTAATAGTCAAACAGGTTGATGCAAAAACAAGATCTAAAGTTGGCATCAACGAGCTATTAAGGGGTATCTAAACCATCTCTACCTACTGTCCTAATTTTTGTAAGAAAAACCCCGCCATTAGGCGGGTCTTTTATTGAGTTAATATGTTACTGTTAATCTGTAAATATCTTGTAGATCAAGCCAACGGCAAGCAAACCAACCAAATTGGCCGCACCAAGAGAAGTGACAATACCAGTTAAAGTGCCGATAATATCCCCAGGAAGGAAAGCAGCATCATCCCCAAAGATTATCTGTACAACTACTGCAAGAGCAATTACTGCGACACCTGCCTCAGTTAACTTCTTAATCCATCCATTTATATTATCTAACATAACATCTCTCCTTTAGAGGTAAAAGAC
>LUMK01001081.1_pt1 | contig 10033 bp, 8 predicted proteins | sample 729981 | NCBI WGS metagenome assembly LUMK01 (sample SAMN03860265, study PRJNA289734) | marine metagenome | biome: seawater column; feature: ocean; material: water; isolation source: Red Sea water column Station 22 - depth 200m | place: Saudi Arabia: Red Sea | collected 2011-10-15 | depth 200 m
GTGGAAGAAACATCATTATCATGATTTTCTGTACTTGATCTTATTTTTTCTTTCAAAATCTTTTTCCTTAATAAAAAGAAACAGTTTCCTTAAATTATTCCATAAGCAGGAAATAAATTTAGTCAAATTTTATGTTTACATTAATTCATACTAGAGAATTTGAACATAAAAAATTAAAAAACCTGTTGAATATGTAGATAATTAGTATACATTCATCTGATTTGAAAACTTAATAAGTCATTGGTCTTTTAATCTCAGTTTTAATCTAATTTTCTTAAATGGAATGACTTGAGGAGGAAAATTTAATGAAAAGAAAAGGCCTTGCAGCCGTTTACGACAAACCAAATACCCCTTTCAGGATACGTGAGTATCCGCTACGTGATGTTAAGGACGATGAAGTATTGGTGCGAGTTACGATGTCAACCATCTGTCGTTCCGACATTCATTCATACCAGGGTCATCGGCCAAACCCTTGTCCTGGAATTCTAGGACATGAAATTATCGGCATTGTGGATCAACTTGGAAACGAGATAAAAACTGACCTTCGCGGGGATAAACTATCTGTTGGAGACCGCATTACCTGGACTGAATATTTTCATCATGGTTATTCATATTACCGTGAAATAAAAGACATGCCTCAAAAATCAAAGGGGGTGAGAAAATATGGCCATGACCTGGTTGAGGAAGATCCTCATTTTAACGGAGGGTTTGCGGAGTACTGCTACATTTATCCCGGTACCGGAATTCTAAAATTGCCTGATTCCATTTCTGACGAAGAGGCAACTCCTCTTAATTGCGGGGTTGCTACGATGATTGCCGTCACTGAGGCAGCAGAAATAAAAATGGGATATTCCGTTGTGATACAAGGCCTGGGGCTGCTAGGCCTTTACGGATGTGCCATTGCCAAAGCAAATGGAGCAGGAATGGTAATTGGTCTGGACAGCGTTGATGACAGAATAAGTATCTCAAAAAAATTTGGTGCCGTAGAAAACATTAATGTATCAAATCTCAGTGAACAGGAAGTTATTCAGCGTGTGAGAAAGCTCTGCCCTCCTGACGGGGCTGATATTGTGATCGAGGTCTGTGGACAGCCCTCAGTTATACCATCAGGTATAGAAATGCTCCGTATAGGCGGGATTTATGTTATCGGTTCAGAGAAATTGTTGACTCAAAATTTACCCTAGATCAAATCGACACTGCCTTTGCAAAAGCTGCAGACCTTTCCGTTCTGCGGGCGGCAATAGTACCCTGAAAGTCAAAGCATTTATAATCCAATATGATCTCTGAAAACAATAATGCCCCAGTACTGGGGTTCACCCCAAAAGGACTATTCATTGATGGGAAATGGGAAGAGAGTGAAAATGGTAAAAGATTCGAAACCATAAATCCATCAAATCAACAACATTTGGGTGATGTCCCATTGGCTGATGAAAAAGATGTTAACAGGGCTGTAAATGCTGCAAAGAAAGCATTCCCGGTCTGGTCCCGCATGCCTATCAGGGAACGTGCGGGATTTCTGATCAATCTCGCAGATAGACTCATGGATAATATAGATGAGTTGGGGATGATGGATTGTATTGACTCAGGCAATGCACTCTCTGGAATGAAAGGCGATGTAAACTGGTCTTCAGATTCGCTGAAATTTTTTGCAGGCCTTATTACAGAAATCAAAGGGCAGACCCATTCAGAAAAATCAGGTCACCTAAATTTTACCAGGAGACATCCTTATGGTGTAGTTGCCAAGATCAATCCCTTCAATCATCCATTGCGCTTTTGTGCAGAAAAATCAGCAGCTGCTCTTGCTGCAGGAAACACAGTTATAGTGAAGGCCTCAGAACAGGCGCCTTTGTCGAGTTTAAGATTTGCTGAAATTTGTGAAGAGGTGCTCCCTCCAGGAGTAGTCAATGTATTAACTGGTGATAAAATTTGTGGTGATGCAATGGTCCGTCATCCAGATGTAAGACGTGTAGGCGTAGTTGGTTCCGTTCCTACTGGGAAAATAATTGCTAAAGCTGCAGCAGAAGATCTGACTCATGTTACATTTGAATTGGGAGGAAAGAACCCCATAATCATATTTCCTGATGCAAACCCAAAACAGGCGGCAAGTTATGCAGTCAAGGGGATGAATATGAACCGCCAGGGACAGTCCTGCAGTTCTACATCCAGGGTTATTGTACACCAGGACCTTCATGATGCGGTTTTAGAAGAAATGGTTCAATTAGTCGAACAGCTTCCAGTAGGCTTACCATGGATCGAAAAAAATGAGCTAGGCCCTGTTGTTTCTGAAATACAGTATAAGAAAATCATGGAATTTATTTCATCTGCGCAAAAAGAAGGCGCACAGTTGATTACTGGAGGAAGTTCACCTGCAGATGAAGCACTAAAGAATGGGTTTTTTATCCAACCAACTATATTTGATCAAGTTCAACCTGAAATGAAGATTGGCAGAGAAGAAATTTTTGGGCCTGTAATGTCTGTGTTTAAATGGGATGACTATGAGAAAATGCTTTCGGTTGCTAATGGTCTTGACTACGGACTTACTGCCATGATTATTACAGATGATCTTAAACTGGCCATGGAGACTGCAGAACGAGTTGAAGCAGGTTATGTATGGATAAATTCAACAGGACGTTATCTCGGAGCACCCTATGGGGGATGGAAGGCAAGTGGAATAGGACAGGAAGAATGCTTTGAAGAACTTATGAGTTATACTCAAATTAAAAACGTAAACATGCGCTGGTAGAAAATATTGAAAACAAATTTGATTTGCTTAATTCTAACATTTCTCTAACTTAAACTTAATTATAAGTAAATATTATCCAAATAGGATATTTCATTTTTAATAAAATAATGGCTGAAATAGGACTTAGAAGTATCTCTAAATCGTTTGGTTCCACTGAGGTTATCAAGTCACTTGACCTTTCAGTTTCCAATGGTGAGTTCATTACCATTGTGGGACCATCCGGATGTGGTAAATCTACTCTATTGAGAATCATAGCAGGGTTGGAGAATCAATCTACAGGTGACGTAGAAATAGATGGTAATGTCGTAAATAAAACCAGGGCCAGTGAGCGTGATTTAGCCATGGTTTTTCAATCTTATGCTCTATACCCTCATCTGACAGTTCAGCAGAACTTGATGGTACCTCTAAAACTACGTCGATTGTCTTTTTTGGAACGCTTCCCGATAATTGGATGGTTTATGCCCAACCGTAGTTCCAAGTTAGATGAGATAGTGAGCAAGGTCCAAGCTGCATCAGAAACTCTTCAAATAACACACCTTTTGGACCGTAAACCAGGTCAGCTTTCTGGAGGCCAGCAGCAAAGGGTAGCAGTAGGAAGAGCAATGGTCAGAGAACCTGTAGCTTTCCTGATGGATGAACCACTTTCCAATTTAGATGCAGGACTGAGGGTTCATATGCGTGCAGAAATTTCAGAATTGCACCGAGATCTCAAAACGACATTTATCTATGTTACTCATGATCAGGCGGAAGCTTTAACCATGTCTGATCGAATGGCTGTCATGATGGACGGAGAAATACTCCAACTTGATACCCCACATGAAATTTATAACAACCCTTCAACTATCAGGGTAGCTGAATTTGTTGGAAGCCCTAAAATAAATATTCTAAAGGGAGAATGTGATGAAAAAGGTAATTTAAACTGTTTCGGTACTAAAATAACTGACTCCATTAAACTTGCCCAAAAAGGGAATGTTTCCGTAGGAATAAGACCTGAACACATGCAACTGGTTTCATCAAAGGATAAGAATGTCATTAAAGGGAAAATTGTTTATAGAGAAAATCTGGGATCTGATATTTTCCTTCACCTAACTGTTAATGAAGGAGAACAAAAAATAATTGTAAGAAGTGAACCCAGCAACGTTATTAATACCGCAGTTGGTGATCAAGTTATGATTGGATGGGATGAGCAAAAAGTTATGGCGTTTGATGTTGATGGTGAAAACATCACAATGCAATAATATTTAACTTAGATACTGAAAAAATAATGACAAAATCTCGATCTCACATTTGGTTCGTTAGTCCAGCCGTATTACTTATGGTTGTGATCCTGATTTTGCCGGTATTTGTTGCAGGAACATTTTCTTTTACCGACTACAATTTAGGAAGTCAGGACTTTAGGTGGATTGGATGGAAGAATTATGAGTCACTGGGTAAATTCTCCAGTTACAAAAAGATGTTCACAGCATCTTTAACCTATGTAGTTATAGTAGTACCTGTTTCAGTACTTCTAGGATTAGGCTCTGCAATGCTTATCTCTTCATTAAGTTTTGGAGGAGAATTCTACAAAACTGTTTTCTTTTTGCCTGTCATGGCAACCCTATTAGCAATGGCATATGCTTGGGAATTTACCCTTGATCCAGTCATAGGAGTTATAAATAAATTTCTTGATGATGGTTGTAGTGTTGGATGGTTTTATAAATTTTTTACAGGATCATGGCTTGGAATAAATCCTACTGAAAGTTGGTATGGAGGACTCTGTAATGATCGAATGCCTAATTGGCTGGGTAACAAAAAGTATGCGTTGGGTTCTATTTCATTTATAGGGATATGGCAGGCATTTGGTTTCAATATGGTCCTTTATTTGGCAGGTTTAACTTCAGTACCACGAGAATTATACGCTTCAGCTGAGATGGATGGTGCAAATTCTACATGGGAGAAGTTTAAACTTGTTACTTGGCCAATGTTGGGGCCTACTCATGTATTCGTAGTTACAATAACATCAATTCGTTCATTTCAAGTCTTTGATACTGTTGAAGCACTTACCAGGGGAGGACCTAGCAAGTCTACATATATGATGGTTTATGCAATGTTCGAAAAAGGGGTAAAACAAAATCTAATTGGTATGGGATCAGCTCTAACCATAGTTTTTCTTGGCTTTGTTCTTATACTTACTCTAACACAAGTTTATTTCATTAACAGGAAGGTACATTATTCATGAAACAACGAACTAACTTGGGGTCAGAGGCTGGGAAACATATTATTTTAATAATAGGCGCATTAGTTGTGATATTACCATTCTACTTGATGTTATCATTTTCATTCAAATCACCTGCAGGTGTTGAGGTGCCGTAGTATATAACTACACAGCAGCTTTCAAAGAAGCACCTTTATTACGATACCTTTTGAACGGTGTAATAGTAACTTTATCTATTTTTGCAATTCAGGTTATTATTGCTCTTCCTTGCGCATATGCCTTGGCAAAATTAGATTTTTGGGGCAGAGATGTTGTTTTTGGATTGGTAATTTTTTGTCTTCTAATTCCCGTACATGCGATAGCTCTTCCTTTATATCTAATGCTGGCTAAGTTTGGTTTAACAAATACCTTTGCCTCTCTTGTTATTCCGTGGACTATATCTGTATTCGGAATTTTTTTAATGCGTCAGTTTTTCAAGACTGTACCTGATGATTTAATTAATGCTGCTCGAATGGATGGCATGAGTGAGTTCTCAATAGTCTGGAAGGTCATGCTTCCAACTGCAATTCCTGCATTGCTTGCTTTTGCAATTTTTTCTGTGGTTGCTCACTGGAACGATTATTATTGGCCTAGAATTGTAATCACTGGTGATCAAGATCTTATGACACCTCCATTAGGACTCAGGATGTTTAAATCTGATATGGATGGTAATGAATATGGACCTATGATGGCCGCTGCAACTGTAATTGTTGCACCTTTAGTGGTTGCATTTTTATTGGCCCAACGCAGATTCATAGAAGGGATAACGCTTACGGGTATGAAATGACGGTGAGTTTATTCTAAGAGATCGGTTTCTCTTAGAGCTTTTCATCGTTTTGTGACTACAGAACTAGCGGAGCCCCGTTCTGTGGTCCATTGTTAACGGGGCTTCATGAGAAGGAGTTGATTTATGCAAATCAAATTTCTATTTTCTGCAGTTTTTGCGGCTTTGGTTCTTTTTGTATCATCTGCTGCTTCTGCTATAACAATTGAGGTTGGGTATCCATATTCCGCATTGTTCGATGTTACAATTAAAGACAACATTGTACCAATGTTCGAAAAAGCTCACCCTGGGATTAAGGTCAAACTCCGTGCGACCTATGATAACTATGAAGATGCCGCTAATACTATTCTGCGGGAATCTGTAGCTGGGAAACTGCCTGATGTTACTTTCCAGGGATTGAATCGACAGTCCATGTTTGTTGAAAAAGGGATCGCTAAGTCATTTGAACCTTTTATAGCCAGAGAAGCTGATTTTGCTAAGGATGGCTATCACAAGGCGATGTTGGATCTAGGCACATTTAATGGTGAAGTATATGGATTACCTTTTTCAGTTTCTCTTCCTGTTGGTAACTACAACATGGATGCAATGAACAAAGCCGGTATAAAAAAATTACCTACCACTTGGGATGAAGTAGTTGATGCTTGCGATAAACTAAGGGCAGTTGGATATGACAACCCTCTTTTCTGGGGTTGGAATATTACAGGAAACTGGTTTTTTCAAGCCTTGATGTGGAGTCAAGGGGAGCCGATTCTTAAAAATGGTAAGGTAAACTTTGATGGCCCTGCTGGCTTAAATGCTCTTAAAACCATGAAGAAAATATTCCGAGGATGCAGAATGCAGAACCTTCAAGCTGGTGATGCTGCAAAGCCTTTTAATGCAGCCAAAGTAGCTATGTTCTTCTGGTCAACTTCAGCAGTGGGGGCGATTGAAAGAGCAAAAGGTGATTTTGTTTATAAAACATCCGAATATCCAGGAATGGGGAGACCTCCAATGGGATTACCTGCGGGTGGAAATTCAGTTATGATGGTTTCTACTGGCGATTCGAAAAGAGTTGATGCAGCTTGGAAGTTCGTCAAATTCTGTACATCAGGAGAAGGTGCTGCTGTTGTCGCAAAAACCACAGGATATATGCCTCCAAATAAAGCTGCTAATGAAATGCTGGGGGATTTTTACAAGGAAAATCCAAATAAACATACAGCAGTTCGACAAGCAGGTTTACTTAGAGATTGGATTGCTTATCCAGGCGATAACAGCTTGGCAATTACTCAAGTAATTTACGATGCTCTTGAATCTATTGTAACAGGAGATTCAGATGATATGGTAGCGCTTCAGCAGGAATTGGCTGAGGAGGTTGCATCTATGCTTCCTAATTGATGATAAATACTTATCATTTTGATTCTTAATATTAAATGGCCAGTCAGGGATTCATTTATTTTTCTACAACAATTTAAAAATACATTCTAAGAAAGACCTCTGTTTCTTGAAATAAACTATTTTTTGCCCCGAACAATAACTTTAAATAACAAACTGATAAAAAAATGAAAATAATAACGACTACAATAGGAGCATATCCTAAGCCATCATGTACTCCGATTGGAGATTGGTTCCCTGACGCTGAAGATCAAGAAGCAAAGGGAGCAGACAAGGGGCTCTTGCAACGGTGGAACATAAATGATTATGAAGAAAACATAGCAAAAGCTGGAGAAAATGCAGAAAAAGACTTTCTTAAAGCCATTCAAGAAGTAGTTGATGATCAGGTAAAGTCAGGAATTGATATTCCCACAGATGGAGAGGTGCGCAGGGAAAATTACATCTATTACCAGTGTCGCAGAATTACAGGTATAGATTTTCATACTGTGACACACAAGAGTGTTAGGTCTGGTGCGTTCCAAGCTGATTTGCCCACAATTACTGGCCCTGTATCTCTTAGTAAACCAGTGTTAGGTCATGACTATCGCACAGCCCAGAAATTCTGTTCAAATCCTGTGAAGATAACAATACCTGGCCCCATGACAATTACTGATTCCATTGCTGACGATTACTATAATAATGATAAGAAACTGGGAATAGATCTTGGGAATGCTTTAAATTCTGAAATTTTGAATTTAGTTGAGGCAGGTTGCAAAAATATTCAGGTTGATGAGCCAGTTTTTGCCCGAAAACCGGAAAAAGCGTTAGAGTACGGAATTGAAAATCTTGAAAGATGTTTTGCTGGTGTACCTAAAAATGTCACCAAAATGGCTCATATGTGCTGCGGTTACCCGAATGCTTTAGATTCAGAGAACTACCTTAAAGCATCACCTTCTGCCTATTTTAGTATTGCTGAAGCTCTTGATGAATCTGATCTGGACGCAATTTCAATTGAAGATGCACATCGCCCCAATGATCTGAAGCTACTTGAAATCTTTAAAAAGACATCAGTTATCCTGGGTTTAATTGATGTGGCAAAAAGCAAATTGGAAGAGGTTGATCAAATAACAGATAGAATTCAAGAGTGTCTAAACCACATTGACCCTCACCGATTAATTGCTGCTCCAGATTGTGGCCTCGGGTTATTGAACAGACAACTCGCTATTGACAAGATGAAAAATCTTTGCAAAGCAGCACATTCAATTTAATTCAACCTGTTGCTATTTCATGAAAATTTGTGGAACCATGTATGAAGTTTCATAATTCTTAATTTTGTAATCCTTTTCTCATATATTCAAGCATATAGACAAAATTTTTTAAAGAATCTTAACATTGCCATTAGAATATTAAATCAGGCAAATTGGGCTGTTTTAGTTTAATGTTCTTTTTGCCTACTTATGTAAATAGGTCTTACTTCCAGTAATTATTTACCCACCCAAATTATCTTTCTGAAAGAAAATATTAATACAATTTCATTGTGCTTTCATCAGCATTAATTAAATGTAAATTAAGTAAGACTTCAAATCGGTAAGGTCTAGGAAGTTTTAATTCAAACAAATATTTCTAAACTGCTGTTTTTGTTGATTGATCTGATTAGTCAAATAGAGGAGTGAGAGATGGAGCGAGAAACGGGGTTCGAACCCGCGACCTCAACCTTGGCAAGGTTGCGCTCTACCAGCTGAGCTATTCTCGCACTTAAGGGAAAGTAATCTAATTTTATTTATCAAATGACAGATAGTCAATCTTATTTTCTCACTGGTAAACCACACTATCTGACCGTGTTACAATGCATGATCTTTGCACAACAAATAAGCTTGACCCAAATTATTAAGCTTGAAATTTTTCCACAACTCGGTTAATAATCAACATTTTAATTTTCTGGAATTTAAGCATAAGTTTTTCTGACAGAGCAAAGTACTGATGAAAACTAAAGCCATGCATATCAGATCAATATTGACATTGCTTCTCCTTAGTTCATTTGTCATGCAGGTGGAAGCAGCCTCCCCTGATTTCCAACCAGCTCCGCTTCGGAATCAGGAGATGCTGCTTGAAGCAAGCAGAAGCGGCATCCAGGAAGTTAAACTGGTTGCCCGGTCAAAAACTCAGTCTCAGAAAATTAACACGCCTCTTAAAAGAACTCTTTTCAGAAATAAATTCTGGAAAGTTGAAGGTAAGACCTTTGACATACCTGTCCGTTACAATTCAAAAGTCAAAAGAATAATCCGGAGGCTAACAACAAAGAAACGCAAGCAGCTTATCAAGGGACTGCGACGCTCAGGAAAATATATGCCGATGATGGTAAAAATGCTGCGTGAGGCAGGAATGCCTTTGGACCTGGTATACATGGTACCTGCGGAAAGCAATTTCAATGTTCGTGCGCGTTCTAATAAAAGTGCAGTCGGATTATGGCAGTTCATTGCCTCAACAGGAAGAATTTATGGATTGAAAATCAATCGCTGGATTGATGAGCGGCGTGATCCTGTTTTGTCAACCAAAGCCGCGATCACATATCTTAAACATCTCTATGGGCTTTTCGGCGATTGGGAGCTGGCCATGGCCGCTTACAATACAGGCGAGGGTCGTGTAAAACGTGCGATTAAACTGGCAAAGAGGAAAGGACAAAAACAAAATTATTCGTCCCTTCGGCTGCCACGTGAAACCAGGAATTACGTGCCAGCCATCATGGCATTATCCGTTATTTACAAAAATTATGAGCGTTACGGTTTAGGTCATGTGCAAAAAATGCGGCCGATGGATGAGACCAAGGGAAGCTTATCTGTGGCTTTTTCACTTGAAGAAGTGGCACGTCGCTCAAAAATGTCATTCCGCACATTGCGTGACATGAACCCCTGTCTCTTATACA
>LUMK01000506.1_pt1 | contig 10032 bp, 9 predicted proteins | sample 729981 | NCBI WGS metagenome assembly LUMK01 (sample SAMN03860265, study PRJNA289734) | marine metagenome | biome: seawater column; feature: ocean; material: water; isolation source: Red Sea water column Station 22 - depth 200m | place: Saudi Arabia: Red Sea | collected 2011-10-15 | depth 200 m
TGGAATGCCCAACAACAATTCTATGAATTAAAGGTTCGCACCCCCAAAGATGTGATCGAATGGATGGACCTTTCACCGACGCAAATCGAACTGGTGGTCACCAAGAGGGTCGGTTGATCGTCCTTGGGATTGAAACATCCTGTGATGAAACGGCAGCAGCCATTTCACAGGATGGCCGCATTCTTTCTTCTCAAGTCAGCACCCAAACCATTCACAGAAAATATGGTGGTGTTGTACCCGAGATTGCTTCAAGAGAGCATGAAAAACTCCTCAATGAAATGGTGGTGGATACACTCCAAATTGCCAATCTTTCCAAAGCGGATTTAGATGGTATTGCCGTCACACAAGGACCTGGACTCTCCGGTACATTGATTACGGGTACATGTTTTGCCAAAGGGTTGGCCCAAGGACTCCAGTTGCCCATTATTGGGGTTAATCATTTAGAAGCTCATATCTTTGCGAACTTTCTGGCTGATCCAGCGTTAACATTTCCATTCATCTGTTTATTGGTCTCAGGCGGCCATACACAAATTTGGTACGTGGATGGTTTGGGTGATTACGATCTCATGGGTGAAACACGGGATGATGCTGCAGGAGAGGCCTTTGATAAAGGTGCCCGGATATTAGGATTGGGGTACCCGGGTGGACCGGAAATTGAAAAATTGGCAACACAAGGGGATATGCATACGATAGAATTTCCAAGAGCATTAATGCAAAATCAAAATTTAGAGTTCAGTTTCAGCGGATTAAAAACAGCATTACTTTATCATATGGAATCCAATCAAGATACATCAAAATCAGATGTAGCTGCCAGTTACCAGTTTGCCATTATTGAAGCATTAGCAACCAAACTAAAATGGGCCATGGAAAAATCAAATTGTGACACCTGTGTCATTGCCGGTGGTGTGGCAGCCAATCAATTTATGAGGAATTATGTAAAGGAAATAATGCCCCAAAAAAAGATTATTTTCCCTGCACTATCCTATTGCACAGACAATGCAGCAATGATTGCCTATTTGGGTGAATTATATTTGAATTCGGAGAAAACATCTTCAGTTGATTTTCCAATTCTTCCCAATATGAAATTGGCCTAATTGATGGATCTGCAATTTTTGCATGGATCTGATCCTGTTTTTTGGATTGGCCTTTTGAGTGCCCTTGGGCCGAAAAAAATATTAATATAGATTTTTATCGTTTTGATACTGAAATATCAAAAGAAAATAATTATACCATTGATGGAAATGGCGTGACCACCAATCTTGGACTTATTCCAAATATTGTAGAGAAAGATGCTTCAACACTGGCAGGCGCTATTGTTATTTCTGATGGATTGATTACAGAAGGAAAAAATCCCCTGAATGACCTGAAACAATTGTCCATACCTATCCATACCATTGGCATTGGGGCAGGGAGCGAATTGGTTGATGTATCGGTTCAATCGATTGATGTGCCCACTGTTGTGCTCAAAAGCGATGGTGTACAGGTAAAGGCGATTGTGCAATCCATGGGGCAAACTCAAGATCGGCTAAGCGTATCATTATATCACGGCAAGAAACTTTTAGGCTCAAAGCATATTCGGATAGTGGGGCAGGGCGCTAAGAAAGAAGTGCAGTTCCGGTTTACACCAAAAGAAATTGGACAGCAAAACTATGAGGTTCGTATTTCATCGGTAGAAGATGAAATCAATATTGTCAACAATCGCCAGTCTTTTCATTTACTGGTATTAAAAGATCAATATAAAGTGGCATTAATTACAGGGAGTCCCAACAAAAATACATCCACATTGAAACGATTGTTAAAGAAAAATCCACGCATTCAATTGGATCATTATATAAGGATTTCTAAATCTCGTTTTAAGCCGGCAATCAATTCATTTTGGTCTACACCTTATGAATTAATCATTTTGGATAACTATCCCATTAAACCATTATCTGAAAATTTCATAAGAATCCTAGGTAAAAAAGTTGTTACCCATCAGTCGGCAATGATGCTATTGGCCGGCCCGAACCAATCCAATCATTCTATAAAAGGATTGACGTCAATTTTGGGCGTTACCGTACGTGACAGTATTAATTCGGATGAACCATCCTATTGGGAATTCACATCTGAATCGGCAGACTTTAAGAGTGATTATTCACCCCTCACCCAAGGATTGAATCTATCAACTGATGGAGATTATTCGGAAGAATTGGCAATTTATGAATCCGGTTGGCCGTTATGGGCTCGAAATCAAAATGGTAATATTCGTACGTCAGTGATTACGGCAACAGATCTACATGTGTTACACTATCAACAACGAGATCACGATACACAAAATCCATTTTCGTATATCATTAATGGATCTACCGATTGGTTGCTAAAATCAGGGGGAGCCTACGAAAATTATTTTCGCCTGAATAAGGATCGGTATCAGCAAGGAGAGATGGTCCAAATAACAGGTACCCAACCATTTACATCTAGTCAATCTGATCGGAATGCTTCAATTAACATCTATGATGGACAAACAAATCTATTTTCAAGAGACATTACCTACAATATTGAAACAAATCGGTGGGAAGGTGTATTCAGAGCACCCAAGCCGGGAAATTATACTTTCGCCATTCAAATGGGGTTAGATGAATCATCCATACTATCCGGTCAGTTTCAGGTATTGGAAAGTCAAATTGAATTGAGCCAAGTATATTTGAATAAACCATTATTAACCTCCATAGCGAAAGCGAGTAAGGGCCGATATGTAGATTGGCAGAATCGGTCTGAGCTCATTGATTCAATTTCACAAAAAGTTCGCCGTGAATTCAAGGCAGATGTCATTAAATTCAATGAGAATAAAACATTCTTAATTGTCATGATTCTATTTTTGTGTATTGAATGGATTGTTCGCCGTCAAAAAGGATTATCTTAAGCTTAAGGGTTCATTAATTTTATGAAAAAAATTACCATTATTGGAACAGGGTACGTGGGATTGGTCAGCGGTGCAGGCATCGCTGAATTTGGCCACCATGTAACCTGTGCAGATATTGATCAAGAAAAAATAGATCAATTAAAGAAAGGGGAAATCCCTATTTATGAGCCGGGATTAGATGCACTGGTTTCGGACAATGTAAACAATGGACGACTATCATTTTCGAACGAAGTTAAGTCATGTATTGAAGTAGCTGACATTATATTTATTGCTGTAGGTACACCGCAGGGCCATAATGGTGAAGCAGATTTGAGTGCGGTGAAGACCGTGGCTGAAACCATTGGTACCCATATGAATGGATATACGCTTATTTGTACCAAGAGTACCGTTCCCATTGGTACCGGAAAAATGATTGAATCTATCATTAAGTCAAAAAACCCAAATGCAAATTTTGATTATGTATCCAACCCAGAATTTTTACGTGAAGGGGCTGCTGTAAAAGATTTTCTTCATCCTGACCGCATTGTGGTGGGAACTCGATCAGAAAAAGCGGCATCCATTATGCGGAATGTATATCGACCACTTTATATCAATGAAACACCCATCGTTGCCACTACAGTTGAAACTGCAGAAATGATTAAATATGCCTCCAATGCATTTTTGGCCTTAAAGATCAGTTATATCAATGAAATTGCCAACCTTTGCGAAGCGGTGGGCGCGGATGTGCATGAAGTGGCAAAAGCCATGGGGCAGGATGGACGAATCAGTCCAAAATTTTTACATCCAGGTCCTGGTTTTGGGGGTTCCTGTTTTCCAAAAGATACAGAAGCATTGGCGGCCACAGGTCGTGAAAATAGTTCACCCATGCGTACCATTGAGGCGGCGATTCAAACCAATGCGAATCAAAAATTGAAAATGATAGATAAATTAGTGGCATTATTAGGCGGCGATGTGAAAGGTAAAACAGTGGCTATATTGGGACTGGCTTTTAAGCCCCAAACCAATGACGTTCGGGAAGCAGCATCACGGTTTATTATTCCTGAATTGGTGGATAAGGGTGCAACAGTTCATGCTTATGATCCTATTGCCATGGATAATTTCAAACGTCACCATTCAGATATTTCATATTTTGAAAACTGGCAAACCGCAGTGTTGGGTGCGGATGGAGCAGTCATATTAACAGAGTGGAATGAATTCAGGGGCATGGATTTATCGGATCTCAAATCCAGAATGGCATCACCAGTTATTTTAGATACAAAAAATATTTTAAGTATTCAGCAACTCAAATCATTGGGATTCACTTTTGACAATGTGGGGCGAACAGCAATTTGATGAAAATTCAAAAAACAGTCATTCCTGATCTGGTCCTGATTAAACCTCAGGTTCATGGAGATGAGAGGGGTTACTTTTTAGAATCCTTTAAAGAAACAGAATTCTCTGCCCTAGGATTGCCTACACGTTTTGTACAGGATAACCAGTCCAAATCCAAACGGGGTGTATTGCGGGGGCTTCATTATCAATTAAATCATCCTCAAGGGAAATTGGTATGGGTTACCCACGGAAAAGTATTGGATGTGGCTGTGGACATCCGAAAAGGATCACCTACATTTGGTCAATCCGTATCCACTCTTCTGGATGATGAGAATCATCACCGGTTTTATGTACCTCCCGGTTTTGCCCATGGTTATTATGTATTATCTGAAACGGCCTTGTTTCAATATAAATGTACAGACATTTATCATCCTGAAGATGAATACGGTATAAAATGGGATGACCCTGATATTGGTATTTCTTGGGGAGATGGGGATAAATTCGTGTCTTCCAAAGATGCACGATTATCCACGTTGAAGGATATGGATGAAGCCCTATTACCACAATATGAAATGATAGACTAAATGATTTCCGTAGATTTAATTCGAAAACAAACTGATCTTGTTCAAAAAAAATTGACATGTAAAGGTGAAAATATTTCTTTAGACAACTTGCTCAAATTGGATGGGGAATATCGAGAGCATTTATCTAAAGCCAATGATCTCCGGGCAGAACGCAATAAAGCGTCAGAAGATATTGCCAAAGCCAAACGGGCCGGTGAAAATGCAAATGAAGCAATTTCGGCCATGCGAAGCGTAGGTGACGAAATTAAATCTTTGGAGGAAAAAGCCCAGTCTCTAAAATCTGAAATAGATGAACATTTATTGGGGATCCCAAACTTACCCCACGATTCCGTGCCCACAGGTGAAGATGCATCTGATAATGTTGAAGTCAGGCAATGGGGCACACCTTTAGAATCTGATTTTGAATTAAGAGACCATTTGACATTGGGCGAAAACTTAGGCCTTTTTGATTTCGAACGAGGAGCCAAAATCTCCGGATCAGGTTTTCCGCTCTATACGGGAAATGGCGCCAAATTAGAACGGGCTCTGATTAACTATATGTTGGATGTACAAACGGAACAACATGGCTATAAAGAGGTATTTCCACCTTTTGTTGTTCGTTCTGACTCTGCTACAACCACAGGCCAACTTCCCAAATTTGCTGAAGATATGTACCCTTCTGAAAAGGATGGGTTATGGTTGATTCCTACGGCAGAAGTGCCTGTCACTAATATCCATAAAGATGAAATTCTTTCTGAATCCCAATTACCCATCAATTATGCCGCCTATTCTGCATGCTTCCGACGTGAGGCAGGTTCTTATGGGAAGGATACGCGTGGATTTTTGCGTTTGCACCAATTCAATAAAGTAGAGTTGGTAAAATTCGTAAAGCCTGAAACTTCTTATGATGCCTTAGAAGCGTTGGTTACACATGCAGAAGCAATTCTCCAATCTTTGGGACTGCACTACCGCGTGGTTGAATTATGCGCTGGCGATTTAAGTTTTTCGGCAGCCAAATGTTATGATTTAGAATTATGGGCACCGGGAGAAGGAAAATGGCTCGAAGTATCTTCTTGCAGCAATTTTGAATCATTCCAAGCCAGACGTGGTAACATACGTTATCGCCGCGAAGATGATAAAAAAGTAGAATTTATTCATACCTTGAATGGTAGCGGTGTAGCCACACCAAGATTGTTGGTTGCGCTGTTGGAAACATATCAAAATGAAGATGGATCCATAACTGTACCGAAACCATTGCAGCCTTATGTAGGGGCGGAGGTGCTTCATTAATATTAGATCCCTTTGGTTTTTATTGAATATAGTTGTTTGGACGATTTTTTTTGCCACCATTGGGTTGATTGGATGTTTATTTGAGTGGCGGGGAAAATTCTTGGGATGGATTGCTAGAATTTGGGGTAAAGTCATCCTAAAGGTGGGTGGAATTCAATATAAGGTCAATGGATTAGAGAACTTGGATCCGAATAGCCATTATGTTTTTGCCGCCAACCACGAATCGGCCATGGACATTCCATTAACATTTGCCAGTTTACCTTTTCATATTGTTTCCATATCCAAAATTGAACTCAAACGGATACCCATTTTTGGATGGGCCATGATGGCAGGGGGACATTTTTTTGTAGACCGTCGTAACCATAAACAAGCAATGAAATCTTTGGAGAAAGCCAAGAAATCCATGACAAAAAATCCACGATCCATCATTTTATATCCCGAAGGGACCCGATCGATGAATGGGGAGATTATGCCCTTCAAAAAGGGTGGATTGATATGGGCCTTACAAATGGGTGTGCCGGTTGTACCTGTGGCTCTTTGCGGCACACGAGATACACTAAAAAAAAATTCATTGGTATTGAAAAATCATCCCTTAATAGTAGAGGTTGGAGCACCTATAAAAACGGCTTCATTGACTTTTGAAGATCGACAGCAGTATGTCGCAAATGTGCAGGAAGCCGTAGTGGCATTAAAAGCCAAATGGCAAGAGAATGGATAAAGTTAGTTATCTAATCCCAGTAGTGTTAATGAAAAACAACTTGAATCACAATGGTTTCAGTATAAAACAGGTGATGTCATCCATGATATTCGTGGTAATACAATATTAATAATTGATTTGGGGGTGGTGAATCGGAATGAAGGTCCTGATATTCGAGGGGCGATACTATTTTCAAATGGCCAATTATTAAAAGGGGATATTGAAATCCATCGCCGAACAAGAGATTGGTTCTACCATGGCCACGAAGCAGATCCAAATTATAACCATGTTATTTTGCACCTTGTCCATCAATTGGACAGGGATGACTATCGGTTGCATGGGCACATTCATTGTATCTCTGAAATAAATCCAGTTATTCAATGTGATTTATCAATCAATAATTTGAATCAATTATTTGAAACCACACTTGTAAACATGGGTATGAATCGTTTTCAGGAAAACGTGAATCGGTATCGCCATCATGCTTGGCACGATAAAGTTCTTGAAGATTTATGTCATCTTCTGGGAAAAGGCGGCAATGAATCTGCCTTCCTTCAATTGCTTACTCACTTTAAAAATAATGGAAAAACTGATCCATCCATTCACTGGCATAGGCGGGGTATTCGCCCCAATGCATGGCCGGAAAAACGAATTGGAATGGCGCTAAATTTATTTAAATATTTTCTACAGTTGGAGGAGATGCCCAGAGCAGTACCAGTGGAAATAATGCATTCAGTAACAGGGCACTTTTTGACAGAATTGAAAGGCAATATTCTGTATCCACTTATGGGAGCAAATGCACTAATTCATGGTGATGCTAAAGAATATGGAGTGGTTAAAAGAGAGTGGTTGTGCTTAAAATTGAATGCACCTTACGGCCGGTTTAAAAAGCAGTTTGGTCAGGTACTCTCCAACAGATCGATTAAAAATTTCGCCCTATCCCAAGGGCTTTTATGGTTAGAAAATCATTGGTGTAAGCAAGACCATTGTTCTGTTTGTCCCCTAAAGGAATTTCATGGAAGCACTATCCAGAACTGAAGCGAAGGCCAAGTTGGCTGAACTGAAAGCAGCAGGAAGTAAGATTGTGTTTACCAACGGCTGTTTTGATATGGTGAATGGCGAAGCGCGTCGCGCGTCCAACCTACTAAGATTATCCTATGTGGATGCGGTGACCATTTTTTCGGAAGAAACACCGAAGTCACTCATCGATGAACTCCGACCGAACATATTGGTGAAGGGGGGCGACTATAATACGGATGACATTGTAGGTGCAGACCGGGTCAGAGCCGATGGAGGAGAAGTGGTCACACTGCCATTTGTTTCTGGATTTAGCACAACAAAAATAATAGAAAAACAGGCGGGAAAAGGCTTGACTGGGGAAAAGGTCTCCGACTAATTTCGCCACCTAAAATTACCCTAAATAATAATGAAACAGACATTTACACGAATTATTAACCTGATTATTCTGGTGGCCGGCATTTCTTTTGGCCAAGAAACAAATCAACAGATTCAAGAGGATACCCAATCCTATGAAAATGGTAATGGGATTGATATTACTCAGAACCGATTGCCTCAATTATTAAGGGATGTGAAGGTACTCCTTTCTGATGCCCTCATTGCGGATGTGATGGATGACACTTTAGAAGTGGTATACACATTAAACCGAATTTTTGATCTGTTAACTGAAGCAGAACAATATGGTGAAATGGACGATGAAGATCATGATGAGTTTGACCGTTTTGAATCTTCATTGGTTGAGCTATATATCCATCGGTTTAATACATTAGATAATGAAGATGCAACCGTAACGGCCGAACATCTACGAATTGATGTAACGTCGATGACAGAGCCCCTAGAGGTGGAAATGGGTGCATCTCAGTTTACAGTTCTCGAAGATAGGGATGGGCATATTCCACTGGTTCGAAATAAAAAAGTAGATCAATTTATCAATTATTTTCAGACCAAAGGGAAGAAACAATTTGAAATTTGGCTGGATCGGTTAGATGTTTATGGACCCATGATTAGTCAAATTCTAGATGAGTGTAATTTGCCTCCTGAATTACTCTATTTGGCCATGATTGAATCGGGTCTCAATCCAAAAGCATATTCAAGAGCGGCCGCCAATGGCATGTGGCAATTCATTTATTCCACCGGAAAAATGTACGGCTTAGAACGAAACTGGTACATTGATGAACGGCGAGATCCGGAAAAGGCCACACGTGCGGCTTGCGCATATATAACCGATCTTTATAATGAATTTGATAATTGGTATTTGGCCTTGGCTGCTTATAACGCAGGGGAGGGGAGGATCAGACGTGGGACACGGCTACATCAAACATCTGATTTTTGGCAGCTCCATTCATTGCCGAGAGAAACACGAAATTATATTCCATATTTTTTAGCCGCCACCATCATGGCAAAATCACCCGAAAAATATGGATTTTATAAAAAAGAAAAGCGTCAATTACCCTTGGATTATGATGTGGTGACGATTGAAAAAAGTGCTGATTTAACTGTATTGGCTAGTTCGGCTGAAACATCATTTAAAACAATTCAAAAATTAAATCCAGAATTAAGGCAATCTGCCACACCCACAATCGCTTATGAATTAAAAATCCCCAAAGGGAAAAAATCTATATTTGCCCGAAATTATAATGCATTGCCCGAGAATGAACGATTTGCACCTCAGTTTATTGCGCATAAAGTAAAAAATGGCGAAAGTCTTTGGACGATAGCTAAGAAATATCGGGTCTCTGTTCATGATTTAGCCGCAGTGAATAAAATTAGAAATCGCAGTATGATTCGAATTGGTCAAAAGCTGACTATTCCCGTCCCGGGGATGAATTTAGCATCGGTCCCCAAATCGGCCATGCCCGGTTATAATAAGGTTACCTATAAAGTGCGCCGAGGAGATACGTTAGGTCATATTGCTGAAGATTACGGCACACGTGCATCAACGATCAGAAAATGGAATGGCCTCAAATATGGTCAGCATATTTATCCCGGACAAAAGTTAACATTATGGATCAAACAAGGCTAACACCTCCTAAAAATAACCTAAAATGGTTATGGTGGGGTTTGGGCAGCTTTTTGGTCCTTACCATTGTATTTAAACTGGGGGCATGGTCCTCAGGTATGTCCACAGATGGTGTGGGTAAAAAAGTAGGCATCGTCCACATTAATGGGCCCATTGTGAATGCAGATGCTACGGTAAAACAATTAGAAAAATTCAGATCCAGAAATGATGTTTCGGCCATTGTCGTTCGTAT
>LUMK01000274.1_pt1 | contig 10030 bp, 10 predicted proteins | sample 729981 | NCBI WGS metagenome assembly LUMK01 (sample SAMN03860265, study PRJNA289734) | marine metagenome | biome: seawater column; feature: ocean; material: water; isolation source: Red Sea water column Station 22 - depth 200m | place: Saudi Arabia: Red Sea | collected 2011-10-15 | depth 200 m
AAAACCTGCTGATTGAACATCCGAGTGTGGCTGAGGTGTCGGTCGTGGGAATCCCGGACGACAAGTGGGGTGAAGTGATCGGTGCATTTATACGTACCGAAGTTAACTTACCACTGGATATCGCTAGCCTCAGATCCTACTGTCGTGAACACTTGTCGCCGCAGAAAACACCTACCATCTGGCGACGTGTCGAGACCTTTCCGCTGACCGGGTCGGGAAAGATACAGAAATTCAAGGTCCGCGAAAACTTTGTCGCTGGCAATTATGATTAGAAGCCTCTCAATTGTAATCCGATCAGTTTGCCCCCCATTCTGCCCTACAATTTTAGTAAAATCCTGAGTGCTTTACCTATACCCAGGTAATTTAAGGAGAATTAGAATGGCATCAGTAGAAGCAAAAGATTTTGCCACAGCGGCAGATGAAGTAATGACCCCCAGCAATGCAAGGGTCGAAATGGTAAATGTCGGCGGCCAAAGGGTCATGAAACTAACAGCACAACCCGGTTGGAAATGGTCAACGGACATCAAGCCTATGGTTGGGACAGAGAGCTGCGAAGCCAAACATATCGGGGTCATAGTCGAAGGCGCAATTTCATGTCGCCATGACGATGGGACCGAAGTCACATATTCGGCTGGCAGTGCCTATGCCATCGAACCAGGTCATGACGCTTGGGTTGAAGGTGACTCACCAGCTGTCGCGTATGAATTTCATGGCCTTTGGGGCGAGAAAGGCTGATTTGTCTCAGTTTTATCGGTAACTAGAGATGCGAAAAAGCCCCGTTGAAGCGGGGCTTTTTTGTTAGTAAATCAAGAACTATTTAAATAAGCCGTTGATAGGGCAATATTGGCCAATATAAGACGAGAAGTTGGTGGAGGCGGCGGGAATCGAACCCGCGTCCGTCAATCCGCCACGCACCGGCGACTACATGCTTAGTCTGTCTTTGATTTGACCGTACGCACCCCGACAGACAGGGTTACGGCCGGCGAGCCCGCTTAAGTTTAGCGTGGTGGGTCACGAGCACCCCATCACGCGAGCCCATGTAATTTGACCCCTCGGATCCCAGCCCATGGGCGAGCCGGGGGAGAGGCTAGCAGGGATTAAGCTGCTAGGGCGTAGTTGTCGTCGTTGGCAACTAAAAGTTTGCAGTTGGATTTACGAGGAGAACTGCACCTCGGCATGCTCCGATGGCTTTGTGATCCACGTCGAAACCAGGTCGCCCCCGGTATTCGTCGACTGGTTCTCAGCCAGAACCTTATTTTACCACCGAACGGTTGGGTTCAACGAGTCTCTTTCAGAAGTCGATGCTGCTGCCGGTTCCACTCCCGCTCGCGAATTGTGGCCCGTTTATCGTGCTGTTTCTTGCCTTTCGCCAGGGCGATCTTCAGCTTTGCTCGGCCGCGTTTCCAGTAAAGCGACAGCGGTATCAGTGTATAGCCGCGTCGTTCAACGGCACCGCGCAGGCGGCCGATCTCTTTGGCATGTAAAAGCAGCTTGCGGGTCCGGGTAGGATCCGCAGTGACATGGGTTGAAACACTTTTCAAAGGTGAAAAATGTGCCCCGAACAGGAATACCTCACCTTGTCGGAGGATTACATAGCTTTCCTGCAGCTGAGCCTGGCCTTCGCGCAGGCTTTTGACTTCCCAGCCTTCGAGTGCAATGCCGGCCTCATATTCTTCCTCTATGAAATAGTCATGCCTGGCCCGCTTGTTACGGGCGATAGCATTGTCTTTTTCTTTGGCTTTAGGCATGAGACAGCAGTTTCACGTTATAACGGTGATTGAGCACAACAGTATAATCGGGGCCCATATTTCAATCGGGCTTGATGTTAAACGTGCATAAGGTCAACCGTTCCCTCATTTTGCCTTACACCAGCGCCGAAATGTACGATCTGGCGAATAATGTGGAGGCTTACCACGAATTTCTGCCTTGGTGCACCTGCTCAGCTGTGCTTGAACGTGATGAGATCTGCGCCATTGCCCGTATCGATGTTTCCTACAAGGGCATGAAATCGTCGTTCACGACACGAAATGAACTGTCTCTAAACCAGCAGATTCATATGACCTTGGTTGAAGGCCCATTCAGCGCACTGGAGGGGAAATGGTCGTTCGACTCGCTCGATAAAGTGGCGTGTCAGGTAAGCTTGGCAGTCGAATTCGCCTTCAGTACCCGACTGATCGAGAAGACAATGGCGCCAGTGTTCACTCACATATGTGGCGATCTTATCGATGCGTTTGCTGGACGGGCCGAGCAGGTATACGGTGAGCGCAGATTTGCTTGAGGTTGAAGTGGTTTATGCCCGACCTGAGCAGCAGGTGCTGATTCAGGTCAGCGTACCCGTTGGCAGTACCGCTCGTGATGCTATTGTGTGTTCGAACATCCTTAGTGACGTATCCGGGCTCGATGTTGAAACACTGGCTGTGGGAATTTTTGCTCGACGGGTGACGCTCGATTACATCCTTAAGGCTGGAGACCGTGTCGAGATTTACCGGCCGCTGACGATGTCTCCCGTCGAAGCCCGTCGCTGGCGTGCAAAACTCAAAACACCTCAGTTGGACTGAGTCTTACCCAGAGGCCACAGCCTGCGCCAGGTGCGCTTGAGAAAACCAGGCTTAGCGGGTGTTGTTGGCGGCTGGACAGAACTTTCACTTGAACTGCTGGTCACTGGTTCGGATTCAAAACCTTGTTCAATCTTTGTCAGCTGTCCGTTGTCGAAGAAGACCGTTAGACGTTGCTGTTCGACCTGACGCGTTTCGCCGGAGCGGAAACTGTAGAAATAATCCCACCGCTCTGTGTGAAATGGATCTTCCACCAGGGGGGCACCGAGAAGATATCGAACTTCCGCCTTTTTCATCCCGGGCTTGAGCTGCTCAATCTGTTCGGGCGTGACAATATTGCCTTGTTGTATATCGATACGATAGGTTCGCACGCAGCCGAAGAGCAATAGGGTCACAACGGATAAAAGAATAACGAGACGGAAATTCATACTGTTCTGGCTCAGGTTCTAAAACGGTGATGATAATCGGGTCGAGACCCGATAGCACCCTGTGATCTTGCGAGCAGAGATTGTACCGCCAGAAAGCTGTTTCTTATTCTGAATCGAGTTCACTTCAGTGCAGTGATGATTCGGTTACCCGTTGCAGCATTTCTTCGGCATGGGCAAGAGTTTGCTGTGTGATCTCAATACCGCCGAGCATCCGGGCGATTTCATCTGTTCGCAGTGCTGGGTCCAGTGGATAAATCTCAACCTCAGCATCATCGGTCTTGGTGACGTGAAGGTGCCCATGGCCCTGCACGGCCACTTGCGGCAGATGAGTAATGCACAAAATCTGTCGTTGTGAACCCAGCAGCCGGAGTTTGCTGCCGACGATCTCGGCAATCCGCCCACCGATGCCGATATCGACTTCATCATAAATACAGCTGGGTACAGAGTCGATCTGAGCTGTGACTACTTGAATGGCGAGACTGATCCGGGACAACTCACCGCCGGATGCAACCTGGTCCAGAGGCGCAAAGGGCATCTCAGGAATGGTCCTGACCGCGAAGTTCACATTTTCTGCACCGTAGCGTGTGCGACTTGTTGTTTCTATAGGATTGAGATCAACGGAAAATTTGGCCTGTTCCAGGCCCAGGTCGGCTAACTGTCGAGTTACGGCATCCGCGAGTTTTTCGGCCGATTGCGCACGCCCCTGACTGATACGACCGGCGAGGCCGTCATAGTCGGTTATCAGCGTCGAGATCTGCTGCTCGACTTCTAATATTCGCTGTTCCTCCGTGGTGATCGATTCGAGTTCCCCTGACAATCGTTCGAGCAGGTCGCGCAACTGTTCTGGCCGTACCTTGTATTTTCTTGCCGCGTCGTGAAGTAGGGTCAGCCGGCTGTCAAGGCGCTGGAATTCCTCGGGGTCAAGTTCGTAGTCAACATGACAACGGCGAATGTCGTTTACGGCATCGCTCAAAAGCGTGGTGATGTCCTGTAACTGGGATGCACTGTTAGCCAGGCGGGTGTCAAATTTGCTGAGTTCTGCTAAACGATCCGATACACGTCCAAGGAGCACCAGTACTGTGTCGTCTTCTCCCTCTTCAAGTTCATGCAGAGCCTGCCACGTGCCTTCAGCCAATTCCCGCGTGTGTGACAGTCGCGAATGTGCACTGTTCAGTGACGCGAGTTCATCCGGTTCAGGTGCAAGCGCAGTCAGTTCATCCACCTGATGACGTAGATAGTTTTCTCGTTGCGCTGAGTCATCTGCCTTAGCGCGCAGCTCTTCAAGGTGAGTTGTAGCGGTGCTCAACTGGTCGAAACAAATTTCCAGAGCGTGAACTTCATCGAGGGTGCCGGCAAACGCGTCCAGTGTTTCGCGTTGAACTGTTTTTTTGAGCAGTTGGTGGTATTCGTGCTGTCCGTGAACATCCACCAGCAGCTGGCCGAGCTCTCGCAATGAAGTGATTGGAACTGGACGACCCTGGATAAAACCCCGGGATGATTTCTTGTGGGATACGATTCGTCGCAGTGTGCACTCAGAACCATCAATATCAATCTCTTGACCCTTGAGCCATAGCTGCGCGGCAGGATTGTTACTGAGGTCAAAGCCGGCCTGCACTTCGCATTGCGCTGAGCCCGGTCGGATGATGTCTGCGGAAGTGCGATCACCGAGCAGAATGGTGAGCGCATCAACAATGATCGACTTCCCTGCGCCAGTCTCTCCAGTTATAACGGTGAGGCCACCGTCAAATGAGATTTCAACGTGTCTGACAATAAGAAAATCTCGAACGTCGATCCAGGTGATCATGACGCTGAATGCTGCTGATCATCCCCAGCCAAGCTTGGAACGAAGCGCGGTGAAATGACTATGGCTGTTGATCCTGACCATACGAGTGACAGTTTTTGCACGGCTGATTCGAATTACTTCGTTGCCCGAGACCGCCAGTTGCTTGAGGCCGTCGATAAAGACATTGCCATCTGCGCCAGCCAGATCAAGTATCTCCAGCTCAATGGTGCTGCTGTCGTCAAGCACCATCGGCCGGTGTCCGAGTGTGTGTGGGCAGATCGGTGCAAAAACGATTGCCGGCAGCAGTGGATGCAGGATCGGACCGCCGGCTGAAAGTGCATAGGCTGTTGAGCCAGTAGGAGTAGCTATGATCACTCCGTCAGCCCGGGTTCGTCCAAGAGGTTCAGAATTGACGTGGGTGTCAAACTCGATCATGCGCCCGGTATTGCCTTTGGTTACGGTGACATCATTCAGAGCAACACTTTCGTTCAGGTTGTCTCTACCGTTTGAAATCTGAACCTGCAGCATGATTCGTTCCTCTACGGTGAACTCGCCGCGGAGAAGTTCGTCCATGCCCTCGTGCATTCGGTCCGCAGAGAGGTCTGTCAGAAACCCTAGTCGCCCCAGATTGATACCGATCATCGGCAAGGCATATGATGCCAGACCGCGGGCGACGTGGAGCATGGTGCCGTCGCCGCCAACGACAACCGCAAGGTCTATCGTCTCACCCACCGGCAGACCGGATTCTTCGATCCGTGTGCCGGTGATATTGTCTGCAGTTGTGTCTCCGATGTAGACCGAAATATCGCGATTTTCAAGGTGTTTCCGCAAAGCATCCAGTGTGGTGCTGACCTCAGGGTCCTTGTAGCGACCGAATAGCCCTACGGACGAAATTTGCATGCCAGATGCCCTTTTTTGCGTGAATGGGTAGATCGAAAAATTGTCATGGGCTGAGCCATTTGTTTGAGGTAATTGCGTATGGAACTGGCAATGGTATGATTCATGCGTAGCTCCATCGAGCAGACTAATTAACCTGATTTTACCTCCAAGTTCATTCGCTGCCTAAACTCGATGATTTAAGATGACAGCCGCAACAGAAATTCAACTGGGCGACAGGGCTGAAACTCTGCTGCGAGAGCTGGTCAGACGCTATATCAGTGATGGCGAACCAGTCGGTTCGAGAACCCTTTCACGCGAGTCCGGGCTTGAACTAAGTGCCGCGACAATCCGCAATGTCATGGCCGATCTTGAGGATCTTGGACTGATTCGATCGCCGCATACTTCCTCTGGACGAGTGCCGACACAGTTGGGTTACCGGGTTTTTGTCGATACCATGCTCAAAGTTAAGCCACTGGATGCGGCTTCGGTCGACGAAATCAACTCCGGGCTCGCGTCTGCCCGGGACCCTGACGAGTTGATGTCGATGGCATCGGAAGTGCTCTCCCAGATCACTCAGTTTGCCGGGGTGGTTCTGCTGCCCGGGGGTGAGCACGCGAATCTGCGCCAGATTGAGTTTTTACCGCTAGCTGAGGATAGAATTCTGGCGATCCTCGTTACCGAGGACGGCCGTGTTCAGAATCGCGTGCTTTTTGTCGACCGTAAATATACACCCAGAGAACTCGTTGAGGCAGCGAACTTTTTTAACGAACGCTATTCTGGTCGCGCGCTCAATGAGGTGCGCAGACGACTGGTTCAGGACATGGAACATGACAATGTCTCGATGAATCGAATTATGCGCACTGCGGTCAATATGGCCAAAGAGCTGTTCGGCGATGAGACCGCGTCAGACAGCGTAGTGGTCAGCGGAGAAACTAATCTGATGAGCGTGCCGGACTTCGACCAAGTTGAAAAACTCCGGGAAATCTTCGATGCGTTCAAAGCGAAGCAGGATCTTCTCCAGTTGCTCGATAAGAGTATGAACGCACGAGGCATATCTATTTTTATTGGAGAAGAATCAGGGTACAACGCGTTGACCGATTGCAGTGTTGTCACGGCACCTTATGAATCAGATGGCCGCTGCATTGGTGTGCTGGGTGTGGTTGGCCCCACGCGTATGTCTTATGAGGATGTGATTCCCGTCGTTGATATCACGGCCCGATTTCTGGGTACTGCCCTCAAGTCTCTTCACTAGCGGCCGATCCGAACCGGTCCAAGGGCAACGCATGCATGGCATGCCCTTGAAAAATTAGAATATTGCCCCAGTTTTAAGCACAGAACCGATATTGCTTCCAGGAGCTAACACGCAAGACCCAATTCACCATGACTAGAACCGGCAAAGACAATTCCCAGAAGAACGATGAAATAGCTTCCAGTGAGGTCATTGATGAGCTGGAATTGAATAAACCCCAGGCTGACGGAACCGACGATGGCGTCGACGTCAGCGCCGTCTCCAGCGGTGGGTCTAAAACGACACCCGAGCCTGCTGCAGAGGCTGACGGCCAGAGTACGCCAGCGAAGGACAGTACAGAATTGGCTGCAGAAGGGTCTGCAGAGTCTGCCGACGAGATTACTGCTCTGCTTGATCAGGTGGCCGAATATCAAGACAGTTATCTGCGGGCCAAGGCGGAAGTCGACAACATCCGCAAACGGGCTGAGACTGAGGTCGCCAATGCGCGCAAATTCGCCCTGGAGGCGTTTATACGGGAACTTCTGACTGTGAAAGACAGCCTGGAAATGGCCTTGGCTGTTGATCACAGGACATTCCGCCCAATTGTGTGAGCAAAGTTATTCAGAAAGGCTACTCGCTCAACAACCGACTTTTACGACCTGCGATGGTGCTGGTGGCAAAATTACCCGGAGAAACTGCTGAAAAAGGTTGAAAAAATGACCGGCCATCCCCATTTTTGGAACGTAGATCCAAGATCGTCAAGAAGAATTATCAGGAAAATAGCATGACAAATATTATCGGAATTGATTTGGGCACAACCAACTCCTGTGTCGCAGTCATGGAAAGTGGCACGGCCAAGGTCATCGAAAACAGTGAAGGCGACCGGACCACGCCATCTGTTGTGGCCTTTGCGGAGGACGGTGAAGTGCTGGTCGGGCAGTCTGCCAAGAGACAGGCCGTTACCAACCCCCACAATACGGTTTTTGCTGTAAAGCGCCTGGTCGGGCGGAAATTCGACGATCAACTGGTACAACGGGATATCGACTTGATGCCTTATTCGATTGTCAAGGCGGATAACGGTGATGCCTGGGTGCAGGTTGCTGAGAATAAACGACTGGCTCCGCCGGAAATTTCTGCTCGCGTACTGCAGAAAATGAAGCAGACCGCCGAGGATTATCTTGGTAGTGAAGTCACGGAAGCTGTCATTACAGTACCGGCCTATTTCAATGATTCACAGCGTCAGGCGACGAAGGATGCCGGCAAAATTGCTGGTCTTGAAGTCAAGCGAATTATCAACGAGCCGACCGCCGCTGCATTGGCTTATGGAATGGAAAAGCAGCAGGGAGACCGTAAGATTGCGGTGTACGATCTGGGCGGTGGGACATTTGACATATCCGTTATCGAGATTGCAGATGTCGATGGTGAACACCAGTTCGAGGTTCTGGCCACCAACGGTGACACCTTTCTCGGAGCCGAGAAAGCCAAGATTGAGTTGTCCTCAAGTACACAGACCGAAGTTAACCTCCCCTATATCACGGCAGATCAAAGTGGACCCAAGCACTTGAATATGAAGCTCAGTCGGGCGAAGCTTGAGGCGATGGTGGAAGACTTGATCATTCGCACCATCGAACCATGTAAAACTGCCTTAAAGGATGCCGGTCTTAGCGCTTCAGACATCGATGAAATTATTCTTGTTGGTGGTCAGATTCGAATGCCAAAAGTTCAGGAAGCCGTTAAGGATTTCTTTGGACGTGAACCCCGGCGGGATGTGAATCCCGACGAGGCCGTTGCGGTGGGTGCCGCTATCCAAGGCGGTGTACTGGGCGGTGAGATCAAGGATGTATTGTTACTGGATGTCACACCGTTGTCCTTGGGAATCGAAACCCTTGGTGGGGTGATGACAAAGCTGATTGACAAAAACACCACCATACCCACCAAGGCAAACCAGGTGTTTTCGACCGCAGATGACAACCAAACAGCAGTAACGGTCCATGTTCTGCAGGGTGAACGAGAAATAGCTCAGCACAACAAGTCACTCGGTCGGTTCGATCTGACGAATATCCCACCGGCACCTCGCGGTATGCCACAGATTGAAGTCACTTTTGATATTGACGCTAATGGCATTCTCAACGTTTCAGCCAAAGACAAGGCGACCGGTAAGGAAAACAAAATCGTCATCAAGGCAGGTTCTGGTCTATCTGATGAAGAAGTTGAACGCATGGTCCAGGACGCAGAAGCACATGCCGAAGAAGATCGACAGGCTCGTGAGCAGGTAGATGCACGCAATCACGCAGAGGCGATGGTTCATACGGTTCGCAAGACGCTTACTGAAGCCGGCGATAAGGTCGAAGCAAGTGACAAGGAAAATATCGAATCAGCGATCAAGTCACTTCAAGAGGTACTAGCGGGTGATGACGTCGAGCAGATCAAAGAAAAAACAACGGCTCTGATGGAAGCCAGTCACAAGCTGGCAGAACAGATGTATCAGGAGCAGGGTGCTCAAGATCCCACGGCCGGTCCGGAGAGTCCCGATGGCGGTGAGGGGTCCTCAGGTCCTGGTGGAGACGATGTTGTCGACGCCGAATTCGAAGAGGTAAAGGATAAAGATAAAAACTGATCACTTTGTCAGGCGCCGTGAAAACGGCTGTAACAACGACAACTGTTCGAAAGCCGGCATCAGGACCGGCTTTCGTTCGTTGCAAGATACCCTGGTCTAAGCATACGGAATTATGGACAAGCGCGACTACTACGAAGTTCTGGGCACCTCCAAAAACAGTCCTGATGCCGACCTGAAAAAGGCTTATCGAAGACTCGCTATGAAGTTTCATCCGGATCGAAATCCGGGTGACCAGGAGGCGGAGAAGAAGTTCAAAGAGGCCAAGGAAGCCTACGAAGTTCTGTCCGACCCGCAGAAAAGATCGGCCTACGATCAGTTTGGACACGCTGGCGTGGACAGTTCCTCGGGCATGGGTGGCGGTCCCGGTGCTGCTGGGTTTGGTGATATTTTTGGTGATATTTTTGGCGACATCTTCGGGGGCTCCGGGGGCAGACGAAGTTCGAATCGAGGCAGTGATCTGCAGTATTCTCTGGATCTTTCCCTGGAAGATGCCGTAAGAGGTACGGAGACCCGAATTCGTGTACCCACGCTGGTCAGCTG
>LUMK01001109.1_pt1 | contig 10012 bp, 9 predicted proteins | sample 729981 | NCBI WGS metagenome assembly LUMK01 (sample SAMN03860265, study PRJNA289734) | marine metagenome | biome: seawater column; feature: ocean; material: water; isolation source: Red Sea water column Station 22 - depth 200m | place: Saudi Arabia: Red Sea | collected 2011-10-15 | depth 200 m
GTTATCCTCAAGGAAAAGTTTAAACACCGCATTTTGATCAGATTCTGCTTAAAACCAGACTGTTTGAGCGGGAATTGTTTTTGTCCGGAGACGAGAGAAGCGTGTCAAATTACGCGCATTTGTTTGAGGTGCTGATCAGGCAGGTGATGGAGAGACATCTTGATTTAAATGAATTGAGTTTGTTGTTAAAGCGTTTTATCGACGGTGAAGAGGATGCTGGAGAAAATGAAAATTTGCTGCGCCTTGAAAGTGAACGAAACGCGGTTCAGTTGATGACAATACATGCCTCCAAAGGTCTGGAATTTCCGGTGGTTTTTTTATTTGGAGGACTTACAGCAAATAAAAAGGACACTGTTCACTTTTATCATGATGCAGACGAAAAACCTGTAATTGATTTCCTCAGTAAAAATGTTCCTAAGGAATTCAGCTGGCAGGAGGAGGCAGAAAAGCAGCGTCTGCTCTATGTTGCAATGACTCGGGCCTGCGCGCGTCTTTATTTACCCTATGTGGGTTTTATTGAAGGAAATGCCGGACAACACGTTTGTAAGGTCAATGGTGATTATGGGGTTATTAATGAGAGGTTGACAACGCTTGATTCCGGCTCTGCATCCGTTAGGGACAAACCGGCATTCAGTCACAGTTATTGCGGAAAGCCTGTGGAGGATTTGGACCAAACTTTGAAAATTGGAGAACAGCAGAATCTGGTTAATTGGAAAGTTTCAGGACTGCCGGAAACTCCGGATTTATTGGGTGAAACAACAAATGCGGAGGAATCTTTCAGGATGCTCCGACACAATAAAAAGGGGTTTGTGGTTAGTTCCTTCAGTCGGTTGAGCAGCAGGAAAGAAGAACGGCATACAACGGAAACGGAGCAAGGTGTGACTGGTGTTTTGCCTGTGGAAATCCGTACCGAAAATCAGCTGAAAGCACACAGGGAAGTTGATGAAACTATCGATCAGGAAATTGATTCGGCAAATGATTATTCAGGCTCCTCAAACGATGGAGTAAAAAAGGGAGAAACAAAAAATGAAATTCTGCCAGGTGGTATTCAAACCGGCAACATGCTGCATGAATTGCTGGAGCATATTGATTTTAATATTATTCTTGCGAGCAGGTCTGCACAGGACTGGCTGGGGCAGGCACAAGTCCGTGAGCTGATTGACTCAATCCGGGAGCGTTATCAGCTTTCTGCTGAAACTGTGCCGACCATCGCAGAGATAATCTGGAGCACTTTGCGTACTCCGGTCAGGCTGGGAAGTGGTCCGGACGCAACAAAAGTGGAACTTGCTTCCTGTGAACCTTATTTACGTGAAACTGATTTTTATTTTCCAATTCCTGGAAAAGGTACAGTAAAAAACAAAGATACTGACACCCTGAATAATCAGTCTGTAATGAAGCTTGAGGGATGGAATGTTGAAAAGGGATTCCTGCGCGGTTCAATAGACTTTGTGTTCGAACATGATGGCAAGATTTATTTGATAGACTGGAAAAGCAATTTATTGACAGGTTATAATCCGGAATCATTAGAAAAGGAGGTGATGGAACACTATCTGCTGCAGCTGCAGATTTACACATTGGCGATTTCTTACTGGTTTAAGCTTGACGGAAGAGAAAAATATGAAAACAGGTTCGGCGGTGTATTTTATATTTTTCTGCGTGGAATGCCCAACAACGAAGGTGCATATTTTACGCGCCCGGGATGGAATGACCTGCTTGATTATGAAAAACGTCTTAGTCTGGAAAATTATTGAATGAAGAATCAGTGAAAGGGAGATTGCGGTACAGTCAAAAGCTCACTTTTTTGTTTAATGTTGTAACTGCTTCACAAGATCCTGTTTGAGAAGATGTTTTATTGTTCTGTAAGTTTTGAAATCTTTGCTTGCCAGTTCCTGAGCAACCTCCAATGCTCTTGGCATCAGTTTTTCAGGAAGATGTGACTCATCCATCATCCCCAGTTTTTGTGCCTCCTCTCCTCCGATTTTTCTTCCTGTAAGCAGAAGTTCACGCACTGCCTGTTTGTTGGGGAATAAATCAGCCATCAGGTAAAGTATTGGAGACGGTGGAATTTTTACATCAATTTCTGTAAAAGCAAACCAGCCTCTGTCTGCCCTCATCATTCGGAAATCCATCACCGAGGCCAGAAAAGCGCCTCCTGCAATGCAATGTCCGGTGACACAGGCAATGGTTGGAAGCGCAAGCAAAGCCCAGCGTCCGAATACTTCTTCCAACTCCCTGAATGTTCCTTCAAATTCCTCAGCTGACTGAGCCTGTATCCACTCAAAATCCAGGCCGACACACCATGATTTTGGGTCACTGCTGGTAATAACAACAGCAGAGTTTTCCTTTATTGTTTCAAGCTCTGCCAATATCTCTCGATGTGCAGAAAGTGAATCTGTATTAATGGCATTTCCTGTTGAAGGATTATTCAGTGTAACAACGAAAATGCCGTCTTTTTTTTCAATTTCCAGTTCTGACATGATTTTTTCTGATGCCTAAAAAGATTTTACTCTGAGATAGTCTGACAAGCCTATGATGATCCTCCCAGGGTTCTGTGTTTGGTCAAAAATTTTTTACTGATCTTCCTGAAAGGCTTGTGTTAGGATTGAATAATCTTCATCACAAACTCAAAATACTTTTTATCAGATTATAGTTATTTAAAAAATTCTGCCAGAAATAATCCATCGCGTATTCCTTCACAAGGCGATGAAATGAACTGTGAGGTTTTCGTTAACTTTGATGACGTTCATCATTTTATATACAGAAAAAATTTTAAATGCTGCTGCAGCTCAGAATTGAAAATTTAGCAACAATCAGGGAACTCGATGTGGAATTCACAAAAGGTTTTTCCATTCTCACAGGTGAAACCGGGGCAGGAAAATCGATTATGATTGATGCGATTATGCTGGCGCTTGGGCATCGCGGTGACCCTGCAATGATACGTACCGGTGAGGAGCAGACTGTAGTGGAAGCAATATTTTCTTTAGCTGAAGATTCAGAGGATATTGGTGAGTTCAACATCCGGAGGGAGCTGGAAGAATCCGGAATTGCCTTGGATGATGAGATTATAGTGCGCTGTGTGGTTGCTGTGAAAAAAATTGGTCGTCAGCTGATCAATATTCATGGACAGCATGACAATCAGTCCTTGTTCCAGATATCTACTCACCTTGATTTTCTTGACGGATATGGACAATTACTTCCATTGAGAAAACAGGTGGAAGAAGTATTCCGTTCTTTGCAGGATGCCCGCAAAGAGCAAAATGAATTTCAGAAAATAATTGCTGAACGAGAATTTCGGTTAGAAGAACTTAAGGTCATTATTGAAGATTTGTCTGAATTGAATTATCAGCCCTCTGAAGAAATGGAACTTCGTAAAGATGAAAACAGACTGACTCATGTGGAAAAACTTTCCATGCTTTTGGGACAGGTCAGGCATCAATTGCAGGAAATGGATGGTTCTGTTCTGGAGCAGCTGGAAATGTCTCGAAAACTGTTGGCTGAAGCAGAACAAATTGATCCGGAATGTTCTGAGATACAGGCAGGAATTGAAACAGCTTGTTTTCAGTTAGAGGATAGTCACAGGGACATACTAAACTATTGCGGAAAGGTTGAAGCTGATCCGCAACGCTTAAGCTGGATCAACGAACGTTTAAGCCGCATCCAGCAATTTGTGCGTAAATTCCGTCTGTCAGATGCGGAAGAGCTTTTGACGCTGCATGAAGAATCCATAAAGGAATTTGATTCGCTGCAGCAGCTTGATGATAATGAACAGCAGCTTGTAGAAAAAATAATATTACTAAGCACACAACTGCAACAGCATGCTGAGCATCTTTCGAAGCAACGTCGTAAACACGCCAGACATCTCGATCATGCAATTGTGGATGAATTGCGGCAACTGGGAATGAATAAGGCCAGATTTGAAACACAAATTGTTTCAGCATCTATGTCTGAAAACAATCAGGCATGCAGCGCAAATGGTATTGATAAGGTAGAATTTTTGTTGTCTGTTAATCCCGGACAGGGAATGCGAAGTCTGGTTAAGGTTGCCTCCGGAGGAGAACTGTCTCGTATCATGCTTGCTCTCAAAACAGTGCTTACTTCACTTGATTCAGTAGAAATTTTGATTTTTGATGAAGTTGATTCTGGAATCAGCGGAGGAGTCGCCGAAATTGTTGGAAAAAAATTACGACAGCTTGGATCACGGCATCAGACATTGTGTGTGACTCATCTTCCGCAGATTGCCGCTTTCGCGGAACATCACTTTCTGGTCAGCAAAGACATGGAGGACAATCAGACTTTCACAAAAATTAATCCACTTAACACAGAAAGTGAGCGTGTACATGCACTCGCAGATTTAATTGGTGGACAGGAAATTACAACGAATACTATGGAATTGGCTGGTGAAATGCTGCGTAGTTTTCAAAGCAAATCACTGATCACAGAAAAATGCTGATTGACTTTAAATATAAGATATTTGTCCTTTTAAAACTTTTTTTCTTAGAGTTATCAACAAAAAACTTGCACACGTAATTTCCCTCCAATAGTTTGAAGAAAGAGACTGACAATACAAAGATAATATGGATTACAAAGCAGGATACTTAAATGGAAAATGAAAAAGACGAAGAAAATCAAGAGCAGGACAATCTGGCAAACAAGCTGCTGAAGTCACGTACTGTGGTGATCTCTCAGCAAGTTGATGCTAAATTAACTTCAAAAGTTTTGAGTCAATTGGTACTGCTTGAGCAGGAAGGTCATGATGAAATGGTAACGGTATTTATAAATTCACCAGGTGGAGAAATTTTTTCCGGATTTGCCATTTTTGATATGTTGAATTTTATTTCATGTCCGGTAACAACTATTGTAACCGGATTTGCTGCCAGCATGGGGTCAGTTTTAAGTCTGGCTGCAGACAAGGGACATCGATATGCCATGCCGCAGGCAAAAATAATGATACACCAGCCGCTGCTGATGGGTTACCAGGGCCGCGCAACAGAATGTGAAATTCAGGCACGAGAAATTCTCAAGACGCGCGATCACCTTGTCAACCTGTATGCTGAACAAACCGGCAAAAGCAGAGATGAAATAAAAAAAGCCCTGGATCGTGATAACTGGTTTACTGCCGATGAAGCATTGGAATATGGTTTAATTGACAAGGTTGTGCATACACGTTCGGAAATTTGAAAGTAGTGCTGATACACAGCAATTGCTGAAAACGGTTTATTATGTCAAACAAAATTATCATCGTTGAATCCCCTGCAAAGGCCCGCACAATCAGTAAATTCCTGGGCAAGGATTATACAATTATGGCCTCAATGGGGCATGTCAGGGATCTGCCGTCGAAAAAGCTTGGATTTGATCCTGAAAACAGCTTCATGCCGCAATATGAAATTTCCAAAGAAAAAAGAAAAGTTGTAGCAGATCTTAAAAAACAAATTGACAAGAAAACTGAAGTTTTCCTTGCAACTGATGAAGACCGCGAAGGAGAGGCAATTTCATGGCACCTGCTGGAAGCTCTTGGACTAAAAAAGAACACCGTTAAACGGATTGTATTTCATGAAATTACCAAGCCCGCTATTATCAACGCCCTTGAAAATCCAAGAGAGGTTGATCAGCAGTTGGTTGATGCTCAGCAGGCACGAAGAATTCTTGACCGTGCTGTAGGTTATAAGCTGTCGCCATTGCTTTGGAAAAAAATCAAACCGGGGCTTTCCGCGGGCAGAGTGCAAAGTGTCTCTGTGTATATTCTGGTGGAACGTGAAAGAGAGATAAGAAAATTTGTTCCGGAAGAGTACTGGAAGATAAGAGCAGAATTTTCAGAATTCTCCGCCGATTTGAAGAAAATCGAGGGCAAGCCTGCCAAAGTCGCAAATGAAACAGAGGCTCGTGCAATTGAAGCAAGCGTAAAGAATGGAAATTTTGTCGTCAGTGAAATTAATGAACGTATGGCAAATCGGAATCCCGGCGCCCCCTTCACAACTTCAACAATTCAGCAGGAAGCTTCACTCAAGCTTGGTTTTTCGGTAAAACGTACAATGGTGGTGGCGCAGCAGCTGTATGAGGGCAATTTTGATATTCCTGATTACAGTGGCGGTCTGATTACATACATGCGTACTGATTCAGTGGCGCTTGCAGAACAGGCGCTTGTTCAGGCTCAGCAGGTTATATCAGATGAATATGGAGTACAATTTGGCTTGAAGGAGCCAAGAAAATATAAAAGCCGTGCTGTTAACGCACAGGAAGCACATGAAGCAATCCGTCCGGTGGACGTTTCTCAATTGCCTGCAAAGGTTAAAGCCCATTTGAGCCCGGAGCAGTTTCGCCTCTACAGCCTGATATGGAAGCGTGCACTAGCCTCACAAATGGCTGCAGCTGAAATTGCCCGAACTACAATTAATATCGAGGCTGGAGAAAGGCAAGAGTATTTGTTTGACGCACAAGGTCAGCGTGTTGTTTTTCCGGGATTCCTGCAGGTTTATGCCGGAACAGCTGATGAACGCGCAGATACTCTTAGTGAAAAAGATGTAATCCTGCCAAAAGTAGAACAAGGTCAGGTCCTCACCCTGAAAGATCAGCAAAATCCTGTTAGTCTTGAACAATTGTTTACCAAACCTCCGCCCCGCTACACAGAAGCATCATTAGTAAAAAAAATGGAATCAGAAGGTATTGGGCGTCCCTCCACTTATGCTCCGACCATTTCAACCATTCAGGATCGTGGATATGCTGAGTTAACTGCCGAAAAGCGGCTGAAACCGACTTCTGTTGGTGAAGTTGTTACAGATTTTCTGACAGATCATTTTGCCAAAATTGTAAATCTGGGTTTTACCGCGGAAATTGAACGGGATTTTGACCGGATTGCGAAGGGCGATGAAAACTGGGTTGAAATGATGAGTAATTTTTATCAGCCGTTTAACCAGACTGTTGTTGAAAAAGATAAATCCGTAACACGTGCTGAGGTACTAAAACGCAGGGAATTAGGATCTGATCCTGAAAGTGGGAAACCTGTCAGTGTAAGTATTGGAAGATATGGACCAATGGTTCAGATAGGCACACGCGAAGAACGGGTTATTCATGATTTTGGTGATATGCAGGTATTAAACGGTCGTTATGGACCATATATAAAATCCGGAAAAAATAATTACAAAATACCAAAAGATGTTGAACCGGAAGGGCTGGATGAAGATTCCTGCAAAAAAATTATTGCAGAAGCTCACCCAAAAGGCAGTAAAGGTGGAAAAAACAAACTCTCAAAAAATGTAACCGCCTGATGAGCCCCTCTGAAATAATTGTGGAAACCAGGCCGGTTGGTCCGCTTCAATGCAACTGTACCATTTTAGGAGATCAGGAAAGCAGGAAAGCAATTGTGGTAGATCCTGGCGGTGATGCAGAAATGCTGCTGGAACGATTAGTTGAACTGGATCTGCAAGTGGAGCGTATTATTCATACACATGCGCATCTGGATCATTTTTTGGCATCCGGAAAAATGAAAGAGGCAACCGGAGCAAATCTGGCTCTGCACCAGGATGATTTATTTTTGTGGGATAAACTGGAAGATCAATGCAGGATGTTTGGAATACCTTTTGAGCCGACTCCACCGCCTGATCAATGGCTTGAGCATGAAGAAGAGATTGAGCTTGAAAACGCGCTGGGGAAAGCGCTGCATACTCCGGGACATACGCCGGGTTCAATGTGCTTTTTATTTGAAAGCCAAAACCTGCTTATTGCCGGTGATACTCTTTTCCAGGGATCAATTGGACGCACTGATTTGTGGGGAGGAGATTACAGTAAAATTGAGCAGTCAATTCAGGAAAAACTGTATACACTGGATGAATCAACCAATGTGATTACCGGTCATGGTGAGTCCACAACAATTGGTCGTGAAATGCGCACTAATTATTTTGTTCGTGCGTGAAACGCTGTTCCAGTTCAAGCAGCTGTGTTTTGCGATCCAGGCCCCCCGCGTATCCGGTCAGAGTGCCGTTTTTACCAATCACACGGTGACAAGGAATAATGATGGCAATGGGATTTCGAGAATTGGCCTGACCAACTGCCCGGATTGCCTTGGGATTGTTTAATGACTGTGCCTGCTGCAGATAGCTCCTTGTTTCGCCATAAGGAATCCGGAGCAAAGCTTCCCATGCTGAACGTTGAAAAACCGTTCCCTGTGGTTTTAATGCTAAGTTAAATATTTCCCTTCTGCCTTCAAAATATTCATCCAGCTGCTCGCATGCCGCTTTTAGCAGCGGGTTAGATTGTTGCTTAAAGTCGGTGCAGAACTGTTCTGTTTCGGGATTATTTTCAACGAATTCAGCTCCTGTCAGGAAGCCTTCGAATTCAGTCAGTTTTATTATCCCAAGCATAGACTGAAAAAAACAATAAGCTTCAGAAGGAGGAGCGGTCATACCATGATTTTCAAGACAAAAACCATTTTCTACAGGTTAAATTTTTCTATCAGGAAATCGTCGTATTCATCCGCGATGACAGCGATGCAGGCAATTATCCATTCAAGTTCTTCCGGATCCAATCCTTGGACAGGACGGACATAGCTCAGGATCAGGTGCTTGTTACGAATCCCAAAGCTAACTCCTTTAAGCTTCAGCGTTCCGTTAAGCTTAAGCACATATTCGTTAATTGCGTTGTTTTGTTCCGGATATTGGAAGAGGTTAGACGCGACTACAAGTTCTGCGTTTTCATCCAGGCTGGTGAGGAAAATTTGTACTTTTACTGAACCGCTGATAATCCACCATTCCTGATTACTGACAAAAGCTTTTTCTACATCTTCATAATTATGCAGAAAATCCGTAATCATGGCACTATACTTGTTCAAGCATCCTCCATATTACAAAAGCTGAATTGATGGAAAATGGTGCTTACTACTTACCAGAGTTCCAATTCAAAATCTGACAGTTTATTTTTTTTCTGGAAGATAATTGAGCAATTGTGCTGCTAACCCGGCAAAGATAAATGCCATTACTACACCTGGAATAATAGCAATGAAAAAAATCCAGGGATAGAGAAATAGATAAAAAACCTGCTCAGAAATCATTTCATTTTCCTTTAATATTGATTGTTATTACGGTTTTTAAACCAACTTCATTTCTTTGATTTGCAAATTCAACTGCAGACTAATATCATTATTAACAAATTATTGCAAGTATTTGTCAATATATTTTTATTTTTATCTGGTATTTTCAGCAATTTTTTTCCTGTACTTTGATAACACTAATTAACCCGCATTGCAACAATGAACATCAAAAACACATTAAGGTTTACATATCAAAGTATAAACAAGTAAGTCTGTCGTTTTAACTATTTTATACCTTAACTTCTTTATTGAGCTGTAATTCATGGCAGAAAAACAAACCTCACAATTTTCTCCAGTTCAGGAAATTTTTATTCCAAACATAAAAATCATTGGAGTCGGTGGAGCCGGAGGCAATGTTGTCACCCAAATGGCGGAAGAAAATCTTGACCAGGTTGAAACAATAATTTGCAACACAGATGTCAAAGCGCTCAAGCGCAATAAATCTCATAAGAAGATTGAACTTGGCAAAAAGCTTACACGTGGAATGGGCGCGGGCGCTCGTCCGGAAGTAGGAGAAAGTGCGGCGGAAGAGAGCATCAGTGAATTGAGCGAGGCTGTTGATGGCGCAAACATGGTATTTATTGCAGCCGGTATGGGAGGCGGAACAGGGACAGGAGCGGCTCCAACTATTGCGCGAATGGCAATGGAAAAGCAAATTCTTACTGTTGGAATTGTTACCATCCCTTTTTCTTTTGAAGGCACAAAAAGAAGGGAATCAGGACTGGCAGGTGTGGATCGTCTAAGAGAATTCACTGACACACTGCTGGTCATTCCGAACGACAAACTGCTGGATGCAAGTACACAGAATACGAGTTTCCTTGAGGCTTTTCATATGGTAGATATGGTGCTGATTAATGCTATCAGGGGCATTACTCTTCTGCTAAGCGGCGTGGGAGATATCAATGTTGACTTTGCTGATGTACAGACCATAAT
>LUMK01000760.1_pt1 | contig 9973 bp, 10 predicted proteins | sample 729981 | NCBI WGS metagenome assembly LUMK01 (sample SAMN03860265, study PRJNA289734) | marine metagenome | biome: seawater column; feature: ocean; material: water; isolation source: Red Sea water column Station 22 - depth 200m | place: Saudi Arabia: Red Sea | collected 2011-10-15 | depth 200 m
ATAAGAGACAGCTACTGATCCGGCTGTACCACTGCCCGCAAAGGTAGTGACAACACCGGCTGGTGTGATTTTACGGATTAAATGATTGTAATAATCAGCAATGAAAAGATTATCATTATTATCAATAGCAATTCCCCATGGATAAGAAAAACTTGCTGCTGTACCCGTGCCATCTGCAGATCCGGCTATACCACTGCCTGCAAAGGTAGTGACAACACCAGATGGTGTGATTTTACGGATTAAATCATTGTAATAATCGACAACAAATAAGTTGCCGCTGCCATCCATAGCAAGCCCACTTGGACCATCAAAACTTGCTGCTGTACCCGTGCCATCTGCTGATCCGCCTGTGCCACTGCCCGCAAAGGTGGTGACAACGCCGGCTGGTGTGATTTTACGGATTAAATCATTGCTTAAGTCTGCAACAAATAAGTTGCCGCTACCATCTCTAGCAAAATCACTTGGACCATTAAAACTTGCCGCTGTACCCGTACCATCTGCTGAACCATCTTCACCACTTCCTGCAAAAGTGGAAACTGTTACATGAGATGATATTGAATTATAACTTGAGTTCTCAGCTGATTTTTCAGATTTAACATTTGTATAAGCATCGTTGAAACGCTCGTATAGCATACCCGGCATAATATCAACACTGTGCTTCTGCGGCGCTGCGATGACAATAATACTGCTTAAGATAATAACTATTTTTTTCATAAACGATTTCCTCGGCTAAATATTAATCAAAATACATTTAAATACACTTAAATATAGATAATTAAATATAGAGGATACAAACTTCTGGAACTTTGTAACAATTTCTTGGGCTTGAATGATTACTTTCTCCGCTCTATCCAACGCTTAATCGACCATAAAAGCACGATAGTCCCAACAAAAAAAAGCAGATTGGCTATAATAATTTTGCTCAGGTTATATTCGCTTTAATATTGAAATAAGTGCTGGTGAAACTGTAAAATATCAAAATAGACTGACCGGTCGGTTTATGCCTTGATTTTTCCTCGTCTGCCAACATAACTTTACATAAAATTAAGTACAATTTTATCCTCATTTTCCTTAATCACGGAACACATTAATTTATGAAAATTGCGGTATTAATAAAACAAGTGCCCGGCGCGGAATCTCCGCTGCAAATCAGTTCGGATCAAAAATGGGTGGATGAGAGTGCGGTCGCTTATGTCATGAATGAGAGCGATAATTATGCACTTGAAGAAGCGCTTCAAATCAAGGAAGCCCATGGCAAAGGTGAAGTGGTAGCCGTGAGTCTTGGCCCGGATCGTGTTCAAAAAACGGTTCGGGAAGCACTGGCTAAGGGGGCCGATCGCGCGATCCATATTAAAATGGACACAGTTGAAGAAATAGACCCGCTGATCACAGCCGATCATTTAAAAAATCCATTAGAAGAAGAAAATTTTGATTTGATCTTTACAGGCCTTCAATCGGATGATTTTGGGCATGACGACCGCCTCACTGGTTATGGCCACGGAAGTCTCTGCTGGTAAAATAAAAGTGAAACGTGAATTAGAAGCAGGATGGTTCCAATGGGTATCCCTTTCCTTGCCCGCAAGTATTACCATACAATCAGGTTTGAATACACCTCGATATCCCTCTCTTAAAGGAATTATGGGTGCCAAGAAAAAAGAGATCAAAGTGATAGAAGGGAAAGGGGCTGATATGGGTCAATCGATGGTAAAGATGTATTTACCACAGAGTGAAAAGCAGACTATCATGATCGAGGGTTCAGCCGATCAAGTGGTGGAAAAGTTGATGGACTCTTTTCGTAACAATATCAATGTATTATAGTTAGAATAATGGATATTCTGATTGTATTAGAAGAAAGCAATGGCCAGATACACCGGATGGGATTGGAATCGATTGCAGCCGGTCAACATCTTTCCGATGAGATGGGATTAACCGCAGGTGCCCTAGTATTAGGCGGCAATGCTGATGGACTGGCAGACCAGGCATCCAAATATCAGTTAGGTGAAGTACTCAAAGTTAATGATGCATTGCTGGAATCTTACTCTGCTGATGGGTACAGCGAGGCAGTAAAACAAATAATTGATCAGGAAAATCCTACCTATGTGTTGTTTGGTCATACCTACCAGGTGCGGGATTATGTGCCACGGTTGAGCGCAAAACTGAACAAACCATTTCTGGTGGATAATATTGCCATTCGAGTTGAAAATGGCCAGCCAATATTTACCAAGCAAATGTTCAATGCTAAACTTTCTGCTGATGTAGAAGCCAACGGTTCCGGTCCATTTTTGGTTAGTTTTCAATCGGCTGCCTTTAGCATGGACGCTGCGGCTGCCGGATCAGCTTCTATCCGGGAAACTGCCGTTCAATTAGATACAGCTATGATTCGAACCAAATCAGAACCGCCATTTCAAGAGGAAGCTGGTGGGATAGACTTAACCAGTGCCGACATTATTGTTTCTATCGGACGCGGAATCGGCAAGGAAGAAAATATTCCGCTGGCTATAGAGCTTTCTAAAGCTTTAGGCGGGGAATTAGCTGCATCCAGGCCGGTAGTTGATTCCGGATGGCTGCCATCTGCCCATCAAATTGGCAGTTCGGGCCAATCCGTATCGCCAAAACTTTACCTTGCGCTGGGAATATCAGGTGCCATTCAGCATGTGGTTGGCATGAAAGGTTCTAAAAATATTGTTACTATAAATAAGGATCCTGACGCACCCATTTTTGAAATTTCTGATTATGGTGTTGTTGCGGACATTCTGGAAATAATTCCCAAATTGACCGAAGCAATTCAGGCGTTAAAAAACTAATGGCCGAGCGAGAAGTCCTTGATCTGGACGTTCTTTTTGTGGGAGCTGGTCCCGCCAGTCTGGCTGGGGCGATTCACTTAAAAAGGCTGCTGAGCGAATCTGGAACGGAAGCAAGTGTGGCTGTATTGGAAAAAGCTTCTGAAATCGGTGCCCACTCCTTATCGGGTGCCATTGTTGACCCCCGGGCTTTAAGAGAATTATTCCCGGATTATGCAGATACAGATTTACCCTTTGAAGCAGAGGTATCAGAAGAACACCTATATTATTTAACTGAAAACAAAAAAATTCCTTTTCCATTTGTACCACCATCTATGAGGCAAATGTGAAAATGAAGGTGTAGATATTTTTTGCGGTTTTGCTGGAACAGAACTACTGTACGAAGGTGACCAGGTAGTCGGTGTGCGTACCGGTGATCGAGGTATTGATAAAAATGGAGAGAAAAAACCTCAATTTGAACCGGGGGCAGATATTCGCGCCAAGGTTGTTATTTTAGGTGAAGGTACCAGAGGCAGCTTGACGAAAGATCTCATTGCCCGGCATGAGCTTATGCAAGGGTGTAACCCGCAAGTCTGGGCAGTCGGGGTAAAAGAACTATGGCAGATGCCTTCTGGGACTGTTCCTTCTGGATATGTGGCGCATACTATGGGCTTTCCCTTAGGTCAGTCCATATTTGGTGGCGCCTTCCTATATGGAATGCAGAACGATATATGGGACTTAGGGCTGGTGGTTGGCTTGGATTATCAAAACCCTGGAGTGGATTCTCATCATGAACTTCAGCGCCTAAAAAATCATCCATGGATTCGTTCTTTACTATCATCAGGTAAAATGATTGCTTATGGTGCCAAATCTTTGCCGGAAGGTGGTTGGTATTCCATCCCAAAATTGTCGGTGGGTGGCGCCATGCTTATCGGAGATTCAGCAGGTTTTATGAATGGCCAGAGACTAAAAGGTATTCACTTGGCCATGAAATCAGGGATGCTGGCAGCGGAAACAACTGCGGAAGCGCTTGCTACAGGAAAATTTTCAGAATCGGACCTGGCAGATTACGATTCACGGGTAGGATCAAGTTGGATAAAGGATGAACTTTGGAAAGTGAGAAATTTTCATCAGGGATTTGACCACGGCCTATTAGGCGGTCTGGCAAATGCTGGGGTTGGACTTTTTACAGGTGGTCGCGGCTGGGGGATTAAGAACCGTTTGTCCAGCGAAGCGGGACATAAAAAAATGAGAAAAGACGTGAAAAAAGATCGTTACCAGGATCTGCAATTTGACGGAACATATTTGTTCGACAAGGTAACAGACGTCTATTATTCAGCCACTGCCCATGAAGAAGACCAGGTGCCTCATTTGAAAATCAAGGATCAGGATGTATGTATTTCAAAGTGTACAGAAGAATATGGAAATCCGTGCGAGAAATTCTGCCCTGCAAACGTTTATGAAATGTTGCCGGATGGAGAGGGCCAGAGATTGCAGATTAATTTCTCGAATTGTGTCCATTGTAAAACTTGCGATATCATGGATCCCTACCAGATCATTGATTGGGTCCCCCCTGAAGGTGGGGACGGTCCCGTTTGGGTTAATTTATAAAGAGGAATTAATATAGTAAAATCCTGCAGTAATTGAATTGTGGGGTGCGGGTCAAACACATTAAATTTCTTAGATTTTTCCTGCCATAATAAAACGTGTTCATGAAAAAAATATTTACTTTCTTATTACTATCTACGACCTGGTTAATTAGCGATGATAATCCTAATGCGCGCGGTTCGGTGGATGATTATACCCAGTTGAAATTTAAGGTGGCCATGGCAACCAGGACCTCTGTCCCACCAGTGATTGATGGAATTGTTGATGACTTATCATGGGATGATGCATTTGTAATTGATGAATTTCTTCAATTTGAACCATACAATTTAGAAGCAACAACTGTTCGTACTGAAGCACGTGTACTGTATGATGATAAATACCTTTATATCGCTTTCAATAATTTTGATCCCAATCCAGAAAGTATTATGAAACGATTAGCACGGAGAGATGATTGGGGGTCTGGCTTTGATTCCAATTCTGATTGGATAGGACTTGGTATCGATTCAAGAAATGATGATAAAACAGGATACTGGTTTGCAGTGAATGCGGCCGAAGTTCAGGTGGATGTGGCAATTGCCGGTGATGGTCATGACGATTTTGACAATACATGGAACGTGGTGTGGGAAAGTAAGGTGTCCCATAATGATAAGGGGTGGTCTGCTGAAATTCGAATACCATTTAATGTGTTTCAATATAGTAAAGATGATATTCAGAAATGGGGCGTATCTTTTCAACGGCACTATTATGGTCAACAGGAAGAAATGCAATGGCCAGGTCGCGCCAAGGGAGTGCGAGGGCTTGTTCCACACTTCGGAATACTGCAAGGACTGCAAAATATCCCACAACCCAAAAATTTAGAACTGACCCCTTATTTGCTTCAGGGCCAGACTGAAACAGAAGATTTAGAAAAAAGTAGCAATATTGGTCTGGATGTTAGGTATAACATTAATTCGATCACAAATCTGAATATGACCTTTAACCCTGATTTTGGCCAGGTAGAAACAGATCCATCAGTACTCAATCTATCCGCTTTTGAAACGCGACTCGATGAACGCAGGCCATTTTTTGTACAGGGAGCCAATTTTTACAAAAGCAGACTCAATTTGTTTAACTCCCGAAGGATTGGCCAGCGGCCAGGATTTTACAGCCCGGAATCTGGATCAATTGTAAATCGACCTGAGGCTACCACAATTTTAGGGGCTGCAAAAATTATGGGAGAAACGGCATCAGGCATGCGGTTTGGGATCATTGAGGCTGTAACAAACCAAGAATATGGTACGCGTGAATTTGAGGTCGATGGAATCACAAAGCAGGAACAATTCTTGCTGGAGCCATATACCAATTATTTTATTGGGCGTTTAGAACAACCAGTTATAAATGAACTTTCAACGATAGGCTTCATGACAACGGATCTGCGGCGTCAAGGGGAATCCGACGCAGCAAATGTGTTTTCTGTGGACTGGCGATTAAAGTTCAAGGATAACAAGTGGTCTTTTGAGGGCCAGGCAGCGAACTCTATGGCCGGAGATGATCCAGGGTATGCCGGTCGCTTTAGTTTAAGTTATCGTGATCCAATCTGGTGGGAACTGAGTGCCTGGGGGCATTATAGCGATGAAAATTTCAACGTAAATGACTTGGGATATCAGCAGCGGAATAATAACTGGTATACAGGTGTACGGGGAAAGATACGAAGGGATACACCGAAAGGAATATTTTTGTCACAATCTCTTTCTTTACGGACGGGGTTAAGTGGTAGAGGAGATGGCCTGATTACACGCAAGGATATTGACTTGGATCAAAGCAATACTTTTATGAACTACTGGGGAATGGGCTGGTCAGTCAAATTGAACCCAGAAGTATATGAAGATGATGATTTATACCGGGATTCTCGTGCTGTTATTATTAAAGATGAAGCCTGGGAGTCTTATGAATTTTGGTTTCGGACCGATCGGCGAAAGCGGATCATATTGAGACCAAAAGTTGATTTATCTCATGGCGAGATCCGTGGATGGGGAAGTGAAACTGAGCTTGAATTAATACTTCGACCTACCGATTATCTCAATATTCGTGTCAACACCACAAATGAAAATAGACCAGGCTCTATGCAGTGGGTCGGTATTGTTGAAGACTCAAACAATGTGAATATTATCTATGCCAACACAAAGCGTAAGAGAACAGATACAAATGTTCGTATTAATTTGGCATTATCACCCCAAATGACATTTGAAGCTTTTTACCAGCCATTCAAAGTAGATATGGATTATGTTGACTATAATCGTTTGGTAGAAGAAAAATCATTCAATGTAGAACCATACAATTATAATAAGGATAAAGACTTTAAAATGAATAATCAGGTAGGTACGTTTGTATTTCGATGGGAATATTTACCTGGGAGTCTCATGTATGTCGTTTATAATCTACATGATAACCGCTATTATTCATCAGCGGATGGGAAATGGTATAATACAAAGGCGAATTCATTATTTGTAAAATTAAATTATTTTTTTCGGACTTGATTATTAGAAACCGTTAAAACTCAATAATAATCAAACAGCCCATGGAATCATCCATGGGCTGTTTTTATTTAATTACAATAATGAAACACTTGTGCGATTTAATTATTTTGATAGATCGATCAGTTCAATATTCAATTCTTTCGCGTGTTCCATAATCCGTTCATCACGGTAGAATTCACCGAAATATATTTTTCTAATACCAACATTGGCAATCATTTTAAAGCAATCATAACAGGGGGATGCGGTGATATAAATTTCACTGTCTTCTATACGGACGCCGTGTCGAGCGGACTGAACAATAGCATTCGCTTCTGCATGAATTGTCCGTACGCAATGTGTATTATCCATTTCGTGGCCTGCTTCATCACAGTGGGCCAGCCCACGTATCGAACCGTTATATCCCGTAGCTAGGATGGTTTTTCCGCGCACGATCACAGCACCCACATGTTTACGGTTGCAAGTGGAACGAGTACCTACTTCCTTAGCGATATTCATGAAATACACTTCCCAGCTAACGCGTTCTTCTGCCATAATTTAATCTTTATCTTTTATAAAAATTTTTATTGCAGAACGCAATTCTCCAAAATATATCCGCTCTACATATTGAGCTAGTTGGGCAGTCAATATCAGATAAGCCCAAGTGGGGATAGGTGTATCAGCACAGCCTTTGATCATGACACGTTTATTGGAATATTTTGACCAATCAATCCGGTCCACTTTTTCCCGGAATGAGGATTCTCTTAAAAGGCCCTCATCTAGAAAATCATCAAGATGAATAGTTTCCATTTATTGGTTAATTTGTTCGGTAGTCATATATACTGGCTTTTTATCTCCCATGAAATAGTGGTAGTCTAAAATACCATATCCTTCATGATTCCGCGTTGGACAGGTACTACAACTTTTGGATCCATCCTTTCGATGGCGTACAATTTCTAATAGTTTTTCATCTGTCTGTGCTGCTCCGGCAACGAGTTCCTCATCTGTTTCTACATACCAACGCATGGTAACCAGATATTTATACAAGTGTGTCAATATCTTCTTTTGAATTGTAAAGATAAAAACTAGCCCTTGCTGTCGCTGTGACACCTAGTTGATTCATGATCGGTTGTGCACAATGATGACCAGCACGAATACATATACCATCTGTATCTAAAAATTTGGCTAAATCATGGGGATGAACATTTTCCACATTGAATGGAATGACAGCTCCTCGGTTTTCTGGGTGACCGAAAAGAATAATATCTTTATTTTGAGCCAAAACATTCAGTCCGTAGTCTAGTAATTCTTTCTCGTGTGAATGAATCTTTTCCAGCCCCACTGATATCAAATAATCAATAGCTGCACCTAAACCAATGACCTGGGCTATATTAGGAGTACCTGCTTCAAATTTCCATGGGACATGATTCCATGTTGATTTTTCCATGGTGACAACATCGATCATTTCACCGCCGCCCATAAATGGGTCCATTTCTTCTAATAAATCTATCCGGCCAATTAAAACACCGACACCTGTTGGCCCTGTCATTTTATGCCCGGAGAATGCATAAAAATCGCAATCTAATTGCGTAATATCCACTTTGGAATGGGGCACAGCTTGGGCGCCGTCAATCATAGTAATCGCACCGACACTTTTGGCTTTGTCGATCAAGGATTTAATTGGATTTACGGTACCAAACACATTGGATTGATGAACCAAACTCATCAATTTTGTATTGGAAGAAAAATATGAATCCAATTGTTTGAGATTCAGCGTGCCGCCATCAGCAAGAGGGATGAATTTTAATAATGCACCTTTTTGTTCCGTTACCATTTGCCAGGGGACAAGGTTACTGTGATGCTCCATTTCAGAAATGATCACATTATTTTTTTCTTCTAGAAATTTTATTCCCCAGGCATGCGCAACTAGATTAATAGATTCTGTTGTACCACCAGTAAAAATAATTGAATGGGTATCAGGGACATTTAAAAATAGTTTTACTTTTTCCCGCACTTTTTCATATTCATCCGTTGCTTTTTCTCCGATTGTATACAGGGCGCGGTGAATATTGGCCGTATAAGAATTATAATATGATGTTATTGCGTCTATGACTGAGTGAGGTTTTTGAGTTGTTGAAGCGGAATCAAGATAAATTAAAGGATTATTCCCCTTATTGAATATAGGGAAATCTTTCCGGATGGAACGCACGTCCAACATTAAAGCATGCCTAATTGTAAGCGAGCTGATTCCGTAATCATGGATTGGTCCCAGGGTGGATCCCAGACCAGTTCAACATTTACATCGGAGGTTCCTTGAATGCCCTCAATTTTCTGTTTAACCTCTGTTGCAATCATATCACCCATACCACAGCCAGGTGCAGTCAGTGTCATTTTGATCGCAACACTGGATCCAACCCCATCTTCATTGGATATTTCACAGGAATAAATCAACCCTAAGTCAACGATATTAACAGGAATCTCTGGATCATAGCAGGTTTTCATGGCATCCCAAACCGCTTTTTCATCAACGTGCCCATCATTTTCTTTTTCTTCAAGCCAGGGTTGCACTTCAGGAATTTTACCAATTGCATCAGCATCTTTACTTTCGATTCGCACCAGATTGCCGCGCATCATGAGCGTATAACTGCCGCCTAAGGCCTGGGTAATATGAGCTTCTTCTCCTTTTTTTAAGGTAATTTTATTACCAAAGGGGATTAGAGTCGCTTCACAATCTCTTTCAAGAATGACTTGTTCATCTGTATCAGAATGCATATTTAATCCAATAATTCTGTTTGAATTTTCCGAATAGCATTACTAAATCCGTTGGTTCGTTGGCTGCTGATCGCCGTGCCGAGACCAATTGAGATCAGAAATTTGCTACCGTCAATTGTTAAGATTTCTTCTTTCGTACGATTATTAAACACACGCTCAATTAATGATAATAAACCTTTAACGATCATCGCATCCGAGTCAGTGTGGAAAGAAAACAAATCCTCGGATTTCTCTTGAATGATCCACGCCTGAGATGTGCATCCCAGGATTTTATTATCATCTATACGATGTTCCGGGGCCAGCCCGGCGGTATCATTGGCC
>LUMK01000475.1_pt1 | contig 9942 bp, 6 predicted proteins | sample 729981 | NCBI WGS metagenome assembly LUMK01 (sample SAMN03860265, study PRJNA289734) | marine metagenome | biome: seawater column; feature: ocean; material: water; isolation source: Red Sea water column Station 22 - depth 200m | place: Saudi Arabia: Red Sea | collected 2011-10-15 | depth 200 m
TGAAATATCAAAATCTGGTTCTAAATCTCTTTCTTCTTTATGTACAGATAATTCACCACTTAACCAATTTTCTATTCCTGTTTCAGGATCAATCATTGAAAGTTTATATCTATCATCCTCCCATTTTGGTGAAGTTAAATTAAATCCCGCATATACAGTTGAATATTTAAAAAAATTTGAAAAAACTCCTTCTATCTGTCCAAATAAAAAGGATGTTGTTAACATCAATCCTATTAATAATTTTTTCATTTTTATCTCCAAAAAATTCCTAATAATATTACTATTAATCCTACTCCTACTAAAATCAAAGATTTCTTTCCACCAAACCAGGGAATATCTTTCCCAAAAATATGCCATTTATAATCCACCGGTTTCCAAATTTTACCATAATAAATATGATTTAATGCTGCCTCATAACAAAATGTACCAATCAACCACGCACCTATACCCAATAAAAAGAAAGATTTTACTGATACATCACAACACGGTTTCATAAAATAAGCAGTAATTACTGTACCCCATATACCTAAATTTTCAAATATTCTCCAACCATGATAATCCATAATACCATTTTTACCATTATTAGGATGAATTAATTTATTTTCTTTTCTTCTCTTTGCTTTAGCCCAAGTATATCCTTCTGTTACACCTTCGCTAAACCAATACAATATAATAAATGAAGGTAATAATATTTCTAAAATCATTTTCTATCACCCCAATCATATTTACGTTTATTCCAACCACCTTTGAAATGTTCTTCACCTTGATGATATCCAATATGCTTGACGTATCTTGTATTTCTTACCCATTTCTTTACGTTTATCACACCTTAATTCTCTAGCTGAGTGTTCCTCTCCGCGTTTTGAATGAGCTCTTCGGTGAGCTGCTTCAAATTTTCTCCACTCCATATCTTGTAAAGTTCTAACTACTTTTTTACCTGTTGATTCTTCTTTAACTTCTTTTTCTGTTTCTTTTCCAACTGATGCATGAAACGGATCATCTTTTGCTTCTTGTGCTGATAAAGGTATTATCAATGTAAGTAAATATATTAATTTTTTCATCTTATTTATCCTAATTTTATATTAATAAATATATTAATGGTCCATTCTCACAAAGAATCTCATAGGTAATCTAACACTTTTTGGTACAGGTTTTGATAATTTTGCATAAGCAACTAATGATTGATCATCATCATATAAACCTATTTCAGTAATATAAGTTGGAAAAATACTTGAAGTTAAATTATCCTTTAACTTTCCTAATCCACTTGTATGATATGCAGTTATATTCTCTGTATTATTTAATTCATTTGGAAGTGCTTCACAAGTCCACTCGTAAGTATTAATTATATTTGTACCTTTATATTTAATTCCATAATTACCTGATGTTACATCAGAATAATTTACGCTTCCATTAAAAGAACCAGTTTCAGTTATTGTAAAAACACCTATATCATAAAATATATTTCCAACATAATTATCCGAAGATGATAAAGCACTTACCGACTGTGAAAATGATGCATTTGTTGAATATAAATTTCCATTCGAATCATCAGTTATTTTTATAGTTGCTGCAGTAGAACTATCAGTTAATGTAAACGAACCCTTTTTTATTCCATCACCAAATTTTGATTGAGGTATAAATACTATAGAACCAGTATCATAAAATTTATTTAAAAATATTTTAGTACCATCCATTTGTCTCCCAATAGTAAAAACTTCATCAAACAATGGATTGCTTTGTGCTATATCAGAACCACTTAGATAAAAATTTATTCTAGCGAAATTATAATAACTAGCAGATGTAGATTGATTAGACTCAGATAAAAACTGATGTCTGGATAAATCGTCTTGATCTAATTCATAGAGTCTATGAGATTTAAACTCATAATTATTTTTTGTTTCTTCAGTAAAGTATTTATACATTCCATAACATTAATAAGTAAGTCTTACTTTTACAATAGCTTCAGAGCTAAAGTTTTTATTAATAGCTGAACTTAATTTACCAACTGCCATCAAACTACCAGCACTGTCGTATAATCCAACTTCTGAAATATAAACTTGTGGATTAGTTACCATATCATCATGTCTTATTTTATAATTTGAACCACTCCAAAAAGTAATATTTTGAGATAAATTGTATTCGTTAGCACGTGCTCTACAGAAATGATCAAAAATATATTGTTGTTCTTCAGAACGTAATGTAACCGAACCCTTTTGAAGAGCTATTCTCATTTTGTTTGCATTATCAGCAGCTGAAACTGTTCTAAGGTCTTGTGCAAATCCGTTACCAACAGTACCAGACTTAGCAAAACCACTTCCACTTTGTATAAATCCTTTTGTTCCAGGTAAACTAGATGAAAGAGCATTTGCACTAAATACCATTATACCAGCATCAGGATAAAAGAAACCATAAGTTTTTGTTGATGCTGCTACTACTACAGTACCGGCTGATCCCGAAACAATATCATATCTTTCACCAAATGGAGCAGATGATGGAGCGGTAGTTTTACTATTATCCGTTAAAGTAAGGAAAGAAGATGTAGCTTTATTAGCAGTACCAGTTATTGAACCAGATAACTTCATTGTCCAAGTACCTGGATTCAATCTATCTTTCATTTGTAATCTTTCTGCCGCGACAATATAAACATCTGACTGAGTTACGGCATTGGTACTATTAGTTCCATCTACCATTAACCATCCAGTTGTATCTCTAAGTCTTTCACTATCTGTTTCTGTTATATTATAAAATTGTCTATAAATTGATTTTGTTTCACCTTCTGTAGTTGCTGTTTGTACAGAACTACCGCTACCTGCTTTATGACCATAAGTTACAGAAAAATGATCTTTTGAATTATATTGTAAATTATAATAATATTTTTTTTGAGTTGAAGATAAAGAAGACGTTGTATAATTAGAACCAAGAAGAGTTCCGACACCGCCATCATGGTAACCATTAGTAACGGTAATTTGTGAAGTTATAGTGTCTCCAATTTCAAGAGATTTTAATGCCATAATTTACATCCTATGCAGTTGTGTTGTTTACATTGACAGTTACAGTTACAAATTTAGATGCTGCTCCATCTTGTGATATTTCAACTCCAACTGATTTTTGTGAAGTTATCTGTTCAGGTTGTGCATTTAAAACTAAATTTGATTCACTACGAACAACAGCTGTTACTGGATTTGGATAATCATATGCTGGTAAACTCGTAGGAGTAAAACCCATTATAGGATCAGTAGACATAGATGAAAAAGCATCCAAAACCGTATTATCATCAGTAGCATTTGATATTAATAATCCCCTTACGTCTAAAACTTTAAAATTAAAGACCTGATCAGCCACTGCAGTATCATTACGAATAAGTGTTGGTGTTAATGTAACTGGTGTACTTGTAGTAGTACCAGCTACTTTGACAATAGTTGGTGAAGCATTTTCAATAGTAATATATGCAAAATTAGTTACATTTCTCTCGCCTTCTCCATATAATTGAAAACGTAGAAATACATCATTGTCAGGTACTGCCTCCAACATAGGTAAATCCGTTATAGCACTACCATAAGAATCTGAACCACTTGGATGATCTGGATTGTATAACGTATAATCAACTCCAGTATCACCAAATGCAAATTGTGTAATCCCTAAACTCTGTCCTTGTGCTAATTTTTGTCTGCCAAGTTTAGTTAAAATGGCATCAACTATTACTGTATCATTATCTAAAATTCCCATAAACAATCCTTATTTAATTATAAATATGTTTAAATTTTTTTTTATCATCCTTGTACCACCTGTAAAGTAGTCAAAGTATCTGAACCACCTACTAAGAGTTGATATGCAGGTACTGCTCTTTGTGGGTCATCAGTTGGATTAAATTGAGTCGCATTTGATCCATCATACTGAGTTCCTTTGTAAATCAAATTATCTAAAACATCTTTACTTGTTCTCGCATTTATAAAATGATTTGATGGATAAAATATCTCACCATTTGATGAACTAAAAAATCTTGTCCTACCTATCATTCTACCTTCTTTGGTAGCATTTCCTGTAGTTCCAGCTCCAACCCCAAAATATGATTTATAAGTAATCTACAGTTCCACTTACTGGATAAAATTCTTCAGTATCACCAATAATTGGAAAGGTAAATCTTGATTCATACTTATAAGTATTATAATTACCATCACTACCTGGATTTGATGAATAGAAAAATGTTTGATTAGTTCCTGTACCATGATTTTTAAAAAATTCGTTTTTATGACCTAATAATAAATTAGTCCAATTACTTGGTGTAACTGAATATACTGATTCTCTCTTTGAATTTGATAAATCAATTGGTTTTACTGGTACAGATGTTTTAAAATTTAGATTAGCAGTTGAAGTTACTGCCAACAAAGATGATGAAACAATACGAATATTACCACTCTTAAAATTTTCATTAACAGTTGAAGTAACTGTCAACAAAGAAGATGATAAAATATAAATTGTATCTTTTTTGAAATTTTCATTAACAGTTGAAGACATACTTGGTTCAAGAAAACTTCCAGATAAATTACCAATTCCTTTATTTGGATTTAATTGTGTCTGTAATGTAGCTCTTTTTATTATTGGCCTAAATAACAAATCATTTTTTATATTATAAGAAAAATCTGCTTTAGTTCTTGCAGGAGTAACTTCTTGTATTGTACGCATAAAATCATCAGTAATTACATTTTCTGAAGCTCTTAAATTACTAACAATATCAACTTCTATAACATTATCACTAATTAATTGTTTTCTTAAATTAATCAAATCAGCATAACTTCCTGATCCTCCATCATCCAAATAATCATCTAATTTAAAATCAGACATAATATTAACAATCATTGAATCAATTTGTGAAACATAAGAAATATCAGTACCGAATTTATTTGATTGTTGTCTATTCAAAGTAGGATTATAAGGTGTAGTTAAAGTTCTACTATCAGGACTCAAAGAACCAACAATATTTAATTTTGCACCCAAATTAGTTTGATTATCATTTTTTATTTCATCAGTACCCTTTACCCCAAATTTATAAAACTTTTGTTCAGTTAAAAAACTCCTAAAATTTAAATTAGGTTGCGTTGATATTAAATGAGAATAATCTTTTACTTTCTGTGGATTAAAATCAATAATCTTTAATGATGCAGAACTTGGATGTGTATTCCAATTTACAATATTCTCATTTAACCTAAATCTATAAATTACATCAGTAACACCTGATGTTGCACTACCACCAACAACACTATTATAATTCAAAACATGTTGTTTAAATTTTGACATACTTACATAATTGCTCCATGCCCTTACTTCAGCAATAGAACCAGATAAATCTTCACCCATTAATAAATTTTTACCAGTTGAATTCATTGATGATGCCGTAATAAAATTTTGATTAGAGAAAGAACCAGTACTATTTATTTTTCCAGTAGTTGAACCATGTGAATTCATAGTCACCGACTGTACATTTCTTATTTTATCATCATCTTTACGAGCAACAAACATATGATACGATTGTGTAAAATTACAATCCGAAAGAGCATTACTAGCAGTAACAACATTTCTTTGTAACATTACATTAAAAATATTATCACTCATTAAATTATCAATAAAATCAGTAGACATTGATATATGATTTGATGCTAGAGCACCACCACCATTTTTTTTGTAATTCAATCTAAACTCTATTTTGCCCTTTGTATTTGATGATCCGGATGGTACAACTCTCAAATCCCATAAATCATTTGAACCACTTGATCTTAATAATGTTTGTGCTTTTTTAGATTTGTTTGCATGAAATACAAACTCTATACCATTTGGTTTAGCATCATTACTCCACCAATCCAATGCTAAATAATCTGAACCTGAACTGACATTTAACATAGGAAATGATTGATTTTCAGATATAAAAGAAACATTACCTGTAGTTTTACCTAAACCATCGAGTAACTCACTTGCTGTATTATCTATAATAGTTGGATTGTGATCTTCAATAGAACCACCAAATTCATTTAATTTAAAAGACTCAGCATCATATCCATAAAGGTTTAACAATGTTTCTAATGATTCTTTCGTTCCTTTTGTTTTATAAACATAAACAATATTGTTTAATATTTTTTTCCAAAGTGAACTTATTGCAGATTTAATTCCAATACCATCTGCTTCTGTATTTTCTAAATAACTTGATATACTACCAGAATAAGGATTAAACAAATCAAAACCAACAGTATCACCAAAAAGTGGAAGTAAATTGTCAGGCATAGAACTTGGATTTTTATACCCCAACTTATAAAAATTATTATAATTATCAATATAATTTCTTAACAAATCAAATTGTTCACCTAACATATTTACAAAATCTCTAAGAGTCTGATGATCTTTATTAGTTCTCAAAAATAATGGTAAATTATTAACTAAAGAATGTATATTATCATTGTCATATTCTGATGCGGATGTTATTAACCCATCATACCAAGAATTCCATTTTGATGCACCAGTATAACTACCTGATGGTGGTCTATAGATTTTACTAAATGGATGAATATCAGTTGGATCATTATAACTAACTGTTACACCTGTAAAACTTGCTTCATTTGAATTTGTATTATCTACAAAAACTGAAAACAAATCACCTTGTGGTAAAATTGAAGCAGTTACAAATCCAGGTATGTTTGAACCTTCTTCATTTTTATAATCAGGAAAAAACATAGGTTTATGTTGACCTGTACTATCTTTTATTCCATATGCAAATCCATCTCCATCACTACCACTAGTTGATGCATTTCTTACATTTGAACCAGTTAAAATTTCATATCTGGTTCCGTTTGAACCGGACCATTCAGTATCATCAAAAGTACTTTGAAAGAAAACATCACCTAGTATTGGAAATGAATTACTTGGTCTCCAATAATTTTGTTGTGCTTTAAAAATATAACGTTTATAAATTGATCCAGTTGATATTGGATTTAATAAGGCTGAACCACTAAATGCTTCATAAGGAACTCTTCTAAAATTTAAATAATTATAATCGTTATAAATTAAATCATAATTTAAATTTGCAGCACCACCCGCAAGAGACATACTTAATCCAGTAGCAGTAGAACCACTTTTGTGTCCTTTTAATATAAAAGACAAATAAACAAAATCATTTGTACTAAAAAATGGTGGTGCTTCTACATTATAAAGATCAGTAAATAAATGTAAATAATTACTAGTAGATGTTTTTTTATAAACAGTATCAAAACCATCATGATTATGAAGTTCTGTTAATGTTACATTTTTTGCATTATTATTAAAATTAGTTCCTGCATAATTTTTTCCTATCCCAGGTGCAGATGCAGATGAATAATTTTGTCCATCATTATATAAAAAATGTTCGTAATGAGTAAATTCATCTTCTACCTCTTTTACTTGTTTAAATAAATCTTTCCTTTTTTCAATAACACGTTTACTACCTGAAAAACTAAGACTTGAACTTATTTTACTAAATAAACCTTCGAGTTTAACGGCTTTGGTTTTAAAATTTTGTAATTTAGATTTTGCAGAACCAAAAAAAACATGATTAGAAAATTTAGAATAATCTACATTTAAATTGATATCTTTTTTTAATCTATTTAATTGATCAATAACATTTGATCCATAAGAACCCGTAATAGAATTATAATTTTCATAATTTTCTATAATAGCAGTTTGACCTGTACTATAACCAGTATCAATATCTAATCCTAAACCTGATATTGCTAATTGTTCTCTATCAATAAAAAATATAGTTTCTATCTGTGAAGATAAAAATTTATTAACGATATCGAAATCAGTATTCAATACCCCAATATCAGATGGTAATGGTTCATTTAATTTTAAAATCAAACTTAATTTATCCACACCATCTGTAACACTATCAAATGTGTAATTATTTATTGGAACAAGTCTACCAGAATTAAGTTCTATAAAAGAATTAAAATTATATGAAAGTTGTCCTTCATTTAATTTATCTATTATAGTAGATTGTTGAAATTCACTAATACCCTGTGAACCTGGTGGGTTTCTTTTTAATCTAATTTCTTTTCTACTTGGAGATATTTCAGCAATATAAAAATAATTTTGATCAGACTCTCTTGGGAGTCTATTTATAAAATCAAATTGAAGATTATAATTACCTTCTGCAAAACCTTCTCTGTCTAAATACTCATTTGGTTTTAAAAATAATTGATCATTTTTAATAAAAAAATCTGTATTGATAATTAAATCATCACTTAACAAAAAAGAACCAGCATCAGAAAAAACAGATAGTTTTATTATATCTGAATTTACATTAAAATCAGAAATAGAATAAGTTGATTGACCATCTTGAATCAACTGTAAATTATCATTACTATATTGAGATAATATTTCCATTTAAAATGCCTGTTCTTCTATTTCATTTTCTAAATTAGGTGTCTCCATAATACCTAATTTTCTTAATTTTTGATTTTCAACCTTTTCAAGTTTATAATCCCCTATTAATATCCCTTTCGATGGATTTCCAACTGTGTTATCAATTGATAAAAATTCAGTTCTTTCTGGATTCATTTCAACTAAACAATCATTCTTCAAATAAGAATTACTTTTGTTTATAAATATATCAGTAGCTATACTATTATCCTGAACAACTGAATCATTATAAAAATTATCTTGGAATGATGGAAAATTATTCTCAACTACAGAATCTATATTTGCATTTATGAAATGATAAATTCCATTTTGAGATACAGATTTAAAATATCTGACTTGACTTAAATCTAATTTTTCTGCTAAAGATTCTCCATATTGTTCATCGTTGAAATTTTCTATGAATTCTTCACTTGATTTTTTATCCAAAAAATCATCTTTTTCATATAGGTCAGTTCTTTTTAATTTATTTGTAGAAACAACATATTGTGATTCTGGATCTAAACCACCTATCATTGCTTCTTTCTCACTTAATGGTAAAAAATTAAAATCAGTTCCACCGAATATTTCAAAGTCTTGAGCTAGTGCAGTACCATCATTTATTACAATATTTTTTGTAACTAATATTGTTTCATTTAAAAGATTTAAATCTCTTGTATATCTATAAACTATTATTTTAATTGTTTTAATACCAGGAGAAGAATAAACGTGATTAGATAAATTAAGTGTTCGATTATTATCATTATCTTCATCTAAAAAAAGAATTTTTTTAGAATCAATTAGTTGAGAATGTCTAGATCTTTTAAATAAAAAATCATCATCTTCAGGATATTCTTCTCTTTCATATAAAGCAAAATATTCTGTATTTAATATTTCATCATCAGATAACAAAACATCTTCATCACCCCATTGAATAACATTATAGTAATAAATTCCTTGTCCTGGATTTACACTATCTTCAAACAAAATATTTTGAAAAGTTGATACTGTTCCTGTACCATAAAATAAACCTAAAAGATCATTTTCATCATAATTAGGTGTTTGTGGTTCATTAAAAAAGCGCGGGAAGGCACCATGTAAATTTATTCCAAGATAAACTTTAACTGGATAAGATGTATTAATAAATTTAATGGTATCATTTATATCATAATAAAATAAACTTTTTTCCTCAAGAACACTTTCAACATTGTCTATTGGTATTGTATCATCAATACCATCAGCTTTTACAAAACAAGAAACTTCAAAATCTACTGGTTCAACTTCTAAACTTGACGCAGGATTACTTGGAGTAAAATTAGGATATCCAAGAGCAGTACCAGCATCATTATCCCAATCAGCATGAACCACGTCAATAACAACATTACCATCTGCGTGGGAAAGTATTTCTGCAGTTATTATATCGCTTGGATTAGATGGGTTTCTAATGGAAATTACTGAATCAACTGTGGAAGTGAATCCAGTATCTCCCCATTCTGCTGGAGTTTGTCCATGTATCATAAC
>LUMK01001369.1_pt1 | contig 9938 bp, 11 predicted proteins | sample 729981 | NCBI WGS metagenome assembly LUMK01 (sample SAMN03860265, study PRJNA289734) | marine metagenome | biome: seawater column; feature: ocean; material: water; isolation source: Red Sea water column Station 22 - depth 200m | place: Saudi Arabia: Red Sea | collected 2011-10-15 | depth 200 m
GGCACGTTCCGGATGCGGCATCATCCCCAGTACATTTCCTTTGCTGTTGGAAATCCCCGCAATTCCGGCAAGAGAGCCGTTAGGATTGTTTCCGGAATAGCGAAAAACAATTTGTGCGTTATCTTCCAGTTTCCGGAGTGTATCAGTATCACAGGTGTAATTGCCTTCGCCATGCGCGATCGGCAGTCGGATCTGCTTTGCTCCACGGCTGTATCCGGAAGTGAAACAGATATCAGTGTTGACAACTTCAAGGTTGACCGTGTCACATATGAAACGAAGTCCGGAGTTGCGGTGCAATGCTCCGGGGAGAAGACCGCATTCAGTCAGTATTTGGAAACCGTTGCAAATTCCGAGAATGTAAACTCCGGAATCTGCTGCACGACGCAGGGCTTTCAGTACAGGCGCTTGCGAAGCCAAAGCTCCCGCACGCAATGCGTCTCCGTAAGAAAATCCTCCCGGCAGCAAAACCGAGTCATATCCCTCCAATGACTCACTGGTGTACCAAAGATATTCTGCTTCCATTCCTTCCACGGAGTTTGCCGCCTTGTAAAGATCAGAATCGCAGTTTGATCCGGGAAAAACAATCACCGCGCAGCGCATCATTCCTCTACAATTTCAAAGCTGTAATCTTCAATTACTGAATTGACAAGCAGTGACTCACACATTTCGCCCAGACGGGATTCTGCTTTGTTTGAATCGTTCTCTTCCAGCCAGACTTCAATTGATTTTCCAATTCGCACATTCATTGCTTCATTGAAACCAAGGCTCTGCAATGAGTGCAGTACAGCCTGACCCTGAGGGTCAAGCACATCCTGTTTGAGGGAAACTGTTACAATTCCTTTGAGCATGAAAAAGTTTAAAATATTTTTTTTAAATTGAGTTCAGTCGCCGCAAAACTTCAGCATAGGCGTCAGTTACACATCACGTCCAAATTCCAGCTTGAAATCAACCAATAATAATCCACGCGGCTCCAGCAAATTCAGTAAATGGTTGTTGACCTCCAATGCTTTTTTCCGGAGTATTTCAAGATCAGACTCTGTTGCTAAACCAAGTGTTTGAATGTGAACATCAGCCAGCATTGGATCCACAATAGGTTCCGGCATTTTTCGTCCTTCTTCCCAGCCAATACGTTTGCTTAATGAACCTGCAGCAATGTTTCTGGTTACAACTTCCAACGGAACAATATCCACACGCCTTACCAACTGTTCTGTGTTTGAAATTTTTTTAACAAAGTGACTTTCTATTCCCTGTTCTTTGAGATAACTGAAAAAGTATGAAGAAATTTCATTATTTAACTGACCTTTTCCTTCCAGTTTCTCAAATTTTTCACCATTGAACGCAGTAGTATCGTTTTTGTAGGCAACCCGAATTATTTCCGGATTTTCTGTGGTATAAATTATTTTTGCCTTACCTTCGTAAAGTATGTTTTCCATCATTGCAGTTTTAGTTCGTGGTTGCTTTTTCTAAGACATTAAATGTGACGGAAACAACAAAAGCATCCCTCACAGGAAATAGTACTTTTGATACGTTTTCAAGATTAGTGTCTGTGAATAATCAAAGCATCCGGGTTAGCAGTGACTCTTCCCAAATACCCAGCTTGATCAGAGATTTCAGCAAGGTGTCCGGAGACTCTGAAACAAAATTGAGGTGTCCCATTTTACGTCCAGTACGGGTTTCCTGCTTTCCGTATAGATGCAGTTTTGCTTCCGGAGGCAAGTGTTTCAGTTTTTTCAACAGCAAAGGTAAATGCTGACCCAAAATGTTGAGCATAACAGCAGATTGACATGTATCTGTTAATCCAAGCGGTAAATTTGTTATAGCCCTTATGTGCTGTTCAAACTGAGATGTGGCACAGGCGTTTTGTGTAAAGTGTCCTGAATTATGTGGACGCGGAGCCAGTTCGTTTACAACTAATTCCCCATCTGCCAGAACAAACATTTCTATGCAAAGCACCCCTTTGAGATCCAGTCCCTCCGCAACTTGCTTAGCTATAATTATTACGTGCAACTATCACAGAAACTTCCTTTTCAAACGGAACATATTGTTCTGCAACAATCTCTGTGTCCGCATCATGCAGCTCGTTAAATGCATGAGGTATTTGCTCACTGCCTGAAACCAGAACCTGCCCCTTGCCGTCGTACCCGCCTGTGGCTGTTTTGAGAATCAACTTGTCAAACTGCTCGAAAGCCTGGGACAGATGATTTACAGTACTGATTTTTTTATAGGGAGCAATGGGGATTTTAAGGCGCTCAAGGAATGCTTTTTCTTTAAGGCGATTTTGTGAAATCCGCAGAATTTGGCTGCCCTGGGGAAGATCGACTCTTTCCTCAAGCCAGGCAACTGCGTGCGCATCCACATTTTCGAATTCGAATGTTACAACTTTGCAAGAATCAGCAAGCACCGTAAGCGCATGGCGGTCATCATAGTTTGCTGTAATTTGTTCCGCGCCGGCAAGAGCCGCGGGGCAGTTTGGATTTGGATCAAGCACCATGAAACGAAAGCTCATCGCATGACCGGCAAGCACCAGCATTTGTGCCAACTGGCCTCCACCAAGGATTCCAATTAAGGCTCCCGGCTGCAAAGGCTCCGGAACAGAATTCATGGCAATTCTGCTTCCAGTACCGTCTTCCGGATTCGTTCACGCCTTCTTTTCAAGCGTTTACGCAGTTCGGGATCATGATTGGCAAGAATTTGTGCGGCAAGCAATCCCGCATTATGCGCCCCCGCGCCTCCTATGGCCAGTGTCCCTACCGGAACACCACGCGGCATTTGCACAATTGATAACAGGGAATCCTGACCGCTGAGAGCAAAGGTTTTTATTGGAACTCCAATTACAGGAAGCAGTGTTTGAGCAGCAACCATTCCCGGAAGATGAGCCGCACCTCCGGCACCGGCAATTATGATGTTTAAACCACGATCTTCAGCCTGTGACGAGTAAGCTGCCATCCATTCAGGGGTTCTGTGGGCAGAAACAACTCGTTTTTCGTAACTGATGTTTAATTCATCCAGCACATCACATGCTTCCTTCATCGTTTCCCAATCAGAAGTACTGCCCATTATAACGCCTACCAATGGGGAGTCATTTTTTTTCTGAACCATTATTTTTCTGTTTTAAAAAATTTCAAAATTCTAAAAACTAATTCACTCATGTGAAACTTCTTCGTGATTATTTTTTTAGGATAAGCAGCTTTCAACTAATTGAAGATTGTGTAAATGAATTGGGAAATTCTGTCACAACTAACTGTAACAATATAATAAATTACAGTTCTTTATGTGTTCATTTTAATCCATAGAATTCTGCTAAGCGTTCAAATCCCGGACGGGAATTATCGATGGTAGCAGTTTCACAGCAAAGCGAAATACGAAAATGTCCAGAACCGCCAAAACCTGCGCCTGGAACAAGTAAAATATTTTCCTGTTGTGCCCTTTTCACAAACGCAACGTCATCCGGCTCTGGAGATTTGGGGAAAATATAAAAAGCGCCTTGAGGTTTTACTGCTTCAAATCCCAACTCTGTAAGCATTGACAAAAGCCTGTCACGTAATTGTTGATAAATAGAAATATCAACACGTGCTTTACCCAGCATAGGCAGAATTTTTTGCATCATTGCAGGAGCATTGACGAAACCCAAAATTCGGTTGCACAGCACCAATGCTTCTCGCAGTTCCTGCTTTTCTATCACTTCAGGATGAACTGCGATGTAGCCTATGCGTTCTCCGGGAAGCCCTAAATCTTTGGAGTGTGAATTAACTAAAATCGTATTTGCATAGCTCAGGAACGCATTGCTGTTTTTCAATCCGTCATAGACCAGATAGCGATAAATATCATCGGAGACCAAATAAATCGGATGACCGAACTCTCTCTCTTTGCGTAGCAGTAACTGCCCTAATTCATCCAATGTTTGCTGTGAATAAACCGCGCCTGTAGGATTATTAGGACTATTGATTAAAACTATCTTTGTCTTCTTTGTCAGGTTTTCTTCAATTAAATCAAGGTCTGGTTGAAACTCAGAAGTTGTTTTAGCTATGGTCAGCAAACCTCCATTATTTCGAACGTATGTGCCATACTCCACAAAATATGGAGCAAATGTCAGCACCTCATCTCCCGGATCTAGCAATGCCTTGAACACAACATTCAAGCCGCCTCCTGCACCGGCACACATTACCACATCCTCCATTTCAAAAGGATAACCGGTTTCTTCACGCATTATTCCGGCAACAAATTCACGTGTTTCCGGGAATCCGGCGTTCGGCATATAGCGGTGCATCCCTTTTGTTGGATTATTCAGTAAGTTGAGCAGTGCCGCATGAACTTGTTCCGGAGGTTCAAGGATGGGATTGCCAAGAGAAAAATCAAATACATTATCTGCCCCATACTCAGCCTTGAGACGTGCTCCTTCCTCAAACATTTGTCTGATCCAGGAACCTTTCTTCATTATTTCACTTATGGAATACGAAATGGCCATTGGACTACTTTAAATATGGCAGGAAAATCTCCTGAAAACCGGAGATTAGATTACTTGAATTTTTGATGAAGATTTCAGACAGATTATGCAGGATTCTGTCATGAAGGAATTTGTCAGGAAAAAAGATTTTTTATTGATTCGACAAAGTTTTCCCGTATCGGATTGCTTTCTTCATCACAGCAATCATCAAATTCTTTCAGCAAATCATTTTGCCGCGCAGATAATTTTGTCGGAGTTTCCACTACAACTCTCACGTGCAAATCTCCTCTTTGGCTGCTTCTCAACTGCGCGATGCCCTGGTTTTTTAATCTGAAGATTTTGTGAGTTTGTGTACCTGCAGGAATTTTCAGCCGGGCTTTACCTTCCAAAGTTGGAACCTCAAGATCACTCCCAAGTGTTGCTTGAGCAAAACTGATCGGTACTTCGCAATAGATGTCTGCACCGTCTCTTTCAAAAAGTGAATGTTCTTTGACACGTAAAACTATGTAAAGATCACCACTTGATCCTCCATTTGCTCCGTGCTCTCCTTCTCCGGTTAGTTTGATCCTTGATCCGGAATCAACTCCGGCAGGGATATTAACTCTGATACGTTTTGTTTTGGAAACGCGTGTTCTTCCATGGCAAGTCTTGCATGGTCTGGCAATTGTTTTACCACGCCCGCCGCAGCTGCTGCATGTAGTAGCAACACTGAAAAATCCCTGCTGAACCCGTTGCTGTCCTGTACCTCCGCAAGAACCGCAAATCCTTATATCTTTTTCAGATTCTGCTCCAAGACCACTGCATGCGTCACACGTTTCCATTCGAGGAACATCAATTTCATTTGAAGTGCCAAAAGCAGCATCTTCAAAAGAAATTTCCATATTATACTGCAGATCTGATCCACGCTCACCTCTGCTGGACGCGCCCCCTCCTGTACCGCCGAAGAATTCACTGAAAATATCTCCAAAAACATCACCAAATCCGCCTGCACCTGCACCACCAAATCCGCCCATGCCGCTTTGCGGATTTTTCTTCACCGGCTGAAGTTTCTTCACCTCCCTCTGATGAATCATCACCTTCGGGTTTTGCCTGTTGCTGACTGTATAACATTTCTGCCATTTTGTGCGAGGCCTGACTTAAGGCTTCAATATCACTTTTAATGGCATCAACATCATCTGTTTCAATGCTCTTCTTCAATTGTTCAGTACAAGCTTCAATTTTCGATTTATCTTCTTCCGACAGCTTATCACCAAGTTCACTTACGGATTTTTCGGTACTGTAAATCAAGGTTTCAGCCTGGTTTTTCACATCAACACTTTCCCGCTTGGCCTTATCCTCATCCGCAAACTGTTCTGCTTCATTGATCATTTTCTCTACATCTTCTTCAGAAAGTCCACCTGAAGATTCAATTTTTATCGCCTGTTCTTTCCCGGTTCCCATGTCTTTGGCGCTGACGTGAACAATTCCGTTTGCGTCTATATCAAAAGTTACCTCAATTTGGGGTACACCACGTGGTGCTGGCGGGATGCCTACCAATTCAAAACGCCCGAGCGTCTTGTTGTCGGGTGACATTTCCCTTTCACCCTGCAAAACATGAATGCTGACAGCAGGCTGGTTGTCTGCTGCGGTTGAGAAAGTCTGACTTTTTCGTGTGGGAATGGTAGTGTTGCGCTCGATCAACCTGGTCATCACATTTCCAAGGGTTTCAATACCAAGCGAAAGTGGTGTTACATCCAGCAGTAAAACATCCTTCACATCACCTTTAAGTACTCCGCCCTGAATTGCAGCTCCAATTGCCACAACTTCATCAGGATTCACACCTTTGTGCGGCTCTTTACCAAAGAAGTCCTTGACTGTCTCCTGGACCTTAGGCATTCGCGTCATTCCTCCAACCAGTATCACTTCATTGATATCCTTGGATGTGCATCCCGCGTCTTTTAAGGCTTTGTGGCAGGGATCAATTAAGCGCTTTACAAGATCGTCCACCAGTGATTCAAACTTGGCACGTGTAATTTTAATGTTAAGGTGTTTTGGTCCGGACGCATCGGCGGTAATAAAGGGTAAATTTACATCTGTTTCTGAACTGGATGACAATTCATGCTTGGCTTTTTCAGCAGCCTCCTTAAGACAGAAATGTGTCGCCATTGGTGGCTTTCACATCAAAAACACCCTCGCCTATTTCCAAAATAGAAATATCAAAAGTACCGCCACCCAGATCAAAAACTGCAATTTTCTCATCATGCTTTTTATCCAGACCATAAGCCATTGCCGCGGCAGTTGGTTCGTTTATGATGCGGAGTACTTCAAGTCCGGCAATTTTCCCCGCATCCTTGGTAGCCTGACGTTGAGCGTCACTGAAATAAGCAGGTACGGTAATCACAGCTTCATCAACTGATTCCCCCAGATATTCCTCAACTGTCTGTTTCATTTTCTGCAAAACGGAAGCAGATATTTCCTGAGGCGTATAGTTTTTACCATCCACTTTCACACAAGCCAGATTTTGATTTCCTTTTACAATTTCGTAAGAAACCATCTCTTGCGTGTGTTTAACTTCAGCAGATTTCAGTTCCTGCCCCATTAAGCGCTTAATTGAATAAATTGTACGCTGAGGGTTTGTAACAGCCTGGCGTTTAGCAACCTGTCCTATCAAGCGTTCACCTTCATCATTAAATGCGACCATAGATGGTGTTGTGCGTGTTCCTTCCGCATTTTGTATGACTTTAGGGTCACCGCCCTCCATGATACTTACACATGAATTTGTGGTTCCTAAATCTATGCCTATGACTTTTCCCATAATTGTTCTCCTTGTTCTTTTTTGAATTCGTCTTTGAGATAAATTTCTGATCTACCTCAAAATGTTATAAATAAAAAATTGTAAATGTTTATTCTGCTGAAAAACTCAGCTTTTTCCGGACACACGGACCATTGCCGGACGAATGATGCGATCATGCAGAAGATATCCTCCAAGACATTCCTCCACAACATGATTTTCAGGAACAGAATCGGACTGCACTACACCAACAGCCTGATGTATGTTGGGATCAAAAACTTCTCCAACTGTGTTTACTCGCGACACACCGAATTTTTCAAAAACTTCATGTGTCATTTTGCTGACCATCTCCAGACCCTCTATCATGCTGTCAAAATCCTTATTTTCACTCTTTGCGTGCGAGATTGCTCGTTCAAGGTTGTCCAGAGAAGGAAGCAGTTCTTTGATCAGGTCCATATTAAAATATTTGAACCGATCAGTATTTTCTCGAATCATTCGCTTTTTATAATTTTCAAATTCCGCATTTACTCTTAGGTAACGTTCCTCCATATTCTGAGCACGGGAGCGTTCCTTTTCCAGAACATCTTCCTCCACAGTTTCAGATTCTGTCTGATCTTCTTTAGCTGCGGAAATTTCCTCAGCAGATTCTTCTTCTGGAGTCTCTACTTTGTTCTCTTCTTTGGGTTTTATATCTTTCTGCTTTTTAACAGCAGGTTCTTTCTTTTTTCTGGTACTCATTTTGTCTTTTATTCAGTCAGTCGTAAGACTGCTCGCTGATAGTTTTGGACAGCAATTTTGCTGTATAATCAACTGTTGATATTATGTGTTTATAATTCATACTGGTTGGACCCACAACTCCTATGGAACCTAAAACATTTTTCTTGTTCCGATAACTGGCTGTGATAAGTGAGCATCTTTGCAATTGCTTATAGTCATTTTCAATGCCGATAAATATATGCACACCTTTATGCTTCATTGATTCATCAAGTATTTTAAGCAATGCGGTTTTCTGATCAAATGCGTCAATCAAGGAGCGAACTGAAGACTGTTCATGAAAATGTGAATCCAAAAGCAGGTTCATCTGCCCTTCAATGAACATTTCTCCAGGTTGATTCAAATCAAAGGCTTTTTTCCCCAACCTGACCGCGTGAGCCAAAAGATCGTGGTAACGGTGACGGTCACTCACAATGCTTTGGTGAATGCCATCCCGTATTTCCTGCATGGAATGATTTTTAAACTCTTCGTTCAGGAAAGCGGTTACTGAGTTGAGAAATTCCTGTGAATGGCTCTCCTTGACAAAAATGATCTTATCACGCACCACGCCGGCTTTTGTAACAAGAATTACTAAGATCCTGTCTTCACTTATTTTTATTAATTCAATGCGCTGAAGACGACTGACTTCCGCCTTGGGAGTACTGACCACACAGGCAAATTTTGTAAGATCTGCCAGTAAGTGTACAGTCTCTGCCAAAATATGCTCTACCTGAGAACCACGGCCATTTGAAACCGGAGAAAATTTCTGTTTAATCTGGTCTGGAACTGTGGTTGGCTCGGATAAGGAATTTACGTAAAATCTGTAAGCCTTGTCGGTGGGTACGCGTCCTGCTGAGGTGTGAGTCTGAATCAGAAAACCGGATTCAGCAAGGTCAGACATTATGTTCCGGATGGTTGCCGGGGAGAGCTTAAATTCTATTGATTTTGAAAGTGTTCGTGATCCTACTGGTTCTGAAAATTCTATATAATTTTCTATTATGCTTTGGAGTACTATACGTGCAATTTATCGCAAAATATGCCTGGCTGGATAAACGAAATTATAAATCATTGCCTTTACAATTTTGATAATCAAATATAAAGCATTTATGTATCGGTCAGAAAATTTTTCCTGAATCGCGGGATTTTATGAACAGTTCAATCAGGCTTCGATATTTTTTTTCAAGCTCTTCCTGTTCTTTAAATGATTGAATTTTTATAAGTTTTAGTTTTTCATCCTGCAACTGAAATGTGGAAATATGACTTAGAATCCAGCCGTCTTTTGTTAATTCAACAAAAAACATTTTTTCAGATTCACCTTCAGTTTGCGCCTCATGGCTGAAACGAACTACTATTTTTCCTCGCTGCTCACCTGTCCAATAATGAACAAAGCCGAGTTCCGGATGTTCAAAATCACCTTCTACCACACTGGGCCAGTTCTCTTTGATCTTCTCTTCTGAAATCTTATTCATCAAATACTGAAAAATTCTTAGCCATAAAGTAATTTCCGGGCACTTAAACGTGTTTCAAAATCAGAAAATCTATAAACTGCCCTGTCCATTAAATAATGTAAAAATCCTGTTGCTATTCCAATTCCCACTAATAATATGAACCAGTTAGAGTTTTCCAGCAATTCCATTAGGGAAGGGAAAAAAATCTCACTGTATCGTGTGCCGGCAGATGCTGCTTCAATTTCAAAAAACGGAGTAAGAATGACGGAGAGGGTGCAGAGTAAAAGCAGCACAATCCAGGGGTTTCGAAATTTCACAGATGAAGTTATTTTCAGCAGACTTTTTTCTGCAGTCGTGTACTGGCTAATATCATTCCCTCCCATGTGGGTGGCCAAACCCAGAGCGGCCATCCAATGCTGAAGTGTCCAGAGCATTAAAAACTGAAACGGCTCAAACTGGAAAGCGCCTGTTACCATGATCCCCACACCCAGAATATATAATTTCCGGGGAAGTCCTGACTTGT
>LUMK01000282.1_pt1 | contig 9924 bp, 10 predicted proteins | sample 729981 | NCBI WGS metagenome assembly LUMK01 (sample SAMN03860265, study PRJNA289734) | marine metagenome | biome: seawater column; feature: ocean; material: water; isolation source: Red Sea water column Station 22 - depth 200m | place: Saudi Arabia: Red Sea | collected 2011-10-15 | depth 200 m
ATACTGCCTTATGTTTTTCGTCTGAGCTCAATTTCTCAGCAAACTCCTTTTGTACCATTATAACTGCTCGTGAAAATTTTTTTTGTAATAACCATTCTAGAGCAAGCCTACTTTTTGAATAAGGAAGATTTGAAACAAAAATAGAAAAATTATGGTCAGAATCAAAACCATCTCCATACTCTAAAACTAGGTTTGGGTAATCATGAAAATTAGATTTCGTTGAAAGATACAAATCTTGATCATTTTCTATTGAAAAAACTTGTTTTGCATTTTTGCATAGATATGGAATTAAAATTCCATAGCCAGTTCCTATCTCAAGTACTACATCGTTTCTTGTAATCTTGGCACTGGAAACAATAGATTCTGCAATTGTTTCTGATTTCAGAAAATGCTGTCCCAGATTTTTACGTTTGTTCATCGTTTAACAAAGAGATTCATTCTTGTTTCCCCTGAAATCTCTTCAATTATTCTTTGTGACATGTGTTTTATTGGTTCTTTCAAGCCTGCCCGTTTTTCTATATCAACAAAACTTTCAAACGGTCCTTTTTCTCTTTCTTTTATTATAACACTAAGGTATGTTTTACCAATACCTGGGATCAACTCAAGCGCGTGAATTCTTGGCGTGAGAGGTTGTGCGTTGTTTATGTAATCTACAAATTTTGCTTCATTTCTTGTTACAATTGATTCAACTACTGTAGGAATTTCGTCCTTTGTAGAATCGGAAATTTTTGCATAATCCATTTTGCCTAACACTGACTGAACTTTAGTTCTTCCTTCTTTTCCAATGTATATCCTCTCACCAACATTAAATGTTGAATTTAATCACCTAAAATTTATGAATTCTCGTCAATTATTTTGAGGATCTTTTCCAGTGTTTCTGAGAGAATTAGTTTTTTCCATCCAAAAGTGAATGAACGTAATTCTGGTAATGACTTGGGCAGAATATTTATAATTTCAACCGCTTCCTCTTCAGTTAAACCGCATTGACTAGTTAGATCCTGTTTCATTTTCTTTGCAGCTTTAGGTTCAATCTTAGCAAATTTGGATACATAATCAAATGTCCAACGCTGAATCTGATCCAGTGATTCAGGATTACCATCTGATAATATCTCCTTAACTTCTGGTAATGAGATCATTCGTTTCTTTACTACTTCTTCCATAAATTAAACACCAAACGGTTTGATATGATCAAATCTTGTGATTAAGGTTTTCGATTTATTACCAAGTTTAATATCAAGAGTAACATTACGCCTACCAACCTGATTTATTGTACCAACTTTGCCATGATATCGTCTATGTGGTAATCCCTTATGTTGCCTAGGATCAATAATCACTAGTGCTTTATCTCCCTGATGGTACTCACGGAGTAAAAATGAAACACCTCTGGGAGCATTCTTTGTCATGATGGATCGTGACTTGTGCTTAAATCCATGAGAACGACCAGATGGTTTCTTAGTAGTCATGAATCAGGGTCTAGTACACCAGCTTCTCCCAGAGTAAAGATAACTTCCTGTTCTGGATGATGTGGGCTGTCTACCATTCGTGCTATTCTTTTTTTGCCAGATTTTTTCAAGTATATTCTGTATGTGCTTGTATGAGCCACCACATTACCGCCTATTGGGCGTGTAGGGTCACCAAAGAATACGTCGGGCGATGCCATTACCTGGTTCGTAGCCAATGCAGCGCAATTGTATGTCTCTGCAATTCTAACTAGTAAATGAACAAACTTGTTTAATCTTTGTTGGCGTACTGAAAGTGTTCCCCTACCTAGATATTCCGCTCTAAACAGACCTACAGCTGAATCAACAACAAGCAATTTTATGTTATTTTCTTGAATCATCTGGCTTGCTTCTTCTAAAATTAATGTCTGATGTGCACTGTTGTATGCTCTTGCTACAATAATTCTATCAAGGGCTTTTTCTGGATCCATTCCATGTGCTTTTGCTATAGACACAATTCTTTCTGGTCGGAATGTATTTTCAGTATCGATATACAATACTGTTCCATCTAATCCGCCTTCCTCTTTTGGTTTTTGAACAGTTACACACATTGTATGGCAAAATTGTGTTTTACCAGATCCAAATTCACCATAAACTTCAGTTAATCCCTGTGTTTCGAGTCCACCATCAAGCAGCAAATCAAGACATTCTGTACCTGTGGTTATTTTGCCAATTTCCTGTCGTCTTTTGTAAATTTCTGTTGCGCTAACAAAGTCCTTAGATATCATTCCTCCTTCAACCAGACACTGTCTTGCCTTTTCAACAATGTTTGCTGCTGTATCCTTATCCATACCAGTAATTTCTGCCAGCTCTACTGGTCCACGTACTATTAGATCCATTATGTTATGTATCCCAGCATCACTGAGTTTTTTTGTGGTTACTGGACCTACACCAGGTAAACTATCTAATCTTAAATCTTCCATATACCGTATAGTACGGTACCCATACTTAAGTTTGTTCTTTTATTACTTTTATCTCCAAGTCAAAATAGATGTAAAATTGGTTATGCTCTACGTGGTCTTCGTCTTCGTCCAGGTTTGTTTTGACCTGGAACTCTAGTGAGGATAAATCGTTTCCTAAAGTTACTTTTGTTTCGAAGGCTAGAAGATTGACCTACCAGTATTTTGCCTTGATAGTTTCAATCATTTTTTCATGCTTTCCGCCCTTTCGCCTTGCGAATCTTTCCATAGCTCCAAGTGGTACACCACCCAGAGTTCTAGCTAAACCATTAAATGCTACTCGTCTAGCAGATCCGCGCTGACCAGTTTTTGTCATAAACTTCTTTATTCCGTATTTGAAATTATGCTGCCAAGTCTTGTACATTACACCAAGTTGTGTTGGATCTGAATCATTGCCCATGTCATAAAACTCTGATTTTTCAAGCAGTCCTATTGGAATGAACGTTAATGGGGTGGCTGTAAACATGGAATTTGGTTGCTCTTGTTCAAGCTCGCTAATTAGCCTGATTGTTTCCCAACCGTCTTCTGGTGTTTCATCGTTATCAAGACCCATGATTAATGTAAATGCTGGGACCCAATAATTCTCGTTTAAGGTTTTAACAGCCTCTTTGACAACCCAATGCCATTCTTCTGGCTGGTATGGAGCAAGTTTCCTATCAGCATATTTTTCAATTAATCTTATGCTTCCAGTTTCCAAACCACATTGAATGCCTGTAAGATTACCTGGACCAGCGTTGATTATTTTTGATAGGTTTGGAATTAGTCTTTCATCTGCAATTGCACCTGCCAATGTTCCATGAGTTGGGTTTGTATGTTTAACACCAGTAGACATGATTGCTGTGAATAACTCCTCAAGAGCATCACGGTTTGGTTCCATGTTTTTTGTGGTAGTTGGATCCATACCATAAACAAAAATGTCATCGCTGTGAACCCAAGCTCTATCAAGTCCACCTTTCTTTATGTTCACTTCGATTTCCTTTTTCACTTTTTCTGGAGAATAGTATCTTAATGATCTTAACGTAACGTCACAAAACTTACAGCCCCTTCCACAGCCACGCATTACCTCTATCATGCCGTGCATGGTTGGTTCAACGATTTCTGGAATCTCATCTAGGTCAGGTCTATCCCAAAAGTTGACAAATCTTCCATGTAGTGTCTTGCCACCGCGCTTAAATTCTTTAATGTTAATTTGGAAGTCCTTCCTTTTTCTAAATGGATCCATGTTTTCAAACTGCCCATCTATTAGATAGTTAAAGAAGCGACCAGCATGTCCGTCTATCTCTGGTGCGATTCCACCAAGTTCTCCTTCTAAAATTGCGTACAAACCATATTCTTCAATCTTTTCAGGCGCATAGTTATACTGCCAAGTACCGGAAGCGCCAGCAATTACCTTTGCATGACTGCCATTCTTTTTCTTTGCTGCATTGATTCGTTGATGTAGTTCACGGCAGTAAAACTCGTCATAAGATGTCTGCCTTCTTCCATATGTGAAAGTCATGGTTACTGGTCCCATTCCAAGTGGATCCATTTCATGAGTTCCGATTACTTCAGTTTCAGGTCCAATGAATTTTTCAATATGGTCAGGGTGAGCAACCACTACATCCTCTCGCTTGAAACCGTCACGAAGTAATCCAGCTTCAACTTTGCGTAAACCATATGGAGCAAATTTTGCCCTTCCGTTAGTATGAGGCGCATAATTACAGATAAAATCAAACAAAATTTTTGGTGTTACCTGATTTCCTAAAATCTTGTACCAAAAACTGTTTTTATTACGATTTGGATCAATAGCGGGTGCACAGCCAAAAAATGTAGCCAACGAAAGTCCACGATATAATGACATTAATGTTCGATCTGCGGTTAAAACAATCTTTGGACTTGGCATTGTACTAACGTTCGATTTTAGTTATTAAGTTTAAACCTTTTGAACACGATTCTATATCTTCTCCAATATTCCAGATTTTGCCCTATGTTGGTGACCAAATTCAGCATTTTGCATTAAATGATCCCCATCAAAAACAGTGCCATCTCTACACACCAGATCTTCATTAATGCAACAGCTTCCACAGATACCAACGCCACATTTCATCATGCGTTCAAGGCTTGCTTGAACAAAAATCTGGTTTGATCTTGCTAGGTTCACTGTTTTATACATCATAAGTTCCGGTCCACAAGTATAAACCGCATCAAAACTATTCTGTTCAAGCAATTCCTCTAATACATCAGTAACAAACCCTTTTTTTCCATATGTCCCATCTTCTGTCACGACAATCACTTGATGTTTATTGTTTTCAAGTAATTTGTTTGCTAGATCTTCAAAAAAAACTTCTTCCTTTGTCTGAGAACCAATCAAAAGTGTAATCTCATGTGAAGGCTTACAGAAAGTTATCAGTCGCAATAAAGGAACCAGTCCAGTTCCTCCACCAACTAACAATAGTTTTCCATCCTTGATGTCAAAACAATTTCCATATGGACCACGAACCCCGATATAATCACCCACAGAAAGATTATACATTCCAGTTGATGATTCGCCCCGCTTTCTAACTGTAAATGCAGCTTTACCATTCTCTTGTGTGACCATTACGCTCATTGGTAATTCGTTAACACCTGGAATCCACACCATTGCAAATTGACCAGGTAAAACTTTGGATAATACTTGATCAGTAAAGATCAAGGTACGTACAGTTGGTGTTTCATCAATAATTTTTTCAACCGTACACATGTAATGGCTATTAGGATCCCTTTGACTGTCCAACCATCTCACCTATACTCGAATATCCCTTTTGTTCCATATAATTTTGAATTCCACTGTTTATCTCCGCAAAAACTTCTGTCCAATGTTCACCCAATACACTACCAAACTGTACAGCACATGCGCCTGCAAGAATAAATTCTACAGCATCTTGCCAGGTAGAAATGCCACCACACCCAATAATAGGAACGTCAAACTTGGATGAAATTTCATAAACACATCTAACAGCAATTGGCTTAATGGGGGTTCCAGATAAACCACCAATTTTGTTACTTAGTATTGGTTTTCTAGTTTCAACATCTATTGCCATTGCACGAATAGTGTTAATCGCTGTAATACCATCTGCTCCTGCATCACATGCTGCACTAACTGTATCTAGATAGTTTGTAGTTCCTAATCCTACTTTTGCTATAACTGGTACATCAGTAAGTGATTTTACTTTTTTTACAATTTTTTTTACAAGTTCAACATCATCGCCAACCTCCAGACCTACCTTAGCTACATGAGGACAGGACAAATTCAGTTCATAGGCTGAAACCTTGCAGTTTTCAAACTGCTTGACCATAAAATCAAAATCGTCTTCCACTGAGCCAACTAAACTGACAATTATTGGGACATCCTTGTTTGAGGTAATCATTTTTGCAAAATTCGGTGCGCCTGGATTTGACAACCCAACTGCATTTAACCATCCACCACCTTTCACACTAAAGATTGTTGGATTTGCATAACCATCCCAAGGTTCCTTGCTTAATGACTTTGTAACAACAGCGCCAGCCCCAGCGCGGTACAATCGTTCAAAAATATTAAGTGATATACCCAAAATACCAGAAGCAAGAATAGTAGGCCTCTCAAGAGTTAATGTTCCTATTGAAGTTGAGAGACTGGTTGCCACTTTGAATAGTTTGATTATATTCTCATATAACAGTTGATTATCAAATTGTGTTGTTAACTTTTTAATGAGGACAAAAGGTCGTTATTTGTTATGTACTCAACCATTCTCACAGAGCTAGGGATTGCAGTCTTTGATGACGAGAAATGTTTGAAATCGTTTCCTTTTAAAAATCCAGCCGAAGAATATGTTTTGGTTAAAAAAGGTGAATCAAAACTTAGCGAAATTGGAAAATTTCTTGCAAATGATCAAGTGACAATTGTGAATGATCATGGATTACTAGATATTTTGAAAAAAAAATCAATTGATGCACAATTAATGGATAGCAACCAAATGGATAGTATACAATCAACAAAGACTAATCTCTTGATAAATTCAGGGCTTGCAAAAGATGAAAATGACGCAATGGAAAAATTACGTGAGTTTGCCATACAACTTTCATCATCCAAAGTAACTGAAGTCTCGCAAAGTCCAGACCTTCATCTCATTCAAGCTATAAACACACTAGATGAAACTGATAAAATAATTAACAGTCTTAGTTCAAGGCTACGAGAATGGTATGGTTTACACTTTCCAGAGCTAGATAATTTAATTGACAGTATAAACGGATATTCACAGATAGTTCTATCAGGTAAGCGAGAAAATATTTCAAAGGAAGATTTTGAAAAGGCTGGATTTTCTAAAGACAAAGTCGAAATGCTTTGTTTGATAAAAGAAAAAAGTAGGGGAGGAAATATTTCGGAAAAAAACTTTATCATAGTACAATCTTTAGCCAAACAAATTTTGAATCTTTTTGAGTTAAGGAAAAACATTGAAGAGCATGTTAATGAACAAATGAAGGAAGAGGCACCAAATATCTCTGCAATCCTTGGAACTGCGGTGGGAGCCAGAATTTTGGCACATGCTGGAAGTTTAAAGAGATTAGCAACGATGCCTGCAAGCACAATCCAAATTTTGGGAGCAGAAAAAGCGTTGTTCCGTTCTTTAAAAACTGGCGCAAATCCGCCCAAACACGGAATTCTTTTTCAGCATGCTACAGTTCATGCAGCTCCCAGATGGCAAAGAGGAAAGATTGCCAGAGCAGTGGCTGCAAAGGCAGCAATTGCTGCAAGAGTAGACGTCTTTAAGGGAGGATTAAACGAGATGCTTTTGGATAAACTAAACGTTAGAGTTAAGGAAATTGCGGACAAGTACAAAGAACCTGTAATAAAAGAATCAAAACCAGAGCCAAAAGTAAAAAGAAAAAAATCAGGGCGATTTATGAAACGAAAACGGAAGAATTTTGGTAGATAAACACCCATTTTTTTGGATTCAGGTAGAAGGAGAGAAAAAATTAGCAACCCCAAACTTGGTACCTGGGAATCAGGTTTACAATGAAAAGCTTGTACAATCCGGAGGAGTCGAATATAGAATCTGGAATCCTTTTAGAAGCAAACTGGCTGCCGCAATAATAAATGAATTGAAAGATTTTCCATTTTGTCGAAAATCTGATGTGTTATACCTTGGGGTATCAACTGGTACCACAATCAGTCATATTTCAGACATTGTAGGTCAAGGCGGAACTATCTTTGGAATTGAGCACGCAAGTAGAGTTGCCAGAGATTTTTTAGACAGAGTAGCCTCACACAGAAAAAATATTGTTCCAATTATTCATGATGCAAGAAAACCAGAAGAGTTTTTTTCAGTTTATAAAAAAGTCGACGCTGTATATGTAGACATTGCACAACCAGATCAAACTGACATAGCTATTGAAAACTGTAAATTATATCTAAAATCTGGAGGTTACTTATTTTTGGTTATAAAAACCAGAAGCATAGACGTTACAAAAGATCCAAAAAGAGTAATTAAAAATGAGATAAAAAAACTGGAATCACTTTTTGAAATCAAACAGACAATTGATTTGCAGCCATACGATAAGGATCATGCAATGGTGGTAGCTACATTGTTATGATAATTTTCTTTTTTTCATTAAGATTTTTACAGGCTTCCAACTTTTCCGTAGAAAAGTCAGGTTCTGATTTCTTCGTATTGATTTTTTCACAAAGACCTTAGTTTTTGGGTCTGAGGGGTAACCACTGCCTATATCATGTTTTTTACTCAGTCTAGTTATTGCCCTGTCCCTAGAAACTTTAGCAAGAATAGATGCGGCAGAAACTGTGATAAATTTGCTATCAGCATGATGATATGATCTTATCTTTGTGTTTGAGGTAAGCTTTGAAATCTCTTTTCCAAATCTTTTGGAATTGACGTCACATGAATCCACAAATGCGGTTGATGGTGAAAGTTTGGATATTACCTTTGCCATATATTTCGCCTCCAGATGATTCAAAGAATGATTTGAAACACTCTTGTCAATTATTCGTGGAGAAATTTTTACGATATAATGATCGTCAACTATTTGAATAATTTTCTTGTAAAGATGCTCTCTTGCTCTAGGTGAAAGTTTCTTTGAATCACGGACGCCCTGTTTCTTCAAGAGATTAACTTTTGATTTGTTTATGCTGATACCTGCAACAACCAAAGGACCCAACATTGAACCCCTTCCTGCCTCATCAACGCCGCAAACCTGCATATGGTTTTTCATTTTTTAGGAGTATTAACCGTTATAGGTAAAAAGAATTCAAGAAATCTATTGCAAAGAATAGAAGAAAAACTAGTGGAGACAATAGAAGGCACAACCAAAATTCTTGTTCCAGAAAAGTCGCTAGATGAGAAAGTTCCACCAAAGGAACCCGCTTTTTTCAATCCTGCCGCTAAACTGAATCGTGATTTTTCAATTTTAGCCTATTCTGCTTTTTGGGAAAATTTTGACAAGCCAAAAATATTTCTAGATGGGCTAGCTGGTCTTGGCGCTAGATCCCTCAGGGTTGCAAATGAAATTTCAGGTGTGGAAATGGCTGTGGCTAACGATGTGAATTCTGTAGGCCTAAACATTGCGCAGGATTCCATGAAACTAAATGAGATTGCAAATTTTGAGACCTCGGAGAATGAGATATGCCGTTTTTTTGGTTCATATTCAAAGAAGGGGAAGAGAGGTTCAATTGTAGATGTTGATCCTTTTGGTTCACCAACAAAATATTTTGACTGTGCGATTAGGGCTACGATGCATGGTGGCATGCTATCAGTTACTGCTACAGATTTGCAGGTATTACACGGACTATCAAAAAGATCCTGCCAGAGAAAATACCACGGCATACCAATAAAAACAGAATATTCTAATGAAATTGCAATCAGACTAATTTTGGGCTGCTTGGAATTTGTTGCAGGAAGATTAGACATTCAGATAATTCCACAGTTTGTGCAACATGATATGCATTATTACAGAACATATCTTAAAATTTTAAACAAGCCAGAACAAAAAGAACAACTTGGATACATTATACACTGCAAATCTTGTGGAAGTAGAGAATCCGTCATGAAGCAAGAAGAAACTTGCAAGATTTGTAATTCTAAGCTTGATGTTGCTGGTCCACTATGGGCAGGACAATTGTTTGAAAAAGAATTTGTCATGAAAATGAATGAGATAGTTCCAAAACTTGCAGTGGATAAAAGATGCCAAAAAATATTGGAAAAATGTATTCTAGAATCAGAAATGCCAGTAACATATTATACACTTGATGAGATTGCATCAAAAATGCAAAAATCCCCACTCAAAATGAAAAACATGATTAAAAAACTACAGGACGCTGGTTTCGTGGCAAGTCCAACCTCACTTAATCCAAATGGATTCAGAACGGATTGTAGTATTGATGAAATTATAAAATTACTATCATAAATGATTGAGATGAAGTTTAAGGCAGTCTTAGAAACAAAAGGAAGGGATACTGG
>LUMK01000571.1_pt1 | contig 9885 bp, 12 predicted proteins | sample 729981 | NCBI WGS metagenome assembly LUMK01 (sample SAMN03860265, study PRJNA289734) | marine metagenome | biome: seawater column; feature: ocean; material: water; isolation source: Red Sea water column Station 22 - depth 200m | place: Saudi Arabia: Red Sea | collected 2011-10-15 | depth 200 m
ATAGTCGAGTGCATCGTCAACAATTTGGAATGAGATGCCGATGTTGAGTCCAAATTCAGCGAGCGCTGACTCCGTGGCCGGTGCTGCGTTAGCCAGTAGAGCGCCAATTTGCGCCGCTGATTCAAACAGTTTGGCTGTTTTACGGGTGATTGTCTCGAGATACTCAGTCTCGCTGACTGTTGGCGAGTGTGTGTTCAGCAGTTGAAGCACCTCACCTTCTGAGATCCGATTAGTGGTTGCCGCCATGATTCGCATGATTGCCATTCGATCCACAGCGACCATCATTTCGAAGGCCCTGGAATAGAGGAAGTCACCGACTAATACGCTTGCAGGATTGCCCCAGACCGCATTCGTCGTTTTGCGGCCTCGACGCAAGTCTGACTTGTCCACGACATCATCGTGCAGGAGGGTGGCCGTATGAATGAATTCAATGACGGCACCAAGGTCGATGTGGGCGGTGCCCTGGTAACCGAGCGATCGCGCTGCCAGTAACAGTGTTATTGGCCGTAACCGTTTACCACCAGCGTCAACGATGTAGCGGCCGATTTCTCGTATAAGCGGAATATCAGATTCAATCTGATTTTCAATGTGTCGCTTGATCGCAGAAAGATCATCGGACACCAGAGTCATGATCTCAGCAAGTAACGCGCCCGAATGGGTTGTTGCTGGCTGCAACTGCCTCTTGTTTGGTTGTAAATTGGACGGTGTTGGCATGGGTCGACTGCTCATACTTAGGTATATCTACTGGTGAAAGGCCAATTGACGGTGCTCGGCCGATGAAATAAAATTCGGCGCCGATTTGAAGTTATTTGCGCCTTGATCACTCCAATATTGCCCGAATATCAGCGGAGACACAATAATGTACGCGGTTGTTAGAACAGGTGGAAAGCAGTATCGGCTTGGAGTTGGAGACAGTGTCAAAGTCGAAAAACTATCTGATGAGGTAGGAAACATTGTCGAATTATCGCAGATACTGATGGTCTCGGATGGGGCTGAGGTAAAAGTCGGTACACCGCTTGTGACGGGCGCGTCGGTCAAAGCGGAGATTGTCGGACATGGGCGCAGCAAAAAAATAAGAGTGTTTAAAATGAAGCGCCGAAAAAAATATCGCCGTACACAAGGTCATCGACAAGCGTTTACCCAGTTGAAGGTCACCGAGATAAACGCCTAAGCTCAAGCTCAGAGGAATTAATTCATGGCGCATAAGAAGGCAGGAGGCAGTTCGAGGAACGGTCGCGACTCGGAATCGAAGAGACTTGGCGTTAAGCGATATGCCGGTCAGACTGTGCGCGCAGGCAATATCATCATACGTCAGCGCGGCAGTTCATTTCATCCGGGTGTAAACGTCGGTATGGGTAAGGACTTCACTTTGTTTGCGCTGACAGAAGGTAAAGTCAAGTTCGACGTCAAAGGCCCTAAGAGCCGAAGAACCGTGAGCGTGCTTGCCGAAAGCTGAGCGATTGTCACAAAAGGTTCTGCGAAATGCCCCGCCGAATGAGCGGGGTTTTTTGTAACGAGGCGATTCCGGATGAAATTCATAGACGAAGCCATTATCGAGGTTTGTGCCGGCAAGGGTGGAGATGGATGCCTGAGTTTCAGGCGTGAGAAATTTGTCCCGCGTGGCGGGCCCGACGGTGGTGATGGTGGTCGCGGAGGCGATGTTGTGCTTGTGAGCGATGGTGGTATCAATTCGCTGGCGCAGTTCCGGTACAAGCGGTGCCGGCGGGAACGTTGGTATTCGATGCGGATACCAAAGAAAGAATCACGGATTTGAATCGATCAGACACAGCATTTGTCGTGGCGCAAGGCGGCCGTGGCGGAGTTGGCAATATGCGTTTTAAGTCCAGTACCAACCGAGCGCCAAGGCGGACTGTGCCAGGGACGCCTGGTGATGCACGCACACTTCGGCTCGAATTGCAGGTATTGGCGGATGTAGGTTTATTGGGGCTTCCCAATGCGGGTAAGTCGACATTCTTGCGTGCCGTTTCACAAGCAAGGCCCAAAGTCGCCGATTATCCATTTACTACTTTACATCCTGAACTCGGTGTTGTTGACGTCGATTCGGACAGCAGTTTCGTGATCGCAGATATACCCGGGCTTATCAAAGGCGCTGCAACAGGAGTCGGCTTAGGGGTCCGCTTCCTCAATCACCTGAAGCGGACTCGGCTTCTTCTTCATATGGTAGATATTGGGCCTGAGACATCGAACGACCCAGTGGCGGATATTCAAACGGTTGAACACGAGTTGGCAGAATTTGACGCCGAGCTTGCGGGTAGACCACGTTGGCTTGTATTGAATAAGGTAGACCTAATGTCAGATGAGGAAGCTGACCAAATTCTCAAAGCTTTGGTTGAATCGCTGAGTTGGACATCACCCAGCTTTATTGTTTCTGGCTTTACGGGCAAAGGGTGTCGCGGGGTAATGCTTGAGGTTGTACTGGTGTCTTCGGGGTCTATTGTTGAGGGGATGCAACGTCTCGGGTGGCACGAACGACCCAGAGAATTATATAGACTTCAGGCGGCTGCCGCGGTTGGTCAGATGGGGTTGGTTGAGACCTACCAGAGAGCATTTAGCGAGTACGGTGTACAAGCAGCCCAGGTTTTGCTGACTGATGCCGATCTCACAGATCGTAGCCGATACCTGAATGCACGAAGTGCATTACGGACACTACTTCAGCTTGGCACGGTACCCGTTGTGAATGAAAACGACAGCGTGGTAACACAGGAGATCAGGTTCGGTGACAACGATACACTGGCCGCTCTGGTGGCCAACCTGATTGAAGCGGAGTATTTGCTGATCTTAACCGATCAGGAAGGTCTGTATGACCGGAATCCCGACTCAGCAGAGGACGCCCAGTTAATACGGGAAGGCGTGGCGGGTGATCCGCTGTTGGAGCAATACGCCGGCCCGGGCAATAAATTGGGTCGTGGCGGTATGTTGACAAAACTGCAGGCAGCCGGGAAAGCAGCCCGATCGGGCGCATCGACCATCATATTGTCAGGCCACCATGCTGGACGCTTGACCGAGGTGCTCGACGGTCGTGTTGAAGGTACGTTGCTGAAGGCGGGGTCTGGGCGTCTGACAGCTCGAAAACAATGGCTTGCCGGTCGACTGCGGGCGAGTGGTCGATTGTTGCTGGATTCTGGTGCTGTTAAGGTGCTGACTCAGTCGGGGCGTAGCTTACTGCCTGTGGGTGTCCGTGCCGTTGAAGGCGTGTTCGAAAGAGGGGAACTGGTCGACTGTGTCGACGAAACCACAGGCTTGGTTATCGCGCGTGGGCTGGTTAATTACAGTTCAGTTGAGGCCAGCCAGATTATTGGACAGCCCAGCGCTAAGATCGAACAGATTCTGGGGTATGTTGATGAACCCGAATTGATACACCGTGACAATATCGTGATTCAGTGACGATAAGCGTCCAGAAATTAAACCGAGCGAGATTAGCTTGCGTGAGCTTTTAGGCGGGGCTTCCCGATAGGATGCTGTGGCCGCTTCTTTGTCCTCGCTTTCGAGTGATTTGAGGAATACTTTGATGCTGGTACGCATCGATGAGCGTTGCGACATGTTCCGAGCGCGATGTACCGTCGCTTGACGCGCCCGTTTTTTAGCCTGGAGTGTATTTGCCAAACCGTGTTCTCTTATAGATATTACTGCAAAAATGAGGCGCAAGTATCTTCATCCGACACCTGTTTGTCAATCGAAAATTCGAGTGTTGTGCCCAAAATGAGGTTAGCCACTGGACCTTTTTGTAGGTGCTAATGGACTGTTAGGACTATGGTTTTGCATAAGATTTTCAGATCGACCATTACAGTCAGCCTGATGACGTTGTTGTCTCGGATAACTGGACTTATCCGTGATATTGCCTTTGCGCAATTCCTGGGCAGTGGACTGGTCGCAGATGCTTTTTTTGTTGCGTTCAGAATTCCCAATTTTTTTCGGCGAATATTTGCCGAGGGTGCTTTTTCGGCGGGTTTTGTACCGGTCTATGCAGAATACGAATCTCGGTATCCAGTCCCCCAGGTGAGAGTCTTTCTGGACCTGATGTTGGGCCGGCTCGCACTGATTCTGCTGGTTTTTACTCTGTTGGGGGTTCTGGGTGCGCCATGGCTGGTAACGATAATCGCGCCAGGATTTGTTGAGCATGCCGATAAGTACGCAGCGACCGTGGACGCTCTTCGATTTACTTTCCCGTATCTTTTCTTTGTTTCGCTGGTTGCTATGGCGGGTGGAATTCTCAACACCCGAGGTCGATTTGCAGTCCCTGCAGTCACGCCGGTTTTCTTGAACCTGTGTTTGATCGGTGCTGTCATTTGGGCAGTTCCGTTTGCTAGCAATAAAGCGCTTACCCTTGGTGTCGGTGTGCTCGTAGCCGGAGTGGTCCAGTTTGGTTTCCAGTTACCTTTTTTGGCCTTCGAGAAGCGCCTACCTTTCCCAAAACTAAAGGCTGGAAAAGACTCCCAGGCAGTGGCGGCTGAGGGTGTCGGGCGGGTCTTCACGCTGATGCTGCCAGCACTGTTTGGCGTGTCAGTTGCCCAGATCAACTTGCTTATTAATACCATTCTGGCCTCATTTCTGGTAACAGGAAGCGTTTCCTGGCTGTATTACTCCGATCGACTGATGGAGTTCCCAGTGGGTGTTTTCGGGATCGCCCTGGCAACAGTGATTTTGCCAAAACTGTCTAAACAGGTCGCTGAAAATGCGATAAAGGAATACCGCGAGACTATCGATTGGGCGTTACGTCTGGTATTGCTGGTGGTGTTTCCCGCTGCGGTCGCACTGGTCGCGCTTGCTTATCCGCTTATGGTGACGTTATTTCAGTACGGTAAATTTTCTGTCGAAGATGCGCGCATGGCATCCCAGAGCCTAGTCGCTTTCTCGCCGGGCTTAATCGGTTTTGTTCTGGTGAAGGTCCTGGCACCTGCGTTTTATGCCAGAAAAGATACTAAAACACCGGTCCGAGCAGGCGTTGTTGCGATGATTGTAAACGGCCTGTGCGCAGCCACACTGACGCTGGCGGTGCCGTTGGGGCATGTAGGCTTGGCAGCAGCGACGTCGATATCAGGCCTGGTCAATGCGGGGCTGCTATATCGCTATTTAGTTCGTGATTCGGGATATTCGTCGGGGCCGGACATGGGTGTTTTTGCAGTTAAAACAGCGGCCGCGGCTATCGTGATGGGTGTCGTACTGTGGTTCGGTGTGCCGGAACCGCAGTCCTGGGTTGCTGCATCGGTCACTGGGCGATTGTGGCAGCTGGTAATGTGGGTGCCGGCAGGAACAGTAGTATATTTCGTGTGCTTATATGTGGTCGGTCTAAATCCACACCGCCTATTTCAACGTCAGACTTAGATAGCGACTTGTGAACTGCGTCAAGCAATCAGGATCAGCAGTTATCGTACAGATTGGCAGTCCCGCCGACTCCAAGCTGTATGTGCTTGCGGAGGCTTCGGAGTTGTTACCTGTTGTCAGAAAGATCACTGAAAACGCGTATGGACAGTTGTCCAGGCTTGATCAACGGCTCGAATTGATGCTGCTGTGTGACCCTCGACGAATTGCGATTGCCGATGAGTACGAGAAACTTGTCCGCAAGTGGATCGCCAGTATCACCAGACTGGGTGCTATACCCAATGGTCTGTGGCGGGTCGATTTCGATACTGGTGAAGGTTATCTCTGTTGGCGGTTTCCGGAGTTGAAAATCGGATACTTTCGGGATTACGACAGCGAGTTTGATGATCGAAAGCCCGTAAAATCATTAATTGAAGATACAGCACCAGTTTGGGCCTAAATGGTACGGTTAAACGATTTTTCCTGATATGCCGGAAAGCAAATAGCTATGGAACTGATCAGAGGGCGCCAGAATATCTCCAGCAGCGCAAAACCGAGTGTCGTGTCGATTGGTAATTTTGATGGTGTTCACCTGGGACATCTGAGGTTGATAGAAATGCTGCAAAGAGAGGCACATCGTGCCGGTGTTCCGTCAACAGTATTGACTTTTGACCCGCATCCCCACGAATTCTTCGATGCGACAACAGCACCCCCGAGGCTGTCGACTTTTCGGGAAAAACTCGAGCAATTAGATAAAGCCGGGGTCGATAAGGTGGTGTGTCTCCGATTTAATGCGCTGTTGGCGGGAATGTCGGCCGAGGAATTTGTGGAGGTATATCTAATCAACGGATTGGGTGTACGAGCCCTGATAGTTGGTGATGATTTCAGATTTGGACGTGATCGAAAAGGAGATTTCAGCCTGCTGCAAGAAATAGGCCAACAAGCTGATTTCGCAGTCAGTTCAGTTGATACTTTTGTTGTTGACGATCACCGGGTCAGTAGTTCACGAATTCGCCAGATTTTGCAGGATGCTGACTTTCCCCTGGCAGAGCGCTTATTGGGCCGGCCATTTACTATCACTGCTCGAGTCGCACATGGCGATAAGCGGGGCCGGACATGGGGGTTTCCAACCGCAAATTTGATGCTTCGACACAGTAACTTACCGGTCGGGGGCGTCTATGCGGCAACTGTGCGTCGATGTGATGGTGAAAGGCTTCATGGTGTCGTCAATGTGGGATTTCGACCGACAGTTGGGGGTAAGCGATTTCTGGTTGAAGTGCACCTTCTGAATTACAATGAGACACTTTACGGGCAGCGACTGACGGTTGAGTTCAGGAACAAGATACGGCCAGAAAAACATTTCGAGTCTTTCGATGCATTAAAAGTACAGATCGGCCGGGATATTCACCAGGTACGCGAGTTTTTGAGCCAGATGTATCCTCTATGAGATTTTGTGATGCGTCTGAAATGTGATCTCGCTGGATCGTTATATTTGGTTGGTGCGGGGGCCATAGTGGTGCTCGATCGACTGACAAAACAGTTAGCGGTGGATAGACTTGACCTAGGCGAGGTCTACACTGTTGTGCCTGGGTTTAATTTGGCACTGGTATTGAATGAGGGCGCGGCATTCGGTTTTCTGGCTGAGTCAGGTGGCTGGCAGCGATGGTTTTTTGTCATGGTGGGGGGCGTCATAAGCGCTCTGATAACGACAACACTTCTTCGACCGGGTGCGGCCAGCGGCTTCTTCAGACTCGGCCTTATGTTTATTTTGGGAGGCGCCGTGGGAAACATCATAGACCGTGTCAGTCAAGGGTATGTAATCGATTTCGTCGATCTGCATTGGCAGGCTTGGCACTGGCCGGCTTTCAATGTGGCGGATGTGGGAATAACTGTGGGTGCATTGGTTGTTCTATTTGACGTATTCGGGTCACTCCGCAGGGCACCAGGGACGCGTTGATTTGTGCGGCCTGAACAAGGTTGTCACTGGGAATGAAACCGTGCTGTTTCACTATCGGGTGCTGCTTGCCGATGGTCGTGTTATCGAATCCTCGGGAGCAAATCCCGAGAGTGTGTGTCTGGGGGAGGGCGCTCTACCTGTGAAGCTGGAAGAAACTTTCACGGGCCGAAATTTGGGTGAGACTTATCATATTGATATCGATGCCGAAGAGCAGGTCTTCGGGGTAGCAGACGATGACAACACGATCATTCTCCCTCTCAGTGAGTTTCCATCTGGAGTCGAGCCGGTTGTTGGTGCCTTGTTTGAATTTGACCTTCCTTATGGCGCTGTGTCAGCGGGTCGTGTGATTCGTGTTGAAGGTCAAAATGTTTTGATGGATTTTAATCATCCGCTTATCGGTAAGAACGTACGCTACGAGATCAAGATTGTGGCGGTTCAGGCAGGCTCGTAGGGACGCTAAAAGATCGTGGCAAAATCGGATTTAGCACTGATCAAAGCTCGGTTGTCCCTGGCCAGTCCGCGGGGGTTTTGTGCCGGTGTGGATCGTGCAATTGAGATCGTCCAAACAGCGATAACGCGCTATGGCCCACCTGTCTATGTTCGGCACGAAGTAGTCCACAATCGCAGTGTGGTCGACCAACTCCGTTCGGCTGGTGCGGTATTTGTGGATGAGTTGTACGAGGTACCAGACGAATCCATCGTCATTTTCAGTGCGCACGGGGTATCTCGAGAAGTTCAGCAGGAGGCGGCGAATCGGAATCTCAAGGTATTCGATGCGACATGCCCTCTGGTCACCAAGGTGCATTCAGAGGTCGCACGCTATGGGCGGGAAGGCAAAGTTGTTATTCTGGTCGGGCACGCTGGCCATCCCGAAGTCGAGGGGACACTCGGTCGGGCGACGGGCGAGATCCATCTGGTGGAATCCAGCGAAGACGTTATTTCTCTAACGGTTTCAACGCCCCAGTCGATAGCCTATGTCACACAAACCACATTGTCGATCGATGATACAAAGAAGATTGTGGATCGTCTCAAAGTTCGATTCCCAGCAATTGAAGGTCCACGCCGCGATGATATCTGCTACGCGACACAGAATCGGCAAGATGCCGTAAAGAAGCTGGCAGAAAGCTGTGAGTTGATACTCGTTGTTGGTTCTGAAAACAGTTCAAACTCGAACCGTCTGCGTGAGATTGCAGAAAGGGAGGGGCGTACAGCGTATCTGATCGATGGTGCCCAGGACATACAATCGGAATGGCTAAGTAAGGTCTCAACAATAGGTATAACAGCTGGAGCATCGGCGCCTGAGGCGTTGGTTGCGAATGTTATCCAGGAACTACAGGCAAGAGGTGGAGAACTCGTAGATGGACAATCTACCGTAGACGAAGGGGTGTCTTTTACGCTACCACCCGAACTAAAAAGTCTGTAATAGCGACGGTGTTGTTAGGCAGGCTGGTGGTGGAAAGAATATAATGCGCACACTCACATATCGTTGAAACGCGTCCGAACCTAAACCGATTGTGCCGGTGTAGCTCAGTTGGCAGAGCAGGGCATTCGTAATGCTCAGGTCGGAGGTTCAAATCCTCTCGCCGGCACCATTTTCACGATAAATAACATTTGTTCAGCTGAGAAATTCCAATTAACACGACTGAAAAAGATGTGGCTCCCTCAGGCGTCTGGATAATTTCTATACCGGGTCAAGAGCCAACATACAACCCCACTGGGGAAGCCGAACTTCGAATTGCTTCGTCACGATGTTACTTTCCCGTTATATATTGAGGTTGATGAGGTCTACAATCTCGCCTGTCCGGCGTCGCCGATTCATTACCAACACGACCCCGTCCAAACGACGAAAACCAGCGTTCATGGTGCAATCAATATGCTGGGACTCGCTAAAAGAACCGGTGCGAAAATCCTTCAGGCATCGACCAGCGAAGTGTACGGTGATCCCGAAGAGCATCCGCAGCCCGAACACTATTGGGGGCATGTCAATCCGATCGGTCCGCGCTCCTGTTACGACGAGGGTAAACGTTGCGCAGAAACCCTATTTTTTGACTACTATAGACAGCACAATCTTCCGATCAAGGTCGCCCGCATATTTAATACCTATGGCCCAAGGATGCATCCCGATGATGGCCGCGTGGTGTCTAATTTTATTGTGCAAGCCCTGAAAGGGGAATCCTTGACGATTTACGGTGATGGTTCACAAACCCGTTCATTTTGTTACGTCGATGATCTCGTGGCTGGCCTGATACGTCTAATGCGGACCGAAGACCATTGCACCGGTCCGGTAAATCTCGGCAACCCAGATGAGTTTCAAATTAAGCAGCTGGCAGAAAGAGTATTGGCCCTGGTCAGTTCGAGGTCAGAAATTATCTATAAGGAGCTGCCGGAAGATGACCCACAGCAAAGGCGCCCTGACATTACACTGGCGAAGGCGCTACTCAACTGGCAGCCGAGTATTGCACTGAATGAGGGATTGCGCAAAACCGTGGAGTATTTCAGGACACTGCTGGCGCAAGGCGATACGAAAGCGGGATGACGCGGGTCGTGTTCTGGGTAAATTACTCGCTCAGGGGTAACAGTAGCTCATCTGGTGAGCCACACGCCGACGC